>Ga0315277_10008414_pt1 | contig 13277 bp, 10 predicted proteins | sample YL17G05_15_MG_FD_203695 | JGI IMG/M metagenome (GOLD analysis project Ga0315277, IMG submission 203695) | Sediment microbial communities from Yellowstone Lake, YNP, Wyoming, USA - YL17G05_15 | ecosystem: Environmental > Aquatic > Freshwater > Lake > Sediment | place: USA: Wyoming | collected...
CACAGGTGGGGGCAGGCGTGAACGCGGCGATAACGTCGATGCTGGACCGCGCGACGGCATCGGCCAGGAGGCCCGTGTTGGCATCCAGGTGCACCGCGAGAAGCTTGCCATGCGCGTGCAACGCCTCGGCGGCTTCGTTGTAGGCTGGCAGAACATAGCGCTCAAAACGCTCCAGGCCAACGACCTCTGGCATGACGTTGCCACAGTATTGGACCAGCAGAGCCGGCGACTCGGCGGCCAACGGGTACAGCTTGCGTTTGTCCTCAAGAAGGACATCGTAGAGGTGCAAGAGCCGGCCGCGGTTCTCGGCCCACTGCAGCGAGAACTGCTCAATCCCCATCAGATCGTACAGGATCTCCAGGAGGGGCGAGTAATGCATGCTCACCCAGGGGAAGGAATCTCCGCCCAGCATGCGCTGCCGGGCCTCAAAAGTCTCATAGGTGGGCAAGTACCGCCGGTCCTGGACTAACGCCTCCAGAGGCTCATAGTCGGCTTCCGACTTCCAAAGACGTTCTTCGCGCCATGTCGTGAAGCCCCCAGGCTGCCACGCGGTGAAGCCCCCCGGCCGGTCGAGAGCAGTAAGGACGCCCGCGGGCGTATTCACCGTTGTGCGGATCCTCCCGCAGCCATCGGGCCCGGTGAAGTGGGTTCGCTCAATCGTCACTTCGCGGTAGACGACCTCATGGATCTTGGCTCCGTCCACCAGGCAGAGCCCATCGTTGCGCATCGCCCGCTCCCAATCGCTTCTGGGAGTCACATCCGCGCTCAGCGCAAACGGTACAAAGTCATGGCTTCTGCCCAGCAGGGCGGCCTCGACCCTTTCTCTCGGTCTCAACAGTCACCTCTCATGAAGAGCTCGCCACCCGGGAATCGGTCAGTCCGCCGGACTGAACCCTCAGCCTGTGCCCAAGAAGGTATACTGGCTGCGGGTGACTTGCAGCGGGTTGTCAGCGTTGCGCCGGTTCAGGATATCCAAGGAGAGGTCAACTATCTCCTTGGCCTCGTCGGGAGACATGGTTCCTGCGCATACCATGTCCTGCACACGGATAGTGTTCCAGACAAAGGATAGCCCCACCAGCGGATGGAGCCGCCCAGCGGCCATCGGCTTGATCACCATCACCGGTTTCCTGGCGTCGCGGATCAACCGCATCACCCAGTCGACTTCGATATGCATCAGAAAGCCCGCCGCATTGTAGATTTGGATGTACGTCTCGACGTCTGCCCCCTGGCGATCAGCATAGATCACGGTCTCGGGAGCATGCGTGGAGAGGCCCGGGATCATACCCCGCTCGCGGATCATCTGCGTGTAGCGGTCCAGGTCGCAGATCACCTCGTGGCGGCGATCAAGGAGGGCATCGGTCACTCGCATGTGGGGCAGGCAGAAGGTAGCCCCCCGCTCGCGGCAACGATCAAGCACGACATCCGGCTCCTCGTCGGCCGGCCCGCCCGGCACCAGGTTGAACCAGGGGTTGATGAACTGGATCATCGGTCTGCCCGCCCGCTGCTCAGCATCTCGCAGCGCCAGGTCCAGTTCCGGCGTCGGCACCCAGAGGATCGCATCGACGCCACGATCGAGGAACACCGTCAGGATATCCGCCAGGCGCTCGCGCGTCTGGTACCCTCTGATCAGGTTGTCCTTGGCGACGGTGGTGTGCGATGCACCCTGGAACCAGTTGGTGCCGATGATCAAGCGCGGTACCGACACTCCGCCAACCGTCGTCCGCGGAAACATCTCTGCCACGGTAGTCCTCCTGGATAGAGGTTCGACTCCCTCACCTTGCTTGCCTGGGCAAATGACGATCGTGCCCAGCAGGACGCGGCGATGCCCTTGTGCATCGTCACGGCGTCGGGCCGGGCGGCGCGCAGCTGGCGCAGGCCCAGCGGTAGCCCCTCGTCATAGCCGATAAAGCGGTCCACCGCGGCCGAGCACAGCCGCCCGGAAGGGTGCGAGAAGAGACGATTCAGGCGCACGAGCCTGCCAAGTTCCATACTGTCTTCTAGCCCCCAAGTTCAACGTCCCGCCCGGCCGCACTGGAGCGGTATACGGCATCGATGATGCGCATCACAGCCAGACCACACTGCATCGAATTCTCAGGTTCTCGGCCCGCTTGCACACTGCGCACAAAGTGCTCTTGCACGGTGGCCTCTTGCGGCGACCGCAACACGATGCTGTGCGGTGTAGTGTCGAGCTGCGAATGGCCATCGGCCATGAACAGCGCGAGCCGCTTGCCCGCAGGCTGGCTCTGGTCCAGAGTCGCACCGCCCCGGGTGCCGAACACGGTGATGCTCAACTCCTCGCGAGTAAACGACGCCCAGGTTGACTCCAGGGATACGGTGGCCCCGCCACGGAGGCGCACGAGGGCGGAGGCAAAGTCATCCACATCGGTATCCGTCATGATGGCCGTGCGCGTCACGCCGCTGACCTGCACCGGCGCATAGTCCCCGGCCAGCCACATAGCCAGGTCGAGCAGGTGGGGGCCCATGTCCACCAATGCTGCACCGCCGGAGCGCTTTTTGTCTGCGAACCAGGTTCTCTGCCCGCTCAGGAGCGTCTGCCTGCGCAGGGAAACCGCACGCACATAGTAGACATCTCCCAGCCGACCGCCATCAATCAGCTCCTTGAGATACCAGGAGTCCGGGCTCCAGCTCCAACGGTAGTTCACCGAGATGGCCAGCGTGCGGCCCGTCTCTCGGGCTGCGGCCGCCATGGCCTCAGCATCGGCCAGGCTACGGGCCATGGGCTTTTCGCAGAGCACGTGCTTTCCCGCCTGCAGCGCAGCAACCGTCACCGGCGCATGCAGATCGTTGGGGAGACAGACACTGACGGCGTCGATCTCGGGCAAGGCCAGGAGGTGCTGATAATCGGTGAACACCCGCGGCACGTTGTAGCGGGCCGCGCAGGCCTTCACGCGCTCCTCGGCGATATCAGCCAGCGCCAGCACCCGCACGTCCGGCATGGCAGCGTACCCTCTGACGTGCGCCTCGCCCATGCCGACACCGATCACCCCTACGTTGAACACCTTACCGTCTCCTTCCAGTTATGGCAACCTAGCGCCTGCACCAGTAGTACTGGTACTCCTCGACCGCGCCCAGAAGCGCCTCGATGTTGGCCAGGGGCACATCGGGATAGACATCAAAACGCAACACCAGGCCGCCCCGCGGCGAGCCGAGCATGGTGATGATGTCGGCGATGTGCTGGCTTACCTCCGCCGGCGTGCCCACCGGCAGGATGTACTGGCGGTCCACGTCGGCGATGATGCACATGCGGCCTTTCAGGCGCTGCTGAATGGTTTCCAGTCCCACGCAGTTCACCTGCATGTTGAACGCCGTCAAGCCGGCCTCGAGGAACTCATCCCACAGGTCAACCGTATACCCATCCGAGTGCTGCGTGCTCAAGGCCCCGTATTGCTTGCACAAGGCATACATGCGCGTGTAGCCGGGCTTGAAATAGCGGCGGAAGGTCCGCGGGCTGATAAGGCTGTGCGTCTGGCTGCCCCAATCGTCACCAAAGCTGACCACGTCTACGGGCGAGCCGAGCTGCAGAGCGTGGCGCAGGTAGGCCAGGTTGTACTCCAGGATGAGATCGACGATCTCTTGCATCTCGGGCGTCTCTGCAGCCATATCGGTGAGGGCAGCTTCCATGCCCCGCAAAAAGTGCACGCGCTCGAAGAAACGCTCGCCGGCGATCGTCACCTGTTCGCCCGTGGCGCGCGCCTGCTGACAGCGGCGGGCAAATGCTCCCCAGTCATGGACACCGCGCTCGGTATAGATCAGGGGGTCGGGCGCGCGATAGTGGCGCAGATGCCGGATATCCGCCAGGGGATGCGAGGCAATCTGCCCCTCCATCCCATCGCGCAGGCACTGCCACATACATCCCCAGTTGTCCAGATACTCTTCACCCGCCCGATTGGCCGGGCCGACCAGCGCCCGGAAATCTGTGCCCCGCTCTGGTCGCCAGGTGGCGACATCGGGGTGCCGGTCAAGCACGTCAATCAACTCGTTTCCGTAGCGGATCCACGTCGCCATGGAGAACCCTCCCCACACCGGCACTTCGCCCGTGCCCTGCAAAAGAAGGGTGTCTCGAAATTGCTGCCCATGAGTGCGCCCAGCGTCTGCCATCCGTCATGCCTCACTTGTACATGATACCATTACATCGGTGGGTTGCCCAACTGGTCCGCATTGCCAATGGGGGTCCCTGATGGGGGTTGGTCGCCCGATTCGAAGACTGCGCCGTATGCCCCGGGCGGCGCCAGCCTCGTCTACCATTCGGCTGCCGGGTCCTCCCAGACAGGCCGGTAGTCCGGGTGTTGGTTCAGCGGAAATCCATAGTCACGGTTCAGCACCTTGATCACTCGCGCCGCATTGGCCAGCGGCGTGCCCAAGGGGCATAGGATCTGCAGCACAAAGTTCTGCTCCAGATCTACCCCGCTGAGCCAGGCCATGAGGTTCGCTTCCACCTCGCCGGGGGTGCCGTAGCGCATGATTGGCGCTGGCGTGGCGCCCATGACGCAGACACGGCCTCCGAAAGCCTTCTGCGCCTCGCCCCAGGTGACATCGCCCGTGGGAGGCGGGCTGCACCAGTCGATCGCATCAATGCCCGCTTCGGGGAAGAGGTCCACCAGCCCGCGCAGCCTGCCGCAGTCGTGCAGGACGTAGAGCTTGTTGTAGCGATGGCAGATCTCGGCATAATCGCGAATGGCCGGGATCCAGTATTGCTCCAGCATCCGTCGAGATATCTGCTGGTTGTTGGCATCATCCCAACAGACTACCACCTTGGCCGGCGTATGCCGGCATGCCAGCTCGTAGTACTGGCAGTTCAGTGTGTGCATCGAGGCCAGCACGTCTTCCACGACACCGGGAAAATCGGCGAGATCGAAGGTGAGGCGATCGAGCATCGTCCAGCCGCGGATCAACTGCTGGATAGGCGACTCGGGCACGGCGGCATAGGCGATGCCGTCGTCACCTACCTTGCTCAGTCGGGTCCTGGCCTTCTCCACGCTCTCATCGTCAGCGGCGTAGCGGGTATCCTCAACGATGTACTTCAAGATAGCATAGTCCCCGAGCTGCTTGATGGGCATGTCGGTCGTGAATTGGACCTTGCCCCCTTGCTCGGGCATGGCGGCTTTGGTCAGCCTGCCGAGTGGGGTTTCCCAGGTTATATGTATGCTCCCATCGGCCCGGGTTTCGGTCGTCTGTTGCACCTGTGGCGTTTCACTGGCTACAGCACAGCCGCCGCCGATACGATCCAGCACATCGCCGCCTAAGAAGCGCTGGATGCCAATGTCGTAGGGATCCTCGCCAAGGCCCGGGGGCAGCGGCTGCGGCTGACTCAGCTGATCGCAGAGAAAGTGAGCAGGTAGGTAGGCCGTGTGACGATGGGAGAGGGCAGCCATGAGATTCTCTCGCCGAGTCACCATGTCTACCCCGCTTGTTGGGTATGCGGGTCTTCCCAGATCGCCGGGAAGCCCGGCTCACGGTTGAGTTCCAGACCATAGTCACGCTCGAGCACTCTGGCCACCCGCGCGGCGTTAGCCAGAGGGGTGCCGAGGGGGCACGGTATCAGCAGGCAAAAGTTGCGCTTGAGGTCCACGCCCGCCAGCCAACCGTGAAGGCTCTGCTCTACTGCGTCAGGACTGCCAAAGCGCATGGCCCCAGGCTCGGCAGCGCCCATCACCGCCACGCCAGCGCCGAGGATGCCCTGGGCCTCGGCGAAGGTCACGTCGCCGGTCGGCGGAGGCGTGAGCCAGTCAATGGCGTCGAGCCCTGTCTCGGCAAACAGGTCGATGAACCCTTGCAGCCGGCCACAGGTGTGCATGACGAACAGCTTGCCATAGCGGTGGCAGATCGCCGCATAGTCGCGGATGGTCGGGACCCAGTATTCCTGCAGGAGGCGACGAGAGAGGTACAGATTGTTGACATCGTCCCAGTTCACCACCACGCGCCCCGGCATGGAGGCGCACAGCAGCTCATAGTGTCGGCAGTTGATCTGGTGCATCAGCTTGAGCGCCAGAGCGACCCGCTCGGGCTGATCCTGCAGATCATACACAAAACGCTCCAAGCCGGTCCAGCTGCGGGTGAGCTCCATAATCGGCGTGCTCGGCCCAACACTATAGGTGATGCCATCCTCGCCAGTCCGCGCCAGGTGCGCGCGTCCCTCCCGCTGGATTGCGGCGACATCGGCTTTGATCTCTGCATCTCTCAGAATCAGGCACAGCCGGTCATAGTCCTCGGCTCGCTTCACCGGAAATTCAACCGTGAAGGTAGTCTGCGCCTCACCGGAGGGCACGGCGCGCCTGTAAAGCGCGCCCAGCGGGGTTTCCCACGTCTGCAGGACCCTGCCATCGGGCAGGGTCTGCGATCCCAAGACCACCGTGCGGAACGACCTTACCACCTGCTCCGACACCGCCAGGCGGTCTATCACATCACCGCCCAGGTAGCGCTGGATGCGAGGATCGAGTGGATCCTCTCCTTCCAGGCCCAGCGGCAGCGGATGGGGTCGGTTGAAATTATCGACGACAAAGACGGCGCTCACGTGCTCTGCCTGCTGATGCGCGAGCAGCGCCAGCAGGTTCTCCCGCCGTGTGAGCGGCATACAGCTGCTCCCCTTTCGTACACGGGCCAATATGGTTATCGCCACACCAGCACACAGACAGCAATGAATTCAGCGCCCCGCCAATCCCGACAGCACCACCCCGCGTATAAAGTAGCGTTGTGCCACAGTAAACAGGAACAGCACTGGCATGGTGGACACGACCGAAGCGGCCATAACCAGGTGCCATTGGGTGCCCCAGCGCCCCATGATCCAGTAGATGCCCAGGGGGAGGGTGAACTTGTCTTCCGATGACAAAAAGATCAGCGGCCCCATAAAGTCATTGTAGTGGGCCAGGAACGAAAAGATGGCCACGGCCGCGATGACCGGCCCGCAAAGCGGCCCAATCACCTGCCAGAGGATGCGGAACGAGGCGGCGCCATCAATGCGCGCGGCCTCGTCCAGTTCGATGGGCAGCCCCATCATATACTGCCGCATGAGAAAGATGTAGAAGGAGCCGCCGAACCAACTGGGCACAAACAAGGGGTACAGGGTATTAAGCCAGCCTATGCGACTGTACAGCACAAAGAGAGGGATCAGCGTAACGACGCCCGGCAGCATCATCGTGCCCAGCAGCGCGACAAAGACCACGCTCCGTCCTGGCCAACGCAAGCGGGCCAGGCTGTAACCGACCAGCAGCGAGCTGAACACGCTGCCCGCAGTCCCCAGGAAGGACACAATAGCCGTATTGCGTATGATGCCGGCCAATGGCACCAGTCTAAAGATCTCGACAAAGTTGTTCCACTGCGGATCGTACGGTATCCACTGGACGGGGACGATAAAGACCTGGCCGTTCCGTTTGAGCGATGTGGAGAGTAACCACAGAAACGGGACCAGAAACGTAAAGCCAAGGGGGATGAGCATGGCCTGCAACACAACCTCGCGTCTGACGCGGGACACCCACCTGCGGCTACCAGGCGCGGCCTGCGCGGCATGTGGAATTGGCTGTTCTCTGGCTCGATCCATGATCTCACCTTTCTCGTGACCCCGCATCACATCGTCGTCTCATAGTAGACCCATCGGCCGGCCAGGCGGAACTGCACATACGTAAATGCCGCCACGATGGCAAAGACCAGCCAGGCCAGAGCCGAGGCGTAGCCCATGGCAAAGAGCTGAAAGGCCTGCCTGTACAGGTACAGCACAATGAACAACGTCGCGTTCTGGGGCCCGCCGTTGGTCATGATGAACGATGCCGTAAAAGTTTGGAAGCTACCGATGATGCCCATGACCATGCAGAAGAGGATTGTCGGCGAGATCACCGGCACGGTGATGTTCCAGAAACGCGCCCACCGCCCGGCGCCATCGATCTCTGCCGCCTCAAGGAACTCCTGGGGAACTCCCTGCAGGGCTGCGAGCAAGAGCACCATCGCTCCCCCAGTGGTCCAGAGGCTCATGAGGATGAATGCTGGTTTGGCCAGCGCCGGCTCCCAGAGCCAGTTCACCGCACGCAGGCCCACGGCGCGCAGAACACTGTTCAGCACCCCGCTTTCCGTGTTGAGGATCTGCCCCCACACCGCAGCGATGGCCACCGCGGGCACGATGGTTGGCAGGTAAAAGATGGTGCGGTAGAGCACGCGGCCGCGCATGCTCTGGTTCAGCAGTACGGCCAGGGCGAAGGCCACCATCAACTGTAGCGGAATGCCGAGAAAGGTGTAGAAGGTGGTGTTGCCGAGGGATTTGCCCACCACCGGGTCCGCCAACAGCCTGCGGATGTTGGCCAGCCCCGAAAAATGCGGCGGCGTGATGGCCGCCCATTCGCAAAAGGCCGCATAAAGGGAATAAAGCATCGGCCCCAGCCAGAGAACGATGAGGGCGAATATAAACGGCGAGGCGAACAGCCAGCCGTCACGCCATTCCGCCAGCTGAAAGCCAGAGATACGCCGCCTCCTGGACGACACCGGGCTTCCCATGCTCACCATGCTCATTCCGCCCCCCTCGTACGGCAAGAACTTGATATCGCGGTGCTTGGTCTGCGCGGCGCCCCCGCCAAAGGGAGGGGGGAGAGACGCGCCTCTCCCCCCTCCCTCCGGAAGCGGGCTTATCCGCGTCCGTGGTGGGCTCTACTTACGGCTCGCCCAGTAGCCGTCGAGCCACTTTTGCTGTAGGGTGTTAAAGTCGTTCAGGATCTCTTTGGCCGGTCTCTTCCCGGCGATCAGTTCGTCCCAGGCGGGCCAGGCCCCTGCGTCGTAGAACGCGTTCATGTCCCCGCCCTTGCCGCCGACCATGAAGCCGTGCGCTTTGGGATCGTTCTGGGTCTTGATGAAGGCATCGGTGTTCTTGAAATTGTACGCCTTCTGGACTATCGGTGCCCAGACCTTGGTCTGGAACTCGGGCGTGTTGCACATGCGGCCGAACGTAGCGATGACCGTTTGCGCCGGCTCGGTGGTGACGAACTTGATATACTCCCAACCGGCATCCCGGTTCTTGGTCTGGTTGCTGACCACCAATCCGCTCAGCGAGTTTTCGGCATCCACAAAGCCCGCGGTGCCCGTCGGCTGCATGACAACATCAAAGTTGATGCCCCCCTTGTTGGTGGCCAGGGCTCCGTACATGCTCGGCAAAGTCCAGGGGCCTTCGATGCACATGGCCACACGGCCACTCGAGACTGAGATGCCGCCGCCGGCGATCGCTGATGGGCTGGGGCACCAGCCGTTGGCGACGACATCGGTCACAAAGAACTGCATGGCCTCTGCAATCACCGGGTCGTTCCAGAACACTTTCTTGGGCTCGACGATGGCGTCAAACTCCATGACACCGTTCGTGCGCCACAGATTCTGGAAGCGGCCCCAGATCCCATTCCAGTTATTCGCCAGGGCCCAGCCATAATACTTGACGCCGCCCTCCTCAAAGGTCATCTTTTCGATGGTCTGCTTGAGATCGTCAAGCTTCCAGTCGTCCTTCGGGTAGGGAACGCCGCGCTTGTCAAAGAGGTCCTTGTTGTAATAGATGGGGTCTGCCCCGGCGTCCGTCGGTGTTTCGTAGGTCTTGCCCTGCCACTTGCAATAGTTCTCATAGATTTGGATCCCAGTCACAAAGGGCTTGGTCCAGTTGTCCCTCGCGATCAGATCGTCAATAGCGACAAGGACGCCCTGATCGGCGTACGCCTGCCAGGTCCAGGGCTGAAAGTAGAGCACGTCGGCAGAGTTGCCACCCGCGATATTGGCGATGATCTTCTCATAGTAGCCGCCCGGATACTGCTCGCCGATGGCCTTGATATTCGGGTTCGCCTCGTTAAACATGTCCTGGATACGGCCGGCCGATGATCTGTCACCAGTATCTCCCCAGACCGAAAAGCGGATGATCACCGGGGCTTTGGGAGCCGCCTGGGTGATGACCTTCTCGACAACCTTCTCCTTCTCTTTCTCGACAATGACCGTCTTTTCGACGACGACGGTCTCCTTGACAACCTGCGGCTGGCAAGCGGCGACAACCAACCCCAGGGAGCCGAGCCCCAGGAAACGAAGAAGCTCACGACGCGTCAATGTGGGTTGCATGATGTCCTCTCTCCTTATGGTACGACTACCTGCACAAAGAGCCAAAACCACGCTGCGAGGCACTTGTCGAGAGATGATGCTTGCCTGTGACCGCACCTCCTTTGCCGTCTTCCCCGGATCCACTCTTACCAAACGTGGGCGGCTATGGTAGTATCAGAACGATCCGATCCGTCTGCAGACACATACACTTGCCCAGCCAGGGCATGGCGCTGGGGATACAGGCAGCCCCGACTGCGCCCGTCAGGGCCACGCCGGCCATGTTGGCGAACTGACGACAGCTCACCTTGCTCTGCCGAGCCATGTCTCGCCCGCAACTAGGGAATGCGGACAGCATTAGCCCTGCCGCCGAATGGTCTGCACCGTCATTATAGTGTGCTTGTACAGCAATGCCAAATATTAACGATCCAGGGCCTCGAGAGCTCCTTTGAGATGACGTAGCAGCTCATTTCGTCGGCCTGATCTCGACGAGCTGCTCGCGAGTCAGCGGTTTGGCCAGATAGTCCGCGGCCCCCAGCAGCATGCCCTGGCGGCGCAGGCCGGGCATCGGCAGGGCGAGGTACGGCAACTGGACGCAGCCCGGGCAGCTCGCGGTTGAGCGGCAGCCGACCGGCCTCGAGTTGCGATAGGTCGAGCACGTCACTAATCAGGTCGCCCAGGTGCCGGGCGCTGCGGTAGATGGCCATGACGTCACCGCGATATTCGCTGGGCAGGGGCGTCCCTTTGTAACTCTCCGGCGCGGTGGCCACCATCTCGCCAAAACCGACGATCAGGTTCACCCGATGACTTGACCGAACACGCGCAGCAGGTTCTCGCCCACGATCTTGCGCACATCCGCCTGGGAGTAGCCGCGCGCCATCAGGCCAGCCGTGACGTCGGGCCACCTATCAGCCTCTTCCAGCCCTCTGAGCCAGCGCTCGCGCGGTAACCCCAGATGGATCTGGTATACGTCGAAATCGGCGCCCAGCCCCACGTGGTCGCTACCCATGACCTTGACCGCGTGGTCAACGTGGTCCAGGTAGCGCTCCAGGGTCGCCTGGGCCGGGTCGGTCGCCACGGCCTCGGGGACCGTGGTGACGCAGAACAGGCCGCCATTACGGGCGATGGCTTCCAGTAGATCGTCTGGGATATTGCTTGGGCGCGTGGGGCACGCGCCCAAGGTCACGCCGTGGGAGTGAATGACGGGCCGCTCCGTGGCCTGCAACACCTCACGCATGGCGGGTTGCGCCAGGTGGGCCAGGTCGACCATCATCCCCAGGCGGTTCATCTCGCGCACCGCCGCCACGCCGAGCTTGGAGAGCCGCCCCTCCGCCCCCTCATACCTGCCGTCAGCCAGAGCGTTGCGAAAGTTCCAGGTGAGCCCGGTCGCGCGAAAGCCCAGGCGGTAGAACATGCGCAGCAGCCCCAGCTCGTTGCAGACCGGCTCAGCGCCCTCGAGGCTGAGGATGAGGGCGATCTTGCCCTCCTGTTTTGCCCGGCGGATGTCTCCGGCGGTCCGTGCCAGCAGCGCCTCATCGCCATGGCTTTCCAGAATCCCCATCACCAGGTCGAGTTGGCGCAGAGCCTCGGCCGTGGGGGGCAGGCCGGCGGCCGACGGCGCGATGCAGAAGGCAAAGACCTGGGCATCGATGCCGCCCTGTTTCAGAAGCGGCAGGCAGAGGTCTACGCCAGTCAGCCAACTGGCGAGAAAACGCTCGTTGAGAGGCGCCTCATAAGCCACGTCACGGTGGGCATCGAAAACGAGCATCTCACGGTGCAATTCCTGTGGATCGATGGACATAAGATTCTCCTTTGTGCCACTGTTCGAGCAGAACCTTGTTCACCATGCCTTTCCCTCGCTGCCAAAGATGCGCAGGAAATCGGCGACCATGCGCTCAGATTCGAGCGGGTAGCCGCTGCTCCATCTACTCCGGTAGCAGCCGCAGCAGCTTTGTGCTCCACGGACCCATCTCCAGGCGCAGCTCGCGCACCCCGCGCGCCAACCAGCGCTCCTCGAACAGGTCGTAGACGTCGCAGCGCGCCGGCAACTTCAGCAGCCGCTCGCCGCCTTCGTTCACACAGAGGCCCAGCAGACTGCGGTTGGCGTACAGCGTGTCGTCGCTCTCCAGGTACAGGTGTACGCCCGCCTCGCGCGCGATGTTGCGCAGCAACCACGAGGGCATCGTCGGTGCGGCGGAATAGATTGACGTCCACCCGTCTCCGCGCCTGACTACTAACCCTGCCCGGCCATCGGCGTAGCGCCCCAACACCTGCGCGCCAGGATCGTCAACGCTAAAGACCGGCCCGATGGCGATGTCAGTGCCGTAGGATGCCCCGGCGGAAGCGCCGGAAAGCAGCGCATCCTGCCCGCTCAACGCCACGCGCAGGGGCGCGGGCGCGGTGTCGCACGCAATCCTGATCCCCGTCAGGCGCTGCATCGCGGCCAGATCCGTGCCGTTCTCCTGCAGGTAGCCCGGGGCGTAGAACCAGACGAGCACACGCCCGTCGCGCTTCAGCGCCTCGATAGCCGCCAGATGCTCGGCCTCTGGCTTGAAGCAGTTGACGAACAGATAGACCTTGTGCGGCGGCACGGCGGGCAGATCGTCGAGCGCATAGACGCTGTACGGCGCGCCCATGCGCCCCAGTTCGGGGAGTTGCGCCAGAAGCAGCGCCGGCGATAGTTCGTTGCTCACCTGAAGGTAGGCCAGGCTGTGATCGTCCACGATGAGCGCCACCTCGCTCACCGCGGAGCGTTCCCAAGTGAGGCTTTCGGCCGCGATGCGCTTCATCTGCGCGAGATCGCGCATCAGGCGCTCGTCGTCGTACCAGCCGCCCTCGCCCATGTCGAACCACCACATCCCCGTGCCCTGGCAGATCACCGTCACGAACTCGCGCTGTTGTTGCTGCAACGTCTCTTCGTAGCTCGCCGGACGGCCATAAGCGCCAGGGAAGGCGTTCGGCTCGGCCAGCCAGGTCTGGAGGTCGTTCTCGTCGAGCCACAGTTTGCCGTGGTGCTGGAGGCTGGCGATAGGTGAGCTAAAGTGGCTGTAACCCCGCCCCGACCAGCGAAACTCGTAGCTGGTGGGGCAGGTGAGAAAGTCCACGTGGGGGCAATCCCACACCTTGCGCAGGGCGAGGTGCCCGGCGCAGCGCCTCCACCGTCCCGTACTTTTGCTGAAGCCACTGCTCGAAGGCGCGGCGGTGCGGATCGCTGTAAT
>Ga0315277_10008415_pt1 | contig 13276 bp, 10 predicted proteins | sample YL17G05_15_MG_FD_203695 | JGI IMG/M metagenome (GOLD analysis project Ga0315277, IMG submission 203695) | Sediment microbial communities from Yellowstone Lake, YNP, Wyoming, USA - YL17G05_15 | ecosystem: Environmental > Aquatic > Freshwater > Lake > Sediment | place: USA: Wyoming | collected...
GCGATACGAGCGAGCCGGACACTTCGGCAGCCAGCGGCACCACCAAACCCGTCCGGCTGATGTTCCGATCCGAGGCTTCCTGAGTGCCTGCCGCAACCATGGTGTACATCTCGGCCTGCGCTTGCGCCAGGAGCGCGCCGGGCTTAAGGCGCGCAATAACCTGCAGATCACGTGGGTATGTCCTATCGGCTTGGCGCCGGTCGGTCTGAAAATCGGCCGCAATCGTAGTATAGAGGTCGATGCGATCGACATTGGTCGGAAACTGGAATCCGGACGGCATCACACCGACGACGACAAACGGAACGCGGTTTAGATAGATTGTCTTCCCGAGAATCCCCGGATCAGCATCGAAGACCGCTCTCCATGTGCCGCCGCCGAGAACCACAGGCCTCGAGCCCAATTCGTCGTCGGCTCGCGACAGTGCGCGGCCACAAGCCGCTTGCGCCTGCAGCACCGAAAACAACGAACCTGACGAGACGGTCGCCCTCAGTGATGCAGCCTCACCGGCGCCGGTGAGGGTGTAACGCTTGCCTCGATAGCCGGCCAAGCCGTCGAAAGAGTGACTGGCTGCCGACCAATCCGACAAAGTCAGATATGAGATCGGGCCTCGAACCGACACGAGGCGGTCCGGGTCAGGGAAGGGGAGCGAGTGCCACAACGTGCCGTTGAGCACCGAGCACATGGCTGTCGTCAGGCCAATGCCGAGTGCCAGAGTCAAAATGGCCAGCGCTGAGAAGGCGACGTTCCTGCGCAGCATCCGTACCGCCTGGAGGGTATCTGGCCACAAGCCTGTGAACCAGTGGGCCGATCGTGTGCCGGCACTCAAATCGGGCCGGCATTCCTGGTAACGCGAATTGAATATCGGCGCCATCTTCCGCGTCCCTCCCTGTGCTCGAATCTGCCGCGAGCGACAACGATCAAAGCATATAAGACCCGGACACTGGAAATTCCTTGATCTTCATCTTGGCGGATAGGAAGGACGAGCCGCGTTTCCGATTGAGGTCCGCGCCAAGGCCTCCGCTCGTCTGGCCTCCTCCCGGGTCCTCAGGTTCGTACTTGTGAGATTATGTTAACTTCCCGGCCTCTCTAAATCACAGCTATGGTTTGCTCTGGCAGGATTCTACACCCGGAAAGGGATGGCGGGGCAGACAAATCCCTGTCCGGCCTCTGACCTTGCTGCCGTCCTATGACCACTGACCAGGGATGTCAGGATATTGAGCGTCAACAGATCGTTATTGTCCAGAAGTCGCGATCTGGGAAATGTGCGCTGGTTACGGTGGCCTCCGCGACATGTCCCCGAACGCCGTTTCAGGACCGCATCCCAGTCCCGAGTAGCAGACTTTTCGGGAACTGCCAAGCAGCGGGTGATCCTAATCCGTATCCCAAAGTTGCGGCTAACGCCCGAGAATGGCGATCAAAATCTGGCAAAAAGGGGATTCCTCTCCCTGTACACCGGGCCGCACTTTAAGGGGAAAATAGGAAGGAGAAGCCGCGCATCCGATCGGGGTCCGCGGTTGGGCGTCCGCGCGCCTATTTCGAAAGTGCTTATTGACTTAGCTCCTAATCCAGATCACCCGAGCAAAAAAATGCAAACCGCGAAGACCTCAAAGTCAGTGGAAAGAGGCTGGATATGACCGTGCATCCGCAGGGGGCCTCCGGCTGCACGGTCATGTCCAACCTGGGTCTGCCCCTGGTTGGTGGCATCGCTCATCAACGGTGCGAGCTGGGAGCTCAAGGAGCCTTTAAGGTCTTTGCGGTCTTTGCGGTTTGCATCATTGATTCTGGCTTTGCGGCGTTATGAGCTAAGTCAATAAGCATTTTTCGAAAAACTGGCAGGTACCAGGCAAGCAGCTATGCTCGTCCATGCCCGGCACGATTTTTCCTTTCTGCCGCATCTATGCCGGAAGGTATTGGACGACTATCGCCGGCTCATGATCCCACACTCGACTCTGGCGCTCCCCTGCGGCCACTATACCTGCAGTCAGTTTCCCTTCAACATCGCCCGCGGCCTCGCGATGTGCGCATACCTGTAGCAAAACGTCAGGTAGCCGTAGCGGAACGGGGTCGTATCTGTAGAATAGAGTTTCCAGATTAGAATCCTGTCGCCCTGCCACGCGGAACTACTAAGCTGAACGCGTCCCTCAACTACAGCAGGCATCGGCTTGCGGATGAGTCTCTAATCTAGAAACTCTATTCTACAGATACGACCCCACTCTCGTTCCAGTGTTACAACGATGAAGGCCGGGGACTTATCATCCATAATCTCATCGATTCAAAAGAAATTGACATCTTGAATCCATTGTGGGGCTTCATTTACAGCGTTGCTTGGGCTGCAGACGGCAAGAGCCTCCTGCTAACGGGAGAGAGAACCGAGGGGGAGAATTCTCAGATATGGAATGTTTCATATCCTCAAGGTGAAGTGCGACAAATTACATCGGATGCAAACGGATTCAGCAAATTGAGTGCAAGCGTTGACGGCAAATCTCTTTTGGCAGTTCAATCAACATTTTCAAACTCACTGTGGGTGTTGCCTCCCGAGGATGAATTCAAAATTCAGAAGGTTCCGACCGGAGAACAGGAGGTACAGAGGTGGATAAGTTGGACCGCTGACAACAGGATCTTGTTCGTGACAGGGAACCCGCGGGAAGATAGCCTGAAAGACATCTATCCAGATGGCTCGAAGCTCACGACACTCTACAGCGATACAATGGATTTTGCTTTGAGGCTGACAGTAGGTGGTGGATCTGCGGGAATTAAATCTGTTGTTATTTCGCCACAGATCTCTAGAGACGCTCGCACTTTTTACTTTGTATCTCACGGATATGGTGGCACCGACATTTGGAGAGTCGATCTTCAGAGTGGTTCACGCCAGAGCATTTATCACGAAACAACCTACCCCAACATGACATTGTGGTCCATGGCATTGTCGGCAGATGAAGAATGGTTGTACTTCATCAAGAATTCCGGATTGTTGAAAGTCAGAAATGATGGTAAGCAGGTTGACACCATATTTGCTGAACCGCATGTTTATGATTTACGTCTTTCGCCAGACGGGGCGCTGCTTGCATGCAGCAGTACCAATGAAAAGCTACGTCAGTATGAAACGGTAATCGTTGACATGAAGTCGCGCAAGGTGCTGCAGACGTTACCAATAACATCATCGGTGGAATGGACCCCCGATGGACGGGCATTAGCTTTTATCATTACAATCAACAATGTTCCAAACATCTGGACGCAATCTTTGGCTGGAGGAAAACCGAAGCAAATCACTCACCTCTCCTCAGATTACATAAGTCACTATGGGTGGTCACGAGACGGAAAATACTTGGCTGTGGTCCGTAGGTCAAATCCCTCCGATTTGTATTTGCTGACCGTGAAGAAATAGGGCTTGGAATCACAAGTATTCGCATTCCGTCGAAGGCGGATAGGACGAATGAGCCAGCGTTTTGGCGCGCATGCCGCCTGAAATGGATCCCCTGCAGCTTCTGATACCGGGTATTATGTCAACCTTGCCGGTCTTCTCATACTGCCGGCGCCACGTGTCGATCACAAACGGGATATCTTGCCGAAACGATGCTGCTGGATAGCAAGTTTTCACATGCGTATACCAGCAGCAGACGAACCGGAACGGGTCTGGCAGGACTTCGATGCCGCCATTGAAGAACTGCTGAGGGAAGGCTGGCAGATCACTGAAGGCCCCGGCCCCATCCGGCCTTCGATTGCAGGGCTTGGCCGCTTCGATCTATGGGGCTGCATGCTAAGGCGCAGCGTCCCGATCCGCTTTCCGGTTGCGCAATCTCCTCTCCTTGTTACCTGGACGGTCCGCGAAAACGTTGCGGCCAGAAGCAGAAGGCGAGGACGTGGTCGCCATTCACTTGTAGCCCCGATCATGCAACTTCGAAAAATGCGGACTTCGAAGTATTCAACTTAACTTCAAGCTCTGAGCTTCAATCCTGCGGACTCAACTTCAGGATGCCTTCCCATTCCTTCCGGTATGGACGCCGGATGAACTCGTCGGCTTCGGGTGCGTTGTGGGCACGCAGGTTGACATAGTCCCACTCTATCTTCCTTCCGGTCCGGTAGGCCACGTTGCCGAGGTGGTTCGACTCAGTGACCCAGCCGGAATACTGGAAGTTCGAGCCGGGCGCCGGGCCGAGTCCCTTGCACGCCTGGATCCACTCGATGTAGTGGCCGGGCGAACGGGGAAGCGTCTCCGGCGGCATCTGGTAGTCCTTGAACTGCTCTTCGGGCAGCAGCTTTATGCCCCCGCCGGTGGACAGCATTCCCTTGTCGCCGATGAACAGCTGGGCGCGGTCGCTCTGAGGAATCTTGTGTTCGTGCCACTGCGGCGGCTTGCTCTCGCCCTGGTGCCAGATGAGCTTGAGCGGCGGGGCTGAGCCGCGGGCCGGGAACTCGTAGGTCACCGTCATTGTTGCCGGCGCCAGTTCCGGGTGGGCCTTGCCCATCGGGGACATGGCCTCGACCGTCAGGGGCTGACGGATGTCCAGCACCTGGAACGCGACGTCGTTGTCGTGGCCGCCGAGGTCGCTCATCGTGCCGTTGCCGAAGTCCCACCACCGGTACCAGCGCGGTCCGGGCAGGTAGGTCGCATGGAACGGCCGCGCCGGGGCAGGCCCGAGCCACAGGTCCCAGGAGATGTTCGGCGGCACGGGCATCTCTTCCTTGAACCGCTCCGTGATCTGGATGCCGTTGTAGAACCCGTGCGGCTGGTCGAGCTTTTGGGCCGACTCGGCGCCCTGCAGCCCCCAGGCGCGACCCGCCCAGACGTGCACCTCGCGTACTGGCCCGATGGCGCCTGCCATGATCAGTTCCTTGATTTGGCGGCGTTCCGGCGAGGCATGGCCCTGGTTGCCCGTCTGCGTGGCGAGCTTCGGGTACTTCGCGGCGGTCTCGCGAATCAGCCTCGCCTCCCAGATGTCGTGAGTGAGCGGCTTCTCACAGTAGACGTGCTTGCCGTGGGTCAGTGCCAGGTACGTCGCGATGGTGTGCGTGTGCTCGCACGTGCTGACCATGACGGCGTCGAAGTCGTTCGGGCTGTCGAAAACCTTGCAGAGATCGTTGTACTTTTTGGCGTTCGGGAACCGCTGGGCTGCGGCGTCCACGGCATCCTGGTTCACGTCGCAGAGGACCGTGATGTTCTCGGCCGGGATGCCCTTGGGCGGCCCGGACGGGGGGGCTGCCGCCGCGCCGCCTCCACCGGCCCCACGGCGGGCTCCACTGTCGCCGTTCATGTTTGCGATCGCGCGACCGCCGCAGGCAATCATCGCGATGTTCAGCTTGTTGTTGAGGTTCTGGCCCCTCAGAAATGCCGGCGCACCAGTGATCACGCCGGCAGCGGCCAGGGCGCCGCCGAATTCGCGTCGGGTCATCTGACGCTGTAGCGTCTTCTTGATGGTCTTTTCCTGCATGGTGTGTTTCCTTGTTTAATAGGTGAAATAAGCAGCTTTGATATCCAGCTCCAGCTAGGATTTCTGCTGATATGAAAAGTCCTTCCCGCGAATGAATCCGAGACCCATGACGGGTCCGAACGCCCGATTTTACTCCAGGACGAGCCTCAAAGGCTGTGAACTTTGCAGAGAGGGCTATTCGACGCCGAATCCTCGTCCGGGTAGGCTCGCGGGCCCGCCGTTCAGCCAGCCGCTTCTAGCGAGCTTCATGACGTCTACTTCTGGGGGAGTCGTTCTCCCGGTGCAGCACCGCCGTCCACGCGGCCGAACACAATGCAAATGTGCGATATGGATGTGCAACAACATTGCGGGCCGTGGTGAGGCGAACAAATGAGTTCAGTCAAGCGGCTCGGGGACGAGATTCGGCGATTGCGGGAATGCTTGAGGAAGTGTCCAGGGATAATCTGCTGACGTGTTAATCCCATTCTGTGTATCCGCGGTGTCACATGGCCCATCATCGGATGTTACATAACACGAGGCTCCACCACAGACACGCCGCGAGTCCCGCCTCCTGGATGCAGGCTGTACTGTTCAAAATCTCTTCCGTGCTCTGCGTGTCTGCTGCGTGAGGGTGAAATGGAGCCGTTGTCCCGAAGTCCCGTTCGAGGAAGTAACGGCGCCTATGCTCTGTTTCGAATGAGATGTTGTGCGAGGCTTTGTGAAGAAAATGCTTCCTTGGAGCGCTCTTGCTCCTAATGGACGATGCCGAGATTGTGGCGGAAACCGGCGCGCACTTTAGCAGTTTGAGTAGGGATTTACTATCGGGCTTCCGTCACGGACCATGTCGCGGCCCATGCGGCAATGGTGATAGTGCATTGCGCATTTCAGGACGTAGCCGAACAAGACGGCGGGATCGCGCCGGGCACGCACCATTCCGAGGATGCGCCGACGGTACTCCCGCCTCAACGCGGGATCCGGGACGTTGTGGTCGGCGGGTGTCAGCGCGGCAAGGAGTGGAAGACTGGGGACCGGCATGGTCGCCTTCTTGTGAAGCAGGGGCAGGGCATGCTCGAGTCCCAGGAAGGTCACTTCGAAGCGGGGGTTTAGGAGGACGATCTGGGAGAGGGTGCACTCGTCCGCTATGGGATAACCCATGATAACACGCACCGCTGAATTTGCTACTAGAAAGCCGCCTACGTCTCGCCGGCCCACGATTCGTAGGAGCCAGGATCCTGCAGCCTGCGAAGCCGTAAAAATTCGGCGAAATAATCCGCTCCACGCGGTCGCTGCTCTGAAAGTCCTGCAAAATCAGAGCCGCGCGCGTCAGCAAGCGGCGGGAGACTCTCCCGGTTCGATGGTATTGTCAAGTTAATGCGATCAGGGCAGACTTGGCCAATGAACGGCAATACACCCAGCTATCACAGATATCGATTTCCGCCTGATATCATCAGACACATCGCATACTTATCCGCTGCCACTCCCGTCAACAGAGATGCCAGCTTAACAACCAGGCTCCCAGGCACCGAAACTGCGAGTCCTTACTTTTCGCATCAGACGGCGAATAAAACGCTTCCAATACAGCGCCCCAGCATTTTCCCCGACTCTTCTTCTTGGCTAATCCCCAGCCCCTGATTCCTTGACCTTGCACTACTCATGGCTCAGCCCGCCACATTCCCGGGCGGCAAGATGCCGGGTATCCTATTCGGGTCCTTTGGCGTTGCGCAGCTCCAGGCAATATTCCATAGGAACCTGCGAAACTGCTAGCGGGTTGAGCCCGTCAGGAGTGCGGCGCGGTCGATGATCCTGCCCCCTTGGATGACTGCGTGTATCTCTTGTGTGTTGCGGATATCTTCGAGCGGATTGGCCTCCAGCACCACTAGATCAGCTATCGCGCCGGGCGAAATGCACCCGAGCTGGCCCTTTAATCCAAGGACGGCAGCAGCTGTGCTTGTTGCCGTTCGCAAAGCTTCGAGGGGGGAAAGTCCGGCCTTCACGAGTAACTCGAGTTCCCAGTGCAACCCGGGCGCCAGGAACGGGTAGTCGGTTCCGGCGACGATCGGGATCCCTGCAGCGTCGGCAGCAGCTGTATTGGCCATGCCTACCTTGAGGTATCGGTCATAATCCGCCGCTTGGGTTGATGGTTTTTCCATGCTGCTGCGCAGAAACCCGGCCTGAGAAGGGAGCAGAAAACCCGCGACGTCCGCCCGAGTGAGTGCGGCCTTGAACCGCGCACGACCTTCCGTCGACTGGATGAACACCCACAATAGTGTTGAACTGATAGTGATGTCCGCCCTCCGCAGAATTTCGATGGTGTCCTGGCCAAACCGCGAGCGGATATCCCCATCCAGGCCATAGTAGAAGACGTGCTCCTTACGGTCCAGGCCTGCGGCCACCGACGCCGGGCGCAGGAAATGAGAGAGAACCGGGAGACCGCGCCGGTGCGCGGCGCTGACGCATTCAGCTTCGACCCAGGGCTCGCGACGGTTGAAGGCTTTGACCTGCGTAGCGCCGAGTCCGCTCAGATGATTCATATAACGGTCCATTTGTTCGGGAGTTTTCACCCGCAGGAACTGGGGAAATGCGTTCATCTGGGTCGGCACCACAAAGCCGCCGGCGGGGAAGATACGCGGGCCGTGCCGTCGTCCGCTGCGAATGGCTTCCTGCTGCGCAACAGTCCAGTGTCCTTCCTCCCCGGCGCTTGCAGTCGAGGTCACGCCCCAGTAGAGATAACCCTCCATGGGAAAGCCGCTAAACGGGTGTTCGTGAAGGTTGAGCAATCCGGGAATGACAGTCCTTCCTTCGAGATCCATTGCCCGGTCGGCGTGTGCAGCATACTCTCCGGCCAGGCGAAGGGACTGTATTCGCCCATCCTTCAATAACACGTCCCATAACCCCTCGCGCGGCTCCGGCGTCAGCAGGCGTGCGTTGCGCAGCAGCAGCGATTCCGTCACACTCGGGATCTGGTAAGAAAGTTGGGCCGGGAGCGTTTTCTGCTCTCCGGTACGTCCATCGACACGCACCAGCTTTCCCGCGCTGACAAACACCAGGGTATGATCCGACGACCAGGCAGGAAAGAAAGCAGGCCCCTGAATCAGCCGCCGCTCGGTTCCCCTTTCAGGCACCAAAGGCCGGACCCAGAGTTCGCCGTTTGAGACGTATGCCAACATGTCCCCCTGGGGCGAGAGGGCAGCAAACTCGACCTGCCCGGGCGGATCAGCCGTCCACGCTAGCGCACTGCCATCAATCCGGACGCGCTTGACGGTACTCCTGGGAGTTCCTGTGATCGAGTCATAAACCAGTTGCACAAAAACCAGGCTCTGGTCGTCCGGAAACCAGCCCAGCGGCCTCATGTCCGCAGCACCCGCCGGGACTATGGTCCGCGGGGCACCGCCGGATGCTGGAACAACACATAGCGTCGCCCGGAACCTGGGCCTGGGACTCTGCACAAAAACAATACTTTCCCCAGAGGGGTGCCAAAGGGGGGCTTCGACGTGCCCTGGCGCAGTAGTCACCTGCCGTCTGGTGCGGCTGGCGCGATCCAGTGTCCACACCTGATAGTCGCCGCCGCGGTTCGATGCGAATGCCAGCTGCCGGCCGTCCGGCGACCAGGCCGGATCCACATCATCCTCAGGCCCTGAAGTCAGTTGTTCCGCTTTGCCGTCCGCGTTTCTCAGCCAGAGATCACCGAGCGCCGAAAAAGCTATCTGTCGGCCATCCGGTGACGGCGCCGGACTGTAAATCCCACGGACTGGTAGCCGTTGCCCGGGCACTGGAAGTTCAGGGGCTTTTCGCTTGTAGGATTTACGCGTCAGCGCCAGGCGGGCGGAGAAAGGAATCGTCCCCTGGGTCCCGGTCTTCGGGTCTAAGGTGCGGATCTTTCCACCTGCGGCATACACCAGCACATTGCGATGTGGCATCCATTGAGGGGCATAAGCATGTACGTCGGGCTCGTGGGTTAACTGCGTGAGCTCTCCGCCCTTCACAGGCACTGACCAGATCTGAAGGTCGTCGTCCTTCATTGAGAGAAAGAACAGCTGCCGGCTATCCGGCGACCAGTAGGGAGATCGGTCGTCCGGCCCTTTAGTAATTTGCCGGACAGAGCTTCCGTCGGGTTTCATCACCGACAGATGCCCCGCCGAAGCAAAGGCAATCCAATCCCCGTCGGGTGACCAAGCAGGATTGTTGGCATCGAGTTTTTCCGGTGTAATCCTCTTCGAGTTTCCGCCTGCGGCCGGAACCGTCCACAGCCCTCGCCCTCCCAGGGACCTTTTGAACACGATCGTTCGGCCGTCTGGCGACCAACTGGGCCAGAAGTCAAATTCTTGGAAGGTGAGCTGGCGCGGCCTGCCACCGGAAGCTGACACCACGAAGAGACCGCCATCCGACCGAAGAGAAGAATAGGCGATGGACGAGCTGTCGGGCGACCAACGTGGATACCAGTGCTCGTCTGGGGGAACGAGTGCGTCCGTAAGAAGCCTCGCTTTGCCGGTGCTGGTGTCCAGAATCCAGATCTGCGACCATAGTTGGAGCGCCAGATAGCGGCCGTCCGGCGACGGCACCGCCTCCATATCAGTGCCCTCATGAAACTCCAGATCCAGCACGGCGCGAGGAGCACTGCGGCTTTGGGCGCAAAGCAGCGGTAACAAGAGCAACACAATGATTCCCAAGGCAGGACGCGTGCAGCTCAACAGGGGTCGCATTCAACCCTCCTGATTGCAGATGCAGGAAAAATCATCTGATTTTAACTTTATTATATCACTCGTGTTGATTTGCCCTCCGTTCGAAAATGCTTGGCCGTCGGCCGTCAACTGGCAGGTAAATGTCTTGCGGCGCTGAAGTCCCATATTTCGGACCCAGCGGAGAGGGCGTTCGAAACCTGCGGGGCCCGGGCAGGCGGCGCATCGGGGTCGATAAAACAACCAAGCACAGGGCACTGGCGATGGCAAGGCACTCGATCCAGGTGTCCGCGCTGCCGTGCTCATCAACACTGGAGTCACGCAGCCGCATCGAGCGTATATTGAGCGGCTGCGCGAGGGCGGCCGCATGTCACCTATCGGTATGCAACTTAAGCGACGGTCCTCCGACTGCTCTCCTGCGAAGCAGGCGAGTCTTCTATTTGGGAGCAACAAATCCTTAGGCGGTCAACCAATGCGGTATACCCTGAAATTTCTCACTGCGTTTCCGATCGCGAGGTGGTTGCCATCCGGCGAGAAGGCGACAGCGGTAACTGTACCCGGCTGTTGGACGCTCAGCCGTTTGAAATACGTGCCCTTCTGATCCCAAAGATGAACACTCTGGACACTTTCGAAATACTCGGGCCATCCGGCTGGATTGCCGGGAAACCTCATCAATTCGTGTCCATAGCCGCTGGCAATCGTCGAGCCATCGGGCGAAAAAGCAAGTGCACCAACAGGTCCATAAACGCGGGAGTGTTGCAGGGTGCAGCGCAGTTGTGCTGTTATGACATTCCGCAATTCAATACGGCGGTCGCGCCCAATGGCTATAGTCAGGCAATCCGGAGATAGTGCGGCCGAATACATATCCTCATAGCGCGGCCATTCGCGCTTGAGGTTTCCGGTGCGGGCATCCACTTCCATAATCTCGCCGCCGCACGGGGATTGGTTGCAAAGGCGAAAAGCAGCCATCAGTTTCTTACCGCCAGCAAGAAACGCGACTGATTTGAGAGAGGCGCCACGAATATGCAAGCAGCTGCCAGGGCCCGAATTTGTTTCCGACCAGAAGAGGTTCGCGAACAGCCGCAAAAAAGAAGCAATGCCGGAGAGACTATCTTCTGGCAACTCCGCGTTTCCGAAATACCGCTGCGCTGCTTTGTTGATATCTGCCCTGACAGTGTTGAGGATAAAGCTCTGCCTCAGGTCTCCTGACCTGAGGTCCCACAGCTTTACTTCCACACCCGCCACAGAATCCAACTTCATGATATCGCCAGCACTCGCCAGTGTCAGCCCATCGGGAGCAAAGGCCAACGAAACAATTCGTTGCCCGTCAGGGAAGCCGTACCAGGTCTTCGGGACAGGGCGGTTCAGCGTCCGAACTTCTTTACCTGTCCTCGCATCCCATAGCGTCAGTGCCTGAGCCACCGTTGCGGTGGCCAATAACAAGCCATCCGGCGAGAAAGCGAGTGCATCCACTGCGTAACCTAGTTGGATTTCATACTCCAGGATCGGATGGTAAACGCGATCATGTTATCGCTTATGGAGACCGGCACCGCGCAGCCTAGCTTTTCAACCTGGCGGCTGAAGGTGCTGTACAGGAAGAGCTTTCGGTGCAGCCTGGGCAGGTGCTGGTAGATGACCAACACGGAGTTCTCCCCCATCCTGCTGTAAATCAGCTCAACCTCGTCCGACCTTACGTACTTGTCGCCGTTTCCGTCCCCTGTTGATTTCACCTCCAATCCATTGTCGGGGTCCAGGAAGACTACGGCATCGTCGAGGTTTTCCTTCGCGATTTCCTTAAAATATGCAGCTCGGTTTTGGTTGAGGAGCATCCGGCAGGCTCCGTTAGAACAGTTCCTGAAGCAGTGTCAGGCTCCAGGGAGGATTCGCAGAATGAGGAGTGTGATGTCGTCGTAGCGCGCGGCGGTGCCGACGAAGCTATCAAGCGAAACCATCAACCGCTCCAGAAGCTCGGCGCTGCGCTCCTCAAGCGGCGACTTCAAAAGTTCGAGTAGTCGCGCTTCGCCGTACTCCTCCTCCTTTGCGTTCTGGGCTTCGACCACACCATCGGTGAAGATAATCACGCGGTCTCCGACACTGAGCAGGGATTCTCCTGATTGGTAGAGAGCCTTGTCATTTACCCCCAGCGGCAAACCTCCGGTTTCCAGCCGCTCGATTGTGCCACCGCTGCGCACCAGGACCGGATGGTTGTGTCCGGCATTTACATACCGCAGGATTCCGGTTGTCGTATCCAACTCCCCCAGAAACGCTGTTGTGAAACGCAAGCCACCGAGGCTGTGCGCGCAGGTGTAACGGTTCACATTGGAGACCAGCTCTACCAGCGGCATCGGATTTCCGGCAAGCGTGCGTAGACTGGCATGAAACGTGGCCATCAGCAGAGCAGCGGGTACGCTTTTGCCGGCTACATCGGCCACAACCAGCAGCAGGCGCTCCGTCGCGGGCTGTCCCGGCGGCGCAGGACGGAGAAAAACGTCATAATAGTCGCCGGAAACGGTATTGGCCGGCAGAGTTATGAAGGCGATGTCGGTGCCCGCCACTGGCGGAGGAGTTTTGGGCACCAGCCATCCCTGTATTTCGCGCGCAATTTCCAGGTCCCGCTTCATCGTCACGCGATCGGCGAGCTCGAGACCCAGGACCAAAAGCACGAGCAACGCACCGAAGATCATAAATCCCTGGGCCGGTTCCTGCCTTCCGCCTGCCAGCAACAGAAGTCCCAGTATCAGGCAAACGCGTCGCGCAGCGGATAACTCCCAGAACAGGGCGGCTGCAATTCGCGCATACTGCTTCCACCGGGGCATGCGCTGGAAAGTTTCGGACTCCATCTTCTTCCTGGAATACAGCCCATAGCTGGAACTTGCTTCGGACCGGAGTTGGCGCCAGAGGTCATGCAGCGCCATGCCGTCAGTCAGCCGCTTCCATAGGCTCGGGCCTTTTCGGAATAGGTCCATCGCGATCTCCTCCCGCGATAATCCGCGTTAAACCAGCTTAGGGCCTGTTAATGAATAACGTTTGCACTTTGGCGCGAGCGCCGGGCGGGCAGATGCGAGGCGCCGCGACGGAGGCGATGTCAGTGTGCATCGTCGAGGAGCGGCAACGAAGCAGATGCCCGCCCGCCGCCGCGCCCCTTCGGGCTGCGGCCCGCAGGCCAGCAGCAAAGTGTAAACGTTATTCATT
>Ga0315277_10008417_pt1 | contig 13274 bp, 17 predicted proteins | sample YL17G05_15_MG_FD_203695 | JGI IMG/M metagenome (GOLD analysis project Ga0315277, IMG submission 203695) | Sediment microbial communities from Yellowstone Lake, YNP, Wyoming, USA - YL17G05_15 | ecosystem: Environmental > Aquatic > Freshwater > Lake > Sediment | place: USA: Wyoming | collected...
GTCCACCATTTCTTCGCCCAGATCGAGGAATCAATCGCTGCTGTGGCTGTTGTCTGTGTTGTCCCGTCTGCAAATGTGACAAACTTAACCAACGGCCCGACGTTCGCACCGAACTGGTTCTTTACCGTGTCTTCCCCAGCCCTCTTCGACCAGTTGACAATCTGACTCTGGCCGAAGACATACACTGGCAGAAACAGACTCAGAAAAATAAACTTCTTCATTCCTCAGCGTTCCTCTTCTACGGTATGCACTTGCTTGCGCTTGATGATGCCATACGGAGACTGAGCCTTTGCCATTAACTTGACATCCACTGCCGCTGAGAGGCCGTGATACACGGTCCCGCCTGATGCCCAAGCCCCATCCCCTACCGAATCATCGAGGCTGATCGTATCCGCATCGACTCTTGTGACCTGGAACCATCCGCTGGCTCCCGTCAGGCCCACGATTCCACTCACGTACACGGTATCGCCGGTATGAAAAGGATGACTGGGCAGGGTAAGCAAGATCGGAGTTGTCGCGATCCCACCCGTAACACTCTGCGGCTCGAATTGATACTCTTCTTGACCGTTGACCAGTTCGAGGTAAATCACTTTCTCAAGAAGCAGCATCTCGGAGCAGATTTCATTCTGCGACCATGTCGCGGCCAGATACACAATGTCCGGCGACACATCGATGCTCTTCTCGCCGAACAGGTGGTATTTGCGAACATACCCAACCAGTTGCTGAGTCGTCATCCATTCACCTCGTCAATAGGTGGAGAGGGCCCCGCCCGCGAAAGTAGGGTCCTCCCCCCTGGGGTTGGTGATGCGGATTCCTACTGCTGGTGCACCGGAATAACGTCCACCTTGATCTTACCCACCCATCCGTACAGAGTGCGACTGTATGGATTGACGTTCACGATCTTCAACCGCGTATACGGTTGTACGCCCCCGTATTGACCCGTTGAGATCACAAACGTATTCATAGCGATCGTCGTACCCGCATCATACGCGCCCGGATACCAGGTCGTCGAATCTGTGCCGATAGTATATGACTTCCACGTCGTGTTATCGGACGAGATTGAATACCTGACTCCAATGACCGCCGAATCCGAGGTGAAGACGTTCACGTAGTACAAGGTCGTATCCGGTGAGATCGCCTTCTGCGGCTGAGTCGGCGGCAGGTTGATGATGAGTGTATCCGTCTGCTTTACGCCAGTACCCTGCCACTGGAAACGGTACAGATACCCGTTCGGCACTGTCACCAGTTTCGAAGTCCCGTACGTGAAGGTGTAGGTTGTGGCGCTCAGAGTACCCGACACGATCAACGCCGCCAGAAGCACGGCCAGTGCCCCGACCATTGTGATGAAGACTTTCTTACGCATAACTGTTTCCTCACTTTCTTACTTGCCCCTTTATGGGGAATGAAAAGACTACGCTGTCACTGCCTTCGGTCGTCCTCTCTTTTTGGCTTGACTCTCCTGGGCTTTGAGATGGCCCCTGAGATTGGTTGTTTCATCATGCTCCGCGGCCAGTCGTGCGAGAGTTTCCTCCGGCGTCTCGGGAACATCGTCGGCTTCCGGCGGGGGCTTCGGCTCTCCCTCTGCCTTTAATTGCTCCCTGAGCGTATCGATCGGACCCTTGCCCCGAATCACTTGGGTCATCTTCAGCGTTGCCGGGTTCCTCAATTCCCCCAGTTTCGCAATTTCCCGACCGTATTTCAGGTAGTCTTTCAGGATCTCGAACTCCGCCTCGCTAACCGTTGCGCGGCCATTGGTGAATCTCAGTTCCCGGTACGACTTGCTATCATTGGCTTTGAGAGCCTTCGGATAGTAGCCCCCGAGATAAATGCACTCCAGGTGAATCAGTTTTTGCGTACTCATGTGAGTACCCTTTCGTTAAGAGGTTTGAGAACCGTTATCGTGAAATTTTCCCCGAGACTTCCTCAAGCCGCTGCTCGATGGCGATTGCCGTGACAAAACCGTCCTTGAAGAAGTTGTCGATCGGGTTCTGGACATTCATCTTGTACGTGGTCGGCATGAACACGCGCTTGCGAATGAACATCGGATGAATGACGTATCCATCTCCATCTCTTGCCTCGGACAGAACCGGAGCCTCTACGAACGACCAGACCTTGCCCGCGAACTGAATGTCGGAGATGTCCACACCCCACGTTGACTCACGCGTGGTGATCCGCAGGCTGGGGTTGGCGAGTTTATTCACCGCCCCAAGCAGCGTGCCCGATGCCATCACGAGTCGCTTGTTGCCGCCTGTGTACGCTGGGTTGTGGATCTGGGTCATGAAGTTGAACAGCTCGTCCTCGTCCAACTTGTCGCCGTAGCTGAAACTGTTTGAGGAAACCTGAGAATCGATGCCGCTCATCTGGTATCGGTTGTAACCCGAGACATTATTCGGGTCATAAACGCCCCTGGCGAGCCACATCGCGTATTCCTGGTCGAGCGCGTGTTTCTTGCGGGTGTTTTCACGCAGGCGCGCCCGCTCCGGGATCGTGTACTGCCGATTCTCGGCTTGCACGTTCGTCACGTCGTAGTAGTCCTCGAAGATCTGGATGTATTGGGGATACACCGTCGGGACGGTCTGATGTGAATACCGCCCGCTGGAACCCTCAACCATCGCCGAGAACAGTCTGCGAATGACGCTCCCTACGGTAACAGCCACAACGCCATAGGTCTGATCGTAGGGATAGGCCGTGATCGTTGTGCTTGAGACTGCGGTGACGTAACACTGCTTCACGTGGCTCGCATCCTCCACGCCATCGGCGATTTCAATGACATCGCCGGGATTGAAATACTTGGCCTCCGTGGTTGAGAGCACGATAGATTGCGCCACTCCCGCTGCGGTCGGTGCAGCCGCGGTCGTGCACGCGCCCGTACGCGGAATGAAGCGGTCCACCGCGAACTTGTAGATGTGTGTTCCCACCTTTGCTGACTTCAGTTTCGACACCAACGCCAGCAACGGGGTCTCCGACTCGTGATCCATCGTGAGCTCGGCACTGAAATCTATGTTGATCGTCGTGCCGGTCTGCGACGTGATCGGAGCATTTTTGTAGACAACGGGTTTGTCAGCCATAGTGCTAACCCTTCCTTTCTACAACTTCTAGTTTCTCCGTCAGGGTTTGGGTCGCGCGTACACACCAGAGCGGGCGAACTGGTCCTCCTCTACTGAGTCAACCTGTTTCGTCAGGAGGTACTTCGTCTCTTCCATCACTTGCTGCCCCAGTGTCTTCTTCCCCTCTGCTCCTCGTGTTCCTCCCCCACTGGGACCAGCGAGTTTGAGAGTCCTCTTCTGCAGCTCCTTGTACTTTGCGATCTTCTCCGCTAACGTCTTTGCATCGTTATTTGGAAGTGCCGCCTTTGGCCCGCCGGTCGTCGGTGCGACTTCGGGAAGAATCTGGTTTACCGCCTTCCGTGAGGCGTAAACCTTTTCAAGCGATAGGTTCATTGTAGAAGCCTCGTTCAGCATCGATGTCATCTGCAGCACCCTGACTTCATCGTCTTGCTGAACCGCTTGACCTTGCTTAATTTTGCGCGCAACCTCGCGTATGTCCTCGGATGTCCGATACTGCGGGTGCGTCAACTGAAAGTCCGTCAAAATCGTGTGGACGAGATTCGTCTGAATCTTCTGCTCGCGCAGCCCGATCTCTTGCTCCTGCTGATCGAGTTCGCTCAACTGTTCCTGGGCATCCTGCTTGGCATTGAACTCCCGGAGTTTTACATAGTTGGTCTTGCCAGTGTCGGGGTCTTCGATGTCCGCCTCGGTGACAGTAGACTTGGCCTTTTCTTCAAGGCGCTTTCTGTCTCGCTCAATCCGGGTCCGAGTCAACTCGATCTCACGGCGCTCCTGCTCCAATGCCCGCTTCTGCTCGGAAACACGATCCTTCTCAAGCTGGAGCTGTTTCACATCCTGGGCTACAACCTTCTGTCGTTCTGCAACGGCAACGTGAGCCGCTTCACGGTTCTGGACACGAGCGAACATATCGACGTTCTTCTCAAGCGTACCTGCCGACAAAATTAGGTCGCCGAGCCCCGTTTCCTTGCGATACCTCGCTTCCATCTCATCGAACGGGACATCCTTGCCAGCGATCTTGTACGTCTTCGTCGGCTTCTCGACTTCGGGTTCAGGCTTTTCCACTTCCGCTTTGATCTTGTCGAGAGCCGCCTGCTCCTCGTCGGTCAGCGCCGCGCCGGTTTCAACCTTCTCCTCAATCGTGGCGAGCGTTTCCTCGTCGATCGCGGCGGGCTTGGTTTCCTCTTCCTTCTTTTCTTCGCCCTCATCGGCCTTTTCCGGCCCTTCAGGCTTCTCAACTTCCGCCTCTGGTGATTCGCCTTTGAGTCTTGCCTCTTCAGCCGCCTCAAATTCGCTCGCGGTTGGAAGCTCGCTGCCCGTGTCCTTGCCGAGCATTGCCAGCGCATCATCCATTATGTCGGAACCGCTGTCTGCTGGTTCTTTTGCCATTGGGATCTCTCCTGCTCGCTTGTGCGAGCGTTGATGAAATGAAAAAGCCCAACGTAGGGCATCTAGTGTGTGCCCCACATTGGGCTTCGTTTGGATTAAGCTCTTACAGAGCTATCGACCGTAAGCCTGTCGATATGGCTTTGATTCTACACTTTCGTTTCCACCTCTACTTGCCCGGAGAGTCCTCCGGTTTGAAGATTCAGTATTATCTTCCCCGTGAAATCATCGGGAATCTGCTTTGATCTCAATTTCTCTGCCAGCTTCTGAAGGAGTTTTTCGATCTTGGAGTCGGTCATATTACCAAGTCAACGAGCTAATCATCGCGTCTTCTTGTCTCAGTTTGTGCTTTAAGTATTTTCGCACTTTAGGATCAAAGGCATTCGCGATCTGCCTTTGTTGCTTCCTTGTTGTCTTCTTCCAGTTTTCGCTCTCGAAATCGCAGACTTCAACTGTGCCCGGAATTCCGCTCTTCCACCGCCAACGCAATCCATCATACCAGATGTGCCTTAGAGTGCCTTCCTTCGGCGGCGCGAACAACTTCTGCAGGAACGAATTGAACCATTCCTCGCTTCTCTTGACCGTCAGAGGCCAGCAAAGGCAGAAATATCGACCACGCACTCTGTTGTCGAACCTCAGAACCGGAACCCTCATTCGCGCACCTTCTTGTCTTTCGCGATCTTGAAACGCTCCACGTCACCCATCGGAGTCGGGTCCTTGCCCATAATGTCCATCCGCTTCTGAACGAGCAACTTGCTGCAGTCTACTTGCGTCATCGTCGGGCTGTGATGAACCTTCTTGACGGCCTTCCTCGGAACCATCCCGTGCTCAACTCCAGCAAGCAATCGCATCTGGGCCTCAGCCTTTTGCTTCGTCGTTCCCTTCGCGTGAACTCCGCTGGGGCCGCTTACCTGATACTTGCCGCTCGGGAGTTTCTTCTCGTGATATGGCATTGTCTTAGACTCCTTCCTTGCCCACATTTTGTTCAACATCGACAACCCTCGCGTTCCTCTTACGGAAAGCGATTCCGAGTTCGTCCCCGACGGGTTGCCGCGATTCAGAAACACCCAACCACTTCACCAAATCGCCAACACATTCTTCACAGAGTTCAGCATAAAACTGATACTTGTCCCCAACCCAGCCCCGGCATACCTCAATCGTGTAAACACCTTCTGTATCTTTGCCACATTTGATGCAGTTCCCAAGTCGTCCACTCATTGGGGTTCCTTCTAGTCGTATGGGCGCGAAGATTCTAGCGCCAATTCAAGACAGAGATCAACCAATCTTTTCAGCAATCTTCTCACTTGTAAATCTGTTTGGCAAAATCCTCGCCCTCCTTTTCCTCGGCAAGTTTGTGGATCTCAATGCGAATCATTGTGACCTTTTTGCCATTGAGCGTGTCTTCGCTCATCCCGGTTTTCCGGCACCGCGCAATTAGGTCGAACTCTTCGCCAATACCAGCCTTCGCGAGTTTCGGAAAGTCGGATGCCTGAACGCTGATGGAATCGTAACTCCGCTGAGGTTTGATATTCACTCCCATTGCGTTCCCTTCAGCAACTCGTGGCAGGTCCCAGATTCTTCCAATATCAACGAACTTGCCCATACTCCCTCCGACTAATGTTCTTAAATGCTTGTTTGAACCACGACGGCCTTTGAATCCACGCCTGCAGTTCGTCGCCTTGCCGCTTCTGCTCTTTCTCGATCCGCGTCAAACTCTCCACAACCGCGTTGTTGACGTGATCGATCTGCTCGCTGATGAGGCCGAACATCTTAATGACCTTCAAAATCTCGGTCTCGCCGAAGGTCGCACACGGACAAAGATTCATCTTCAAAGTGCCTGACGGCAACTTGGTGAACGACAGATAGCCGCGCCCGTAGCAGTGGCGGCAATTCGGATCTGCGCGCAACTGAATCAACACATCCTCGAACTCGTGAATCGGCAGAATGGGCCGCTTCAAGTCGAGGTTGTTGACTTTGAGGTCTTCGCCGTTGCTCTTGTCGATGATGGTGTCGGGCATTGCCTATACCTTATTGCTGTGGTTGTTCTTTTGCCGCTCCTGGTTGTCCCGTCGCTTGCGGCTTCCCAATGCCTTGGAGCACATTTGTCACCGCCCGCAGCAGGTCCGGCCTCTTCGCCAGTTCCCTTGCAATTTGAATCAATTGCTGTTCCGCATCCAGGTTCTCAACCAGTTCCTCGGGATTGGGTTCGTTCAGGCGTTCGAGCGTGTCTACCCTCGGCAGAAGCCCGATTTTGAACATTGCCATCGCTTTGTTCGCCTTGTACTGCGGATCGTTCGACATGTCCTGATCCAGCGAATAGCGAATGTTGTAATCTGCATCCTTCTCAGCCGATATGTCGTTGACGACGTAGACCTTGATCTGACTCGGCTGCGGATTGACCGCCCCGATGAACTCTTCCTCACTCAGCCCGCTCTGCTCCTGCAAGTGAATCAATTCCTCAATGCTGAGCTCCTTGTTGCCGATGACGTAGCCTTCCATCCCCTTGGGGTCGATGTCCACACAGTTGGATTGCTCGAACTTCTTCTTGGCATCCGCAAGTTGCTTGGTGATGCCTTGAATTTCTGCCGGCGTTGCGCCTTCAAGCGGGATCTCGAACAGCTCGTGGAGGTTGTTCTGATACTGCTGCTCCGTCCATCTCTGGTTGATGGGGATGTACCCGGGCATTCCCCTGCGTGCATTCTGCACCGGGAAGAAATCCGGCTCGCTCTCAAATTCAATTATCATCCTCACCATCAACTTTGCCAGCATCGTCAGTGCATACGCAATCGTGATGTCTTTGCGGCCCTGTGATTGCCTATCCTTGGCAATCAACATCTGAAGCGCTTCGCGGGAGATTTGCTTCGACGGCAACTGCCCCATTGACGCGCTGTGCTTGGCCGCGATGTCTTGAATCCAGCCCAGGAGCATCTGAACCATTGAGGTCACGCCCTCGTTCAATTGCGGAATGCTGTGAATCGCCTTGAGTCCCGGGATAACCCCGCCGTGTTCAGTCTTTTCGTCCACCTCCGCTTGCATCTGCGCGTAGATTAGCGGGTCCACATCGAAAAACGGTTTGTTGGTTCTCTTCGTGTTGTATAGCCACACGGTCACCAGCACATCCAGGAGATCCAGCAGGTTGGAATAGATTTCCACATCCCCCATTGGGTACAGTTGCACATCACTGTCAATGTCGACCACCGGAATCAGCACATCCATCCCAAACGGGTTCTCCTCGATGTGGAAAGTTCCCACCGTGGTGTTAAACAGCGCGGCGTAGTATTTTTCCTCTTTGTCGCCTTCAAAAACCATCTGCTCTGTTACCGGATTCTCCTTCATCTTCTCGTACTCGTCTTGACCAATTTCTTCGACTTCCTCCTCTTGTCCGGTAGCCTGGTAGTAGTGCGTGATGGTCTGGTGGAAATGCACCTCGTAGCCGGTGCAGAACTCCTCTGTGGTGGATTCTGTGCGCTGATAGGCTACGTCATATTCGCTGTCTGAACCTAGATGATCGGGTTTGAACGATGGGTAAATCTTCCACTCTTCTCTCGCCTTCTCGACTTCGAGTTGGAACCTGTGGGTCTTGCGCCTAGCCGTCTGGAAGAACGGGCCTCGACTTCGGCAATCCACAAGCACGTCACGAGCACTCACAGTCGAGACCTCGCATCGCCCCTTCAAACCGTTGGCTTGGGGATCGTAGGTGGCTTTTATCCAGTGCAGGCCCCTGGCGAAGCCGTTATCGAACGCGGGGAAATACACAAGCGTCGGCAGCATCTCCGAGTCTTCGATGTACTCGACTCGACCCTGGAGAATCTGCGCCATCTTCTCTTTTCGTTTGCGGCGGGCTTGAATTGAGAGTTTGCGTTTGATACCCAGGAAATCGCCGAGCATTGCCTCGTGGTTTATCCGCGCCCGGTTCAAACTCACCAGTTGTGGGTTCTTGGCGTCGTCTTCAGTCGCAGGGTTGTTCGCGGTCGCCAGATCCCCGAGATAATCCTGCGAGAAGCCCGTCACCGATATGTTCGATGTCAACCTGTCGTCGATCTTGTTGAAGGCGCTGATGCGCGTTGTTAGGACAGCGTTATCTTCCTGAATCCAGCGCCGGATCATCGCGTCGAAGACAGCTTTCTCGTTGTCGTCGTTCAGATCGGGGATTTTGATAGTCATTTCCCCACCGCGATTGCGCTCTTGCCGTCCCAAATCTGGCCCGTCATCTCAAGTTCTTTCCTTGTCCTTCCGCATTCGCCGCACTTGTTGTCGCTTTCCAATCCGGCGACGGCGTGACCGATGACCTTGCATTTGGCCGCACCAACCAGGAGATGCACTATTGCAGATCTGCTTGAATGGCCGTGAAAAACTCTGTGCATCGGGTACGTCGTGATGATGCCGAATTCATCGGATTCCGCATTCAGGCCGCTCAGGTCCTTGTAGAGCGGGCTGTCTTCTTTGCGCCGCCAAGCATCGGGTGTGTCTTCCCAAACGCCGTCAGCCTGCTTTGCCTCGTCAAGAGAAATTTCACGGTTGCTCATATCACTTGCTCGGTGTTGGTTCGCACCTTTTAAGCAATTGTTTGAACCTTTTCCATTGCTCTTCTGATATCTCTGCAGACACAATTAACTCATCCCCCTCAAACGACATCGAAACGCAACCCATATCGCAAATTGTGACTGCCGCATCCCGACAAGAAACCCTCAACGTCCAACGCATAACGACCTCACTGGTTTGGTCTGACGGTCTCACTCGTCACTTGGTCTCGCAACTTGTTCATATCAATTTTGCGGTCTCCCACCCGCTCATTGAGGAAGAAAAAAAATCCCTGGAATGTCGGTTGTTGGTTTTGGACATAACAATCGCCACCATACCATTCCATCAGGATCATTAAGCGTCCGATCAGTTCGTCCATGCTCCCTCCTCAGTTTTTCACTTCGCAATGCTAGTCCAATCGCGAATCTCTCTCTTGAGATACAACGGTATGAACCCGAGTAGGAAATAGCCAGTCCAAACATCATAAAAATCGTCCTCATCTCTCTGTCTGACCCAGACTCTCTTGACAAGCATTCTTTCCTCCTCAGTTCGGATGCAACTCAATCACTCCCAGGCTTACCGTCAACCGCGTGATGGTTTCAATCTGCCAATGGCCAGGCATCGGCTTTGAAATACGAACGACCTGGCCCATATTATCACCTGCATCGGGCCCGGCGATGAAATCCCACGATACTACTTTCAGATCCTTACAGGGTGACATCTTTCCAGCTCTTCCTCTTCTTGCTCGGAGGCGTGTGAGACTCGGCCACGATCTCGTACCACTCCTGCTCACGCTGTTTTGCCTTCGGCGGTGTCGCGATCAGCCGCATAAACGCGTACTTGAACCCGTCATAGTCGTGGTCATCCTGTCCGTCTTTGATGTCGTTGGGGTCATTGGGATCTACCACTAGAGCTGGTAATGTTTGAATGATTGACTTGCATCGCGGCAGGAAAAACAACCTCGGCGGGCGTGTGATCGTCCCCGCCGGGGTCGCCTCAAAGTGCAGGTAGTCTTGTGTCGCCGAATTGCACGCCAACCGGAACCGATATTCTTCCGTCGCTTTCTTTGATGCCGGGAATAGAATCGGTGGCTTGAGTCCCTTATCTTTGAACTTCTTGCTCCAAATCCCCTGAACGATCACATACGGGGTCTTCGTGCTTCCCACGTCTTTCCCCGTTGCAGACCACATATTGGTATCGCCGATGATCGCTAGGTTCTCGCCGATTTCGCGCTCAACCATCCAGTCCGCAGACTGCTCGGCGAATTCCGATGCCGTCAGGCCCGACGGTTTCTGATCGGTCGGCTCCGTGTGGAACTCATACTCGATGAATACATTGGCCTCGTAGTCTGATGCCAGGAACTCCATCGTCTTCACGTTGCCCCAGTCCAGGCCGGCGAGTCGCCGCCATTCCTTGGGCAACACTCTGTCTTTTTTGAATACGTGGACCGGGCTGGAGAACTCAGAGAAGAACTGGCCAAAGACTGTGCTCCAATCCCCTTCTGCCAACGCCTTGCGCCTGTATGGATTGGGGTCGTTGAAGAGGCGCGCTAGATATTTGTTGTCGTTGCGGTAGTAGGGGTTATCGAACACCGTGGCGAAGATCCGGCGATAGGTCAAGACATATCTCTCGCCCTTGAAATCGGCGGTGAAGGTATGAACCTTGCCTGGTTCCTTGAAATCCACGAACCTACGCTTAACCCACGCGTGACCGACTCCACCTGGGTTGGCTGTCCACCTTACTGTTGCTTTGAGGTTCGCGTCGGTGGTGCGATTCTGCAGGACAAGGAAATCGAACATCGCTTCATCGAACTCTTCGAGCTGGTCGAACTTCAAGTCTGTGATCTCCCAGCCCTGATACTTCTGCTCGTCGCCCACGTGCTCGACGTTATGAAATGCCAGCCACGCACCCGATGGGAATATAAACCTTGAGTCATTGCCTTGCCAGTGCGCACCGAGTTGTGGGAGCCTCCCCAACCAATACTTTGCTCGGTCGATGATTTCGGTGAGACGTTTGTACTCTCTGCGGAAGATAACGCCGTGCCACTTCGGACTTGAGAGTTTTTGGGCGCGCAGGCAATCGAATATCAGCAGGTCTGACTTGCCGGACCCCTTACCCCCGTCGAGTCCGACATAGTCTTCACCTGCCAATAGAAACTCGTATTGTTTGCCCTGAATCGGTCGCTCATCTGGTAACGCGTCTGGTTGCCAAACGAGCTGATAACTCGCTGGATGTTGTTTGATGTCGGCGGGACTTAGGACGTTCATTTATTTCGTTGCGTCGGAACTATGCAAAATGGAAATGGCTGACCTTCGGGTGTGCTCATCTCAATACTCTGTGCTGGTCTCCCAAAACGATGCTCAAGAAGAGTCCTTGCTGCAAATCCATCTGGTGGTTTGGTGTATATCCTCTCGTTGCCATTGCCGTTTTTCTCTACAACTGTGATGCCATCGGCTAACTCAAAGAGACGCTTCAACACCATCTCCATCCCGCCACGACTTTTCCCCGCTTGGTCGATCAATGCCTTTACTTCGGCGGTTGATTTGTTCAGTATTCCCTTCTTCCGCCCACCACGATGTTCGCCCTTTTTTGAACCCCGTCCCATTGCTACTCTTTGCTACCTTTCCAATCGAAACTGTGTTCGACGCCCGAGTCTGTGCTCGGGAAATAAAAAGACCCGATCACCCACCTTGTGACCGGGCCCTTGGTCATGCCGTGCTAATGCGGTAGAGCACGGTGGACAAATGCCCTGTCGAGCCTTGTCCGTTGGGTTACAGTGTTAATACGCAAAAAATAAAACGACGAGTCAAGAGGGTTTGCTAAATTTTAGCACAAAAAACCCGGCTGAGGTTCACTCAGTCGGGTCGGTTCGATCGATGAACAGAATTTCAGGCCAGACCAGCCGCTTTGATACGCGCAATCGCTCCATCGGGTAACCTTCGTCTGCCACGCGCTTCAAGCCGTGAAATATGGACTTTGCTTTGATAGTTGAGCAGCTTCGCAAACTCCGTTTGAGTTTTCCCCGCCTGATTGCGCAGGCGTTTGAGATCGTTACCAGTCATTGTTTATTCTCCTTTCAGTGAGTTCGATGTTTTGTTGACGCTAACAAGACATTGCCTTAGAGTTCGTTTGATTCATGCCACAAGTCCACGTTCTTCGAGCCATTTGTCTCGCGTTGATTTTGCGAGTTGCAGAACCTGTTCGTTTGACCAGCCTCTACGAACGCAGGAGAACAATTCTCCATTGGATGCACGATAATCGTATTGCACATTCGCGCGTGCTAGATTATCGCTAAAAAATTCATAGTGTTCTTCACCTATGGGACAGGTCGAACAGCCGTGTTTATCTGTTTTCATTGCTCTCACCTTTTGTTGGTTGTATTGTGGCTAGACAAACTTGAATTAGCCCTCCCCGTCGATCTGCGAGCGCACGAGGAGGGGCGGTCAGATTAGCTTGGACACGATTTTTGGCAGTTCATCGTGTTCAATTTCAACCCACTGGCCTAGCAGCCCTCCTGAGACATTGATTTTACCCCGGTACAATATCTCCCGCCGGTGGCTGCGATATGATCCGTACACAGTGACCGCATGATAGACGGTACGGCCACAAATATACGCCGCGCCCTCGTTTTCACAGTCGCCCTGAAACCCGGATTGATCGCGGGTATTCGGTATGATCCACGTACCGTTTCGATTGCCGTATACAGTTGCTAATACTGGTTTCATTTTCGTGCTCCTTCTGTTGGTTTGAGATTGTTTGGTTCCCACCGCCAGAATCCGCAGACGGAGCAGAGAGATCCGCCTGCCTCATTCCGGCGTTTGAGCCAGGCTAGCTGGCGTTTGCAGGGACGGCAGAGCTTCCGTTGCTGTGTGACAGTGAGGGTCATTTTTGTACTCCTTTGTGGGTTGTTACAGTGCATCAATGCGTTGCAGGTCGTACTCTCGGAGTGGTCTGTCTGTTAAAGCAAGCTGACTGTGTTCGTCTCCTCGTGTATTAGCTAGATCATTCAAGCGCGGTTTGATGTAACCGCGCAGTTGTTGATAAGCGACCGCTAGATCCCGGTACGTCGCCCCCGTGCCAGGTGCGACCCAGAGAGTGCCAGATAGTGCCGTCATTGTTGTGTTCCTTATGTGGTTGGAGTGTCAATCTATGTATACCGTCCACAAAAAAATGCGCCACGTTCGATGGCTGCTAAAATTAAACAGCCTGCCTGCTCTGCATCGTTGCCAGTTTAACGGATCGTAAATGATTTCGATATTTTTCCTGCTGATTGTCATTTTCGCTCCTTTGTGGTTTGTGTGT
>Ga0315277_10008418_pt1 | contig 13274 bp, 11 predicted proteins | sample YL17G05_15_MG_FD_203695 | JGI IMG/M metagenome (GOLD analysis project Ga0315277, IMG submission 203695) | Sediment microbial communities from Yellowstone Lake, YNP, Wyoming, USA - YL17G05_15 | ecosystem: Environmental > Aquatic > Freshwater > Lake > Sediment | place: USA: Wyoming | collected...
TGTTCCTAGCCGTGCAGATGAAGATAAGGGGTCCATGTCTAATGGCTCATTGACAACTTTAATACCTATTTCTTTCAAATCTTCAATGATCGCATCTGCTATTCGTAGTTTTAGAGGGTCATACTCAGGAGTGAACAGTTTAAACTCAAGTTTTGAGCCTTTCTCAGTTTCTCGTATACCGTCTCCATCATTGTCAATCCAGCCTAGGCTGTCCAATATATTTCGAGCTCTCTTAAGATCAAACTCGTATTTTGAAACGTTGCTATTGTACCAAAACTCCAATGCAGGCGGTACGAACCCTTGATTGCCAGGCAGTGTATAACCTTCGAGGATTGTATCAATCTTGTTTGGGTCAACAGAATGGGCGATTGCACGTCTGAAATCTTTAATGTTGAATGGATATCGTCTCAGATTGAAACAGACATAGAATGCCTCAATGTCAGGTGTCCATATCAAGTTGATATTCGAATCACCACTTAATGAAGAAACAACACTTGGAGCGATGTTTCCCCAACTTGGGGCGATACTAGGTGTCAAGATATCAATTGTGCCACTCTTGAGCGATTGCACCATTTTTTCATCCTCTGGTATGATGGGCATATCTATCGATTCCGCTAATGGGACGCCTTTAAAGTAACGCTCATTCGCCTCTAGCCGCACACCAACTCCAGGTTTCCAATCCTTAAGCATAAATGGACCTGACCCGATCCACCCCCAGCTTTCAAGATTTTTGAAGGAGTTTGGATTCGAAATTCGTGCATCATCGTTCCATATATGCTTTGGTACGATTCCAGGTAAATTACTCGTTACGTAAGACAGAAAAGCAGCAAATGGTTCTTTGGTATGAATTTTTACACAATAATCGTTGACGGCTTCCGCTTTCTGCACCGAATTTACAGCTGTACCTAATTCCCAAAATCTCCACTTACATATGTAATTGAAAGTGAATTCTACATCATAAGCAGTGAGCTTCTTTCCATCGTGCCACTCAGCATCTCTAACTAAATGAAATGTCCATATCAATCCATTAGAAGAGACTTCCCATGAAACTGCAAGCCATGGTTGTACAGACCAGTTTGGAGATATTTTAGTTAGCGTATCATATACGAGACTTAAGACTTGCCGCTCTGAAGGAATCCTGTGCAGAAAAGGGTTCAAGGTTCCAATCTCTAAGGACAAAGGTATCCTTAGCTGGCTAGACTTTCTTAATCTCTCCATTAATAGGTACCTTCTGTGTTGCTCCTATAGGACGCTTCTTGCAAATAAACTTTAATATAACCATAGGTCATATGGAGATAGATAAGATTTGGTTGATGATCTGGATGGACATTAGGACAAACCTTGCAACTAGCAAGTTGTCCAATACTGAAGCATGTTTTGAATGGCTTAATCGATATCCAGCGAGCAATTGGCTTTTTGATGTTTGCTGGAAACCTAATGGTGAATATGCATTAATAGTTGGCAAGGCAGGCATCGTTATGAAGTTTGATGGCCAATATTTCACAATGCTTTCTTCTCCATACAATATCGACTTGCGCAGCGTGGCTTGGAAACCTGACGGAACCTGCGCCTTAATTGTAGGTGCCAAAGGTACTATTTTAGAGTTTGACGGTGAAAAATTCCGACAGCTCTCTTCGAACATAGAAAATGATCTATTTGGTGTTGCATGGGAACCTAGTGGAAAACTAGCGGTGGCCGTTGGAGCTAATGGCGCTATTATTAGAATTCTAAACGATCGAATCGAACAAGTTCATTTCGAAGCGTACATCGACCTATTTGATGTTTGCTGGAAACCTAATGGTGAATATGCATTAATAGTTGGCAAGGCTGGGGTTGTTGCAAAGTATAGCGGACCTGTTATAGAAATGCTGAATAGCGGCACTTCAAATCACTTGTTTGGCCTTTCATGGAGAACTGATGGAAAAAATGCGTTAATAGTCGGAGCTGCTGGTACTGTATTATCTTATGATGAACATAAGTTTGAAATGCTTGTTTCTTCAACCGCTAACCACTTGCGTAGCGTTGTCTGGAGAAATAATACTAGCGCACTTATTGTTGGAAGTGCAGGAATAATATTGACCTTTAAAGACGGAAAAATTGTGGCTCTTCAAACAGTGACAAGCCATGACTTATATTCTGCGGCTTGGGAGTCAAATGAAAGATATGCCATAGTTGTAGGTGATTTCGGTACAGTACTGAAAGTAAACAAGAAAAAAACTTTGATGCTTTCTAAAGGTACAACAAATTGGCTTTATGGTGTAGCATGGAAACCAGATTTGAGCTATGCATTAGTAGTAGGCTACATTGGAACTGTGTTAAAATACGATGATAAACATATTATACCTTTGAACACTCGTACTACGAACCACTTATTCGCTACACCATGGGATCCTTCCGGCAAATATGCGATCCAAGTTGGAAGTTATGGAACAGTATTGAGATTTGATGGCACAAATTTTGTCGAACTTCAAAGCGGAATTAAAGATGGATTCTCTGACATTGCTTGGAAGCCAAACAGCGATTATGCGCTTCTCATTGGTGCAAAAGGAATGATACTGAAGTTCAGTGGAAATAGTTTCTCAAGCATTCCAAGCGGCATAACAAGTACTTTAAACAATATCTCTTGGAAGCCAGACGGAAGCTACGCACTAATAGTAGGTGATAAAGGAGTAGTGCTAAAGTTTGAAGGAACTCGCATCACTTTATTGAATTGCGAGATAACCAATGATCTACACGGTGTCTCTTGGAAGCCAGACGGAAGCTACGCACTAATAGTGGGCAGTTTCGGGGTGATAATGAAATTTGATGGCACAAATTTCGAGAGGCTGCCTAATGAAAAGGTCGAATGGTTATTCAGTGTCTCTTGGAAGCCAGACGGAAGCTACGCACTAATAGTAGGTGAAAATAGTCTTGTCCTAAAGTTTAATGAGAAAGGAATTGTGCAAATCCCTGTTAAAGCTACAACGTGGCTATGGGGTGTTTTCTGGAAGCCTACTGGAGAATATGCATTAATAGTTGGGGAAGATGGGACCTTGCTTAAGTATAAAGAAAGTACGCCGCTTACTTGACTCAGCATACTCATTTAGAAACGCAGACACATCCCTTTACGTATTCAAAAGCTTTTCCTAATTTTCTAATTTGTACAAATCGTGCTAATGCAAGATGCTTCCAACATCCCAATAGAACCGAATAGTAAATCTTAACTAATTCTTGCAATTAGTCTACTCTTATGTATATATCTGAAACTTCGATAGGCGTACAGAGCGTTATAAATGCCAAATCTTAATACGATGAAATTGCAGAAAAGCATGATGACATTTTTCAACCAATAGACTTTGAGATTCTGTCAAGTCCTCGTCGGTTTCGGGCATCATGTAAAATTTCGTCGGATGGCATCATTTTGAGGATTTTGCGTAAAAAATGTTGGGGATTCCCTCTAACAATATCCTTAAACATCTTTGGATTGCTAAGGAAAGCTGGAGAATTGGATTCGTAGTGACCGCAATTCCAGCATATTTTTTCAGTCCATTCCGCTACATTATAGTAGCTCATTGGAGATTGGCATTCAGGGCATAGATTCATTATTAGATGTCCCTCTTTCTGGCGATAATCCAGTCATCCACTCAACTATTTCTTCTACAAGGCTGTTGACTTTGTCTAATCCTTCTTCTATTTCCTTTACTCTAGCTATCAAGCTATATTCCGAGAAGACACCTACAATTCTATCTCCATTACGGAAAGACAAAATCTCATCGAAAAGTTCACTAATGGCTTGCTGTAGCTCATCGGATGTGGCTTCCTTAGACCCAATACAAATCGCTATTCTATTCCTAAATGCCACTTTACCTTTAAGTTCTCCGTCTAACGCTGTCGCATAGTCAACAGTTACGCCTTGTTTTTTGGCCACCTCTATTCTTTCTTGAGCATCCACGTGTATAAGTTTTATTCGTCCTTCAAGATATGCGATGGCAAAATCCTTCACAATTGACCTAATTTCTCTTTGAGAAAGCAGCGGTTTTACTATTTCTTCAGATGGTCTTTCCCCGCATTCTTGTTTCTCATTAGGTTGAGATTTGTTATTTTCCATCTCATTCCTTCTTACATTTTGCTGATTGGCGATAGTCCATCCACTGCTGGATGGCTTCTTTCAAAGCTTCGCTGATGTTTCCTTTCTTCATTCCTTTCCTTTCGAAAACTGCTTTTCGGAATTTCTCTTCAAGTTCATCGCTTAAGACTATGTTCATTTTTCCCATATTATCACTACTTACCCATTTAGGTATAGCCACATATAAGGTTTTAGGTTTGTGGAGATAGGGAGATAACTTTATATGGGTGTGGAGATATAGAGATATGTGGCGATAACTGTGAGCAAAGAACTGCCAACAACAAGGGAAGAACGTGGAAAAGCAATAGCCGAACTTGAAAACCAAATCAAAAGAATAGGCGAAAACATCTATGAAGTCTTATCACAATCAGGATATGGCAAGTATGAAGTGCTGAAAACTTCATTTGGTTGGATGTGCGAATGTCCCGACCACATATATAGAGGTGTTAGGTGCAAACATATTTTTGCTGTGGAGTTTTCCGCTTCGTTCAGAGCAGAAGTTGCTATCACAAGAATAGAGCCCATTGAGAATCTTACAGAATGCGTCTATTGTGGTTCATCCAACATCGTGAAGGATGGAATTAGACGCAATAAACGAGGAAATATCCAGATTTTCTGCTGTAAAGACTGTTTGCGATACTTCACCTTTAACGTAGGGTTTGAAAGGATGAAGCATAACCCTCAAGCCATCACCTCAGCAATGCAGTTGTACTTTAGCGGAGAGTCATTGAGAAACACTATGAAATCTCTAAAACTTCTAGGCATTGAGGTTTCACATCAAACAGTCTATAATTGGATAACAAAATACGTTAGACTAATGAAGGAATATGTCGAGAAACTGAACCCAAATGTTAGTGATACGTGGAGAGCCGATGAGCTTTACGTGAAAATCAAGGGTGACATGAAGTATCTGTTTGCCCTTATGGATGATGAAACACGTTTTTGGATAGCTCAAGAGGTTGCAGAGAGCAAGTATAAGCATGATGCAAGAAAGGTATTCCAGATGGGAGAGAAATTGATGGGAAAGAAACCCCTGACCTTGATAACTGATGGACTACCATCTTATCATGATGCATACAAGAAGGAATGGAGAACTTTAGCATATCCACGGACTGAACATATAAGACACATCGCAATAAGAGGGGACAGAAACAATAACAAGATGGAAAGATTCAATGGAGAAATCAGAGATAGAGAAAAGACCATGAGAGGACTCAAGAAGAGTGACACTCCGATACTTGCGGGCTATCAGCTATTTCACAATTACATCAGAGGACATGAAGGACTAGAGGGTAAGACTCCTGCAGAAGCTTGCGGAATAGAAATTAAAGGCAAAAATAGATGGTTGACGCTTATTCAAAATGCAAGTAAGGACTCACCTCAACCGACAACTTAACAGAATCTAGCGAAACACTTTTCTACAAGTTTCGACATATAATACTTATGAGGTAAGGAGAATCGTGATGATTCGTTAGGCTACCCTTATGGGTAGCCTACCTTTCCGTTCAGATCACCTTTTTGGAACAATTGAAGGTTCATAGATTCTGCTCCCTTCTCGATTCCAAAGAGGGGCAAGTTGAGTATATCTTATGCTTAACATGTGTTCATAATATTGCCAAGTAGTACGTGAACAAATGTCAGCTAACTGGATACCAGTGCTTAAATCTGAATCAGAAAAAGCTATTGTGTTTAATATTCGTTCCAAGTTTTCCTCATAGTGAGGTTGATAACTCCAACCCCTCATTATTATGCCTCTTGTTTTAAATGTTCTCACCATTTCCTGTAGAAGATGGTCTTTTTTATATTCTTCAGCATCCATCATAACATTTCCAATTCCATTTGTTTGACGCTTTAGAAACATGGCAAATCTGTGCATTGTCGCTTGTATTCCATAAATCTTTGCATCGTAAGCTCTAAAACCATATCTTTCTTTCAGTCTAACCTTGTTAACAACAGTTGCAAACAATACTGGTTTGAGTTGCAAAATTAAGTCAAATATCTCATTCGCCATAGCTAATCGTTCAGCGTTACTTAGCTTCTCATATTGGTCTTTTCCCCGAATAAGATGATGGTAGCATATTTCCCGTTTGTAACCTCTTGATTCCGCGTCTGAAATGTATTTTGAAAGAATGCGGTTAACTTCTAAAGACGCGTTCACATCAGCACTGGACGTTAACGCTAAACCTGCGATTACGTAATACTTTACCGTACTCTTTCCATTAGGAGCACACCAACCTGGGTCTCCACAAGAATCAAGATACAAAGTATATGTTATTGGAGTACTTGGCGTTGTCACATTAAAAATCTTAGCAATTCAAGTATAATAGGCTTTAATCAACTATGCCATCACAAATCCTTTAAAATAGTATCCGTTCATCCGACGAAAGTTTACAAAGAATCTCATCCGATAAGGACTTTACAGAACCGACTTTGAAATCACGGATAATACTACTCTTACGTATGTTCGAAGATATTTGAAAGAGGAATCAGATCCCCTTCTACTTGATGCAGGTGGTGGAACTGGCAGACTCGGAGTCTTACTTGCTGCAAATGGATATAATATAATTATTGTCGATGTCTCATGAGGAATGTTAGAAGTCGCTGCTCGAAAAATTAGAAAACAAGGGTTGAAAGACAAAATATCATTAGTAGTTGGGGATTTGAACAGGCTTCCTTTTCAGGACTATTCTTTTAACACCATATTGTGTCTAACAGACACTTTTTCCTTAAACGAAAACCCATCTAACCTTCTTCTGGAAGTTCGCCGTATCTTGAAAACAAAGTCATTAGCTTTCGTAGATTTTACGAATAGGCTTGGATTTCGCATAACACATTGGCGAAACATATATAACGCAAAAAGTATTCGAATGCTAGTAGACAATCTAGATAAACCAGAACTTTTTGATGTCAGCAGGTCTAAAGAAGGAACAGAAATCAAGTGGAAAGCTTATTTTATTGACGAAGCAACGGAGCTCTTTAAGAATAATGATTTCGAGGTCGAAAAAATAATCGGAAAACCGGTGTTGTTGCATTGGCGATTTCCACTTTTGACAGACAGTGGAGCAACATTGAAAGAAGACATTTCTCTATCTTCTGAAATGATTGACGCTATAAAGAAGTTGGAATTGAGGCTTTGTGATGAAACCACTTTACTAGGAATTTGTGGAAAGTTCATGATAATCGCTAGAAAACAAAATGACATGAAGAGGAGCTAACACTCTTGTGTCTACATATGGTTGACTGGACTCAAACCGCTTTCAAGCATACCCTTAAGATTCTTCGATAGTATTTTAGTCTAAATCTTGAAGTGTTTAACTCACTAGTTACATTGATCTTTTTGCAGAAGTCACAGAGAAATATAAAGATATCCATCTATTTAATAGCTTTAGAAATCACAGATAGCATTTCACTATTCATTGTTTCTAAGCGAAGCATCAAGCATGTTCGCGTTTGATACGAGTAGAACTGGGAAGATCGCACTCTGTGTAAACATATTTTAGATTGCGTTTTCAACTTGGAGAACGTTGAAAAATGGCTTTGAATCGATCAACAAGATTCAGGAATACAGCTTATAAGTTGTAGAAATAAGCCCATTCTCTTGCTTTAAGTTCGTATCCTAGACTCTCAGCAATCCTCATAACTGGAATGTTCGTTTCCACTGTATGGAATAATGGTATTTTTCCTTTTTGAAGTATTCTCTGGGCAATAGTTGAAGTAAGAATTTTCATAAAGCCTTTCCTTCGATGTTCTTCCTTTGTAAATGCAAATCCGATTTCACACGCTTTCTCGCTTTCCCAGATTGTACCAAGCCAAGAAATGGCCTTGTTTCCTTGATAAACACCGCAAAAGGCACCGTTCCTAATTTTTTCACGAATGGAACTTGGGTCCCAATGACTGCCTGACCGAGTTATCACTTCGTTTGCGTCTTCTTCACCTAGAATTCTTATCTCATATCGAGAATCAGAGTATTTTCTGGCTTTTTCTTTGTTTGTCGAATAAGTTAACAAAACAACCCCAGCAAAACCTCCTTGCTTGGGTCGAAATCTCTCTGTAATCATTGGAGCCATCCATTCCGGGCATCTAAAAGCATAGCCTTTTTTTGTATCTAACTTTTTCAGAAACTCCTCCAGAAATTTCTGAGAACCTGTTGCAATCAAGACGTTCGTTTCTTGAAGCATCAGCATTGAATTCCTGAAACTCTCATCGCAATAGACAAGAATCTTATCGCCTGCTTTCTCAAAATAATAAAGCCATTCTAAGCTGGCATCACCTAGCTGATCGAAGAGCGCTCTCTTAAATTTGGAGTATTCTCCAGGTTGCAATTGTCTAATCATGATCATCATCGTGTTAGTTATATGCAGGATTAGACTTAAAAATGTTGTATCTGTGAGAACTGGATTTCATAGTTGCTTAACTCTCCGTGTCTTTTCATGGTCATAGGCTAAAATCTGCCTTCAAAAGATCCTTGTTCAAGGATTGTTCAATTACTCATCAGAGCAAAGACGCATCAAAGCAACAACGAAGATTCAAGCCAAAGATGGGCTGTTCATCCGAAAACAGATGATTAAGTCGAAGTATATCGGTTTGGCTAAGAAGTTGGATGTCACGCCCCTCTCAGAGGCACAACTTGCTTACTTGGAGAAGGTTTATGCGATAAAACCACGGCTCTTTGGCCCTTTTTGCGAAGAACAGAACATCATAGATGCAATCCTCGGTGAAGCAGCGAAGCGTAGCAGATTCGCGTAGGAGTATATGTTGAAGCGCTATTGGAAGGACACTCCTCAAACGCAAGTTCTGACCTTGATTTCCAACAGTCAGAGAATAAGAGAGATGAATGATCTAGCGCGCGCGGAACGAGAGCGCAATAGGAATTTGGGTCCGCCCCCTTTTGGGTGTGGACCCCGTCGGGCCCGCCAATCACAGACAACTTGAGCGGTAATGGCTACGATGGATTGGACAAGACTTCTTGCGGAAAGCCCGATTGATTGGCTTCTCAAGGAATCTGATCCTTCCATCCGATATTTTACGTTGTGAGAGATCTTCAACAGAAGCGAAAACGATCTCCAAGTCATTGCAGCTAAGCGAGCTATCACACAATTGCAAGTAGTGGAGAGGATATTCAGCAGGCGTTAATTGAGAACATGAGTGTCAATGATTCCCGAATTGCTGTCTTAGTACGTTGAGAACGGGAACAGGGTAGTGGGAAGCATGTTAGGCGCTCTTGAATCCTGCGTTCTTGACTGCGCTGACTGTCCTTGTCAGTAGAAGCCGGGCAGCTTCCTGGGAAGGCCAGCCGCCTAGTCCGCAGTCAGGTCCAGTGAACGTCATTCGGTCTCCAAACTTGGACTTGGCGGCGATGAACCTCTTCCTTATTGTCTCTTCGCTCTCGGCAATCTGTCCCACATCAGGCTTCATTATACCCTTGTCTGTCAACTCCGCTAGAATCGAATTGATGTCGGTTCTTGCCACGCCAACTCGAATCTGTTTGTCGGCGTCATCCAGCATTTTCTTGGATACCCATTCAATGTTCTTAGGCGACGCGGCAAACTCGAATGATAGCACATCAAGATTGTTGACTTCAAGCAGATCTGCCGCTCTGGTCGAAGAGTGAAGATGAATCTGTTTAGTCACATCACCAAAGTCGAAGGCTTTTTCCAAAACATTCGAAACTGTATCTCGGTTGGTTGAAATATCCTGAAAGCCAAAGCTCGGCTCGTCAATTGAAATGACTTGAGTCTTAACATATTTGGAGTTCAAGATCGCGTTTTCGGCGAACCGTCTGACGGTCTCAGCAAACATCAACAGAATGTCCAAGTAGGGAGTTGCTCCGACTTCCTTCAGGTAAAGCTCCATCGGACCAGTAATGCATACTCGAAGCAGGATTCTACCTATTCCAACTTCTTCAGACAGCCGCTTTGCTTCCTCGTCAATTACATGCAGTTCAGGCATTATCGCCTTCTTCTCATCAACAACATAAGTGCCTTCAGACATCGCTTCGTTTATAGGACTTGAGAACTGCTCATACATACTATAATGCTGTGGATAGCTGACAACATCCAAACCCGTCGCGCATTTCTGCTTGAAAGAGTCAATTACAACCCGGTGGAAACTATCCAACACGAACTCGTTTTGACTGGCGGACCTCTTGCTGGCAATTGCTTCCCTTGCCAAAATGTATGCCTTGTTGAACAACAGTCTATCAACAGTAGAGGGCAACGGGTAACTCCCGACATCATCAACAAGCAAATCCATAAAACCATGTTATTCTATCAGCGATTTAAAACTAGCTTCACCTAAATCAATCGCCACCATGACCATATGCATTATTCTCAGCCCATAGCAAGAAATATAAGCGTGTGCTCACCCGTGAGAACATCGATTGGTGTACCTATCATGAACGTTTGGAAGCTTCGTTTGTCAATGGCTGGAACAATGGCAATAATAATCGGCCTATCAACACTAGTCTCCGCGGTAGTCCTCAGCCTAGCCGGAACATTCGACCTTGTGACACTAGGAATCTTGGTAGTAGCCATAAACCTCTTCCAATGGCTAATATCGCCATACATAATTGACGCGCTCTACAGAACACGCGAATTAACCGTTGAAGAAAATCCGAAACTCCATGAAATGGTAGAAAACCTGAGCAAGAAGAGCGGAATCAAAAAGCCACGGCTGATGCTTGCCAGCATACCAATACCAAACGCTTTTGCCTACGGCTCACCCATGGCTGGAAACCGCGTCGCCGTCACAGACGGCCTGCTGAAAACCTTGGATACAGGAGAAGTCGAGGCGGTAATAGGCCACGAGCTTGGGCACCTGAAGCATAGAGATGTCCAAGTAATGATGTTTGTCTCAATTCTGCCGGCAATATTCTACTTCTTGGGCTATTCATTGATGCTTTCACAAATGTATGGAGGACGAAGAGAGCAAAACAGCGGCGGAGGAGCACTGATAGGCATAGTATTTATGGCGTTCTCATGGATCCTAAACATGTTCATATTGTACCTTAGCCGACTACGCGAATATCATGCTGACAGACACAGCGCTTTGATAGTTGAAAATGGATCCCACAAGCTCTCAACAGGATTGGCAAAAATAGTCAACGCCACAAAAAATATGAGCAGATTCAGAAAACAGAAACAGAACCAAAGCGCCTTCAAAGCCCTGTTCATAGCAGACCCAGACCACGCCGAAATTGACTCTGCAGAAATCTCGCAAGCAGCTACCTCAGGCGAACAAGACCTAGTCCAAGGGATAATTTCAAGAAAGCTTACCCTTGCAGACCGCATCACAGAAGCCTTCTCAACTCATCCCAACATAATCAAGCGGCTCAGAGCGCTGAAAGAACTGGACTAAAGAAGCCCACTCCGATAGCTGCTTTTTTCGAACAGATGGAAAACGTTAAACACATTAGCGGACAGACTATTCTGAAGCATTAAAAGTGATGCACATGCAGATGCAGGAGATATTCTCTCAAATCACCAGGCAAAAGGGCGAAATGCTCCAAGCCCTGATGGAACTTGTTCGCATTCCAGCTATCGGACCCGAAAATGGCGGAGAAGGAGAAAGCCTGAAAGCCGAGAAGCTGATTCAAATGCTCGAGCCGATAGGCTTCGACAAGATAGAACGCTACGACGCAGATGATGAAAGAGTCCCAGCGAAGAAAAGACCCAACATAGTAGCCTACTACAATGGAGAAAACACTGATGAAAGACTCTGGATAATCACGCATCTTGACATAGTGCCCCCGGGAGAAGAGTCGCTTTGGACTATTACGAAACCTTACGAGCCAACAGTCAAGGACGGGCGGGTCTACGGACGCGGAAGCGAAGACAACATGCACTCCATGATAGCGTCCATCTTTGCGGCCAAGACACTCAAAAGCTTAGGCATCAAACCAAAGAGAACACTAGCTCTTGCCTTCGTATCTGACGAGGAGCAAGGCAGCAAATATGGAATCCAGCATCTCATCAAGATGAAGCTGTTCAAGAAGAATGATCTTATCATCGTGCCAGACAGCGGAAGGGAAGACGGAAGCTTCATAGAGGTAGCAGAGAAAAGCTCAATATGGTTCAGAATACGCACGATAGGGAAGCAAACGCATGCTAGCATGCCTCACAAAGGCTTGAACGCTCATCGAATAGGAATGGAATACGCATTGGCTCTGGACAAGCTTTTACACGAGAAATACTCAGCTAGAGATTCCTATTTCGATCCGCCTGGAAGCACCATCGAACCTACAAAGAAGGACAAGAATGTCGACGCCATAAACATAGTGCCGGGAGAAGACTCGGTCTACTTTGACTGTCGAGTACTGCCTAGATATGACATTGAAAAGATGCTGCTGGACATCCAGCAGTTGGCAAGGGAATTCGAAAAAAGAACGGGCGCAGAAATAAAGATCGAAGTGCAGTCGAAAAACAAAGCGCCAAAACCAACAGACGCTAACTCTAAGATAGTCCTGATGCTGGAAGAAGCACTCAAGAAGACAAAAGGAGTGACTCCGATAGTCGGGGGAATAGGCGGAGGAACGTGCGCGGCCTACTTCAGAGAAGCCGGTTTTCCGGCAGTTGTCTGGAGCACGATAGACGAAGTGGCACATCAGCCAGACGAATACACCAAGATAGAAAACCTCATCAGCGACACCAAGACCTACGCTTTTCTCGCGGTTGCATGAAGAAGGAAATTCTTATAAGGTTGGTTGGATAATCCATCCAACTGAATGAACACGAAAAAGATAGCGCTCATCGTGACTCTTGCCGCAGTTTCCATAGGTTCCAACTACGCGATGGTGTCAATACATAACGTGAAATTCATGGATCTGATCGTATTTGTGAGCGGTTTCTGCTTTGGACCAATCGTTGGAAGCCTGATTGGAATAATCTCTTGGGGAATCTATGGCGCTGCAAATCCTTTTGGCTTCTCATTTCACATTTGGGCTGCAACAATGTTCTCAGAATCAATCTACGCCATCGTCGGAGCATTAACAAGGAAAACCATGCGACTGGATGATTTCAACGGCTTCAAATCCCAGAGAATTAGCACGGCCATTTGCTTTGGAGCATTAGGCATATTCCTAACCTTTGCTTATGACATAACAACAAACGTTGCCTTCGCATCCTACTACGACTGGAATATTCCTCTGTCAATAGTCATCGGATTCGTCCCG
>Ga0315277_10008419_pt1 | contig 13273 bp, 17 predicted proteins | sample YL17G05_15_MG_FD_203695 | JGI IMG/M metagenome (GOLD analysis project Ga0315277, IMG submission 203695) | Sediment microbial communities from Yellowstone Lake, YNP, Wyoming, USA - YL17G05_15 | ecosystem: Environmental > Aquatic > Freshwater > Lake > Sediment | place: USA: Wyoming | collected...
AGCGACATTTTCCTGGCCATCCCAGTAGGCAACATAGTAGTTCGCTTCATGCCCTCGCCCCACGAGGGCGCGTCGCCCCTGCGAAGCACTGCGCTACACTACGTCACGATCCCGGGGTCGGACAAGGTGCACGTATTCGCGTGCCCGCAGCAGGAACTCAGGATCCCCTGTCTCGTCTGCAAACGATCCAGCGAGTTGCAGCGCAGCTCGGTCGAGGCTGAGAAGGATCTGGGGTGGCGCATTTCCCCGAAACTACGGATCTTCGCTAATGTGCTGCCTCGACATGCAGCCAACGGTGGACCAAAGGTACTGGGCTTCGGCGCTCAGCTCTACGAAGCGATCAAGGCGATTCGGAACAATCAGTACGCGGGCGGGGACATGTTCAACCCCTACGAAGAAGGCAAGGGGTTTGACATTATTATCAACCGCGTGGGAACTGGCGCACGCGATACGAAATACTCGGCCGTGGCGGCGCGCGGCTATTCCGCTCTCGCGCCGACGCATGAGGAGATTGACGAGCTCATGGACAGGTGCCACGACCTCGATCAGCAGGTCAAGCCGGAGATCCCCGAAATCGTGCTGGCGCATTTCGGGCCACCTCGCGGATTTGCGGCACCGCTGAGTGGGCCACCGCGGACGCAACCGGCGATTGAAGCTAGCGCGCGACCGGCTGTCACGGGTGCCGTCTTTGCACGCCACCCCGCAAGTCCACCCATCACGGCTGCAACCGCCATCGACTACGATGACGACTTCAACCCGATCGTCTAAGCACTGACCAACTCCAAAACCCGCCGACGCGCGACGTCCTAAGCGCGCGTCGGCGTTTCTATTTGCACCCGCAGCGAGATTTGTATGGCTAAGCCAGTTCCCCCTATCAACGACCCGGGCAAACTATCATCCGCAAAAGCGAGCAAGGCCGCCACCGCTCTCTCCATCGCCGAGCGCATCCACGCCAGCGTTGACGCGCTGCGGAAAGTTCACGGTCAGGATTCCATTGTGAGCCTCGCTAAGGGCGTGGTCCCCGGTGCGGCGGCGCAAGGGGTCATTTCCACTGGCTCCCTGTCTATCGACCTTGCCATCGGCATCGGTGGCATCCCTCGAGGCCGCATTACCGAGGTGTTCGGTCCCAACTCCGCCGGCAAAACGACGCTGGCGCTGCATTGTATCGCCGAAGCGCAAAAGTTCGGAGGCACGTGCGCGTTCATCGACGCGGAGCACGCTCTCGATGTGCGTTACGCTCAAGCGCTTGGCGTCAAAATCGACGATGACGCGCTGCTGTTCTCGCAGCCAAGTTCCGGCGAGCAAGCTCTCGAGCTCGTCGAGGGGCTCGCGCGGGCCGGGGTCATGCTGATTGTGGTCGACAGCGTGGCGATGCTGACACCGCAAAAAGAAGTCGCCGGCGACTTTGGCGACGCACAAATGGGCGCGCACGCTCGGCTCATGAGCCAGGCTATGCGCAAGCTCATCTCGGCGGTCGCTAAAGGTGGCTCTACGTTGCTGTTTCTCAATCAGATTCGTATGAAGCTAGGAGTAATGTACGGTTGTCTGCACGGCGAAACACTGGTGAACTTTGCCGATGGGCGCAGCTTGCCGATTCGTGCCGTCGTCAATAATCGCATCGAAGGAGAAGTCTGGTCGCTCAACGAAACTACGAACGTAATCGAGAAAAAGCCGATTGTCGCGTGGCACCACAACGGACACGTTGAGTCTGCGACCGACTACATCCACATTGAAACGCTGTCTATTGACGGGCATGGACGGTTCGGTCTGACTGTCACTCCCGATCATCAGGTGCACACTGAAGCTGGCTGGCTTGCCGCCAACCAAGTCAAGCTAGGCACAAGGTTGACCAGCAAGTACGCGTCGAGCTTGAACGGGACACACGGACAGTTTCTGTCTGGGGTTCTGACAGGAGATTCGCACGTCGGGACCTTGCGCAAGTCCTCGGCGTGTCTGCATCTGCAAGATAACGTTGATCCGCAGTACGTGTCTTGGAAAGTCGGCAAGTTGTCGGCTGTTCAGTCCTTTAGCGCATCCTCATACGAAGCGCATGGAAAAACCTTGCTCAAGTACCGCAGCGCGAGTTCGCACGAGCTTGGTGTCCTCTCTGAAAAAGGGTGCACACGCAACCCGATGTGGTTTTTCGAGGAGCGTTTTTCTTGGCTTGGGTTTGCCATCCTGCTCATGGACGACGCGACGTTCGATGGCACACAAGGACACTGCCGATACGTTCTCTCAGTGAAGCGTTGGAAAAGCGATGCTCGCTTGACGGATCTTGTAACGCTGCTGTGCGATCGCGGTTTGTCGTGTTCTCTCGCGATAGGCGCTGGAGCAATATCGTTCAGTGCTAACGCCTCAAGAGAGATTGCAGAAAACATCTGTACGTTCGTTCCGCCCTGTATGGAGCGAAAGCTACCAGTGGAGTTTCGAGGGCGCTACGAAGACTTTACGCTCGGCTTCGCGCCTGATCATGTAACGACTTCCGTCGAAGTAGTTGAGGTGCGCTACGCTTCAACCAAGCAAATGCGCTACCGTGCCAAGTACGACATCAGCGTTGCAGACAACCGTAACTACATGGTTGGTGGCTGTCGAAACGGTGTCATCGTGCATAACTCACCCGAGACGACCACCGGCGGTCAAGCACTACCTTACGCCGCAAGCGTGCGTATCGATGTTCGTCGGCGGGCGCAGGTGAAGGATGGAACCGATGCCGTCGGAAACGTCACGGACATCAAGATCGTCAAGAACAAGTGCGCGCCCCCGTTCAAGGAGTGCTCGCTCGAAATCATCTGGGGGCGGGGCTTCAACCGCGAGGGCGACCTGATCAGTGCTGCGCTCGAACTCGGTGTGCTGTCTTTGTCCGGTACGTGGTTCTCGTATGGCGAGCTGCGGCTTGGTCAAGGGAGCCATAGCGCGGCGGCCAAGCTGGTTGCTGAGCCAAAGTTGTTCGCGGAGATCCGCAAAAAATGTCTGAAGGAAATGGGAATCACATGAGCAGCCAAGTTCGCGGAAGCGTCGTCTTTCTGTTGTGCGTGACAGGGCTGCTGGCGCTTTGCACCGCAGTCGCGCAAGCCTCCCCGCTTCGCGCCCGAGCTTCACAATGTCGCAATGACGGGGGCATTCCCATCGCTACAAACGAGCGATTTTTCTGCCTGAGTGCCAACGCCCTGCTCTGGGAGTCCGCGCCATGAAGTTCGCCGTTATCGCCGACGTGCACGTCGGCAACCACCAGGGCGTGAAGGGAGGCACCTACGAGCTCACGATGAATGAGCGCTGCCGTAAGGTCATTGCGTGCCTCCGCGCCGCGCGTCTGACCGCTGAGGACCAAGGATGCGTGCGGCTCTACATCGCGGGTGATCTCTTCGACAACGAAAAGCCCACGCCTCAAATGATCGCCGCAGTTGCCGATGCGCTCGGTCTAGCTGACTCCTCGAGGGCTGAAGTCTACGCGCTGCTCGGCAACCACGATCGTGTTTCGGCGTTGCCAGGAGACCACGCGCTTGGTTGGCTCGGGTTTTCTGAGCTGGGGAAAGTTGTCACCGTTCCCGAGTTCGTGGTGACCGGCGATGGCCCGCACTACATGGTGCCATTCCAAATAGGCGATAGTCACGACTATCTCGCCAAGACTCTGGGGGCGCTACACACTGAGGAGCTCGCCGCACACCCAAATTGGGAGTTTGCCAACCGTGTCTTGTTCGTGCACATGGGCATTCGTGATGCCATCGTAGCAGCCGCAAATCCGTGGGCCGCGGTGGCTGAGGACGCAATCGATGTGGAAAAACTCTTTGCGCTTTGCCACGAGTACCGCATCGCCAAGGTTTTTGCGGGCAACTGGCACACTCATAGTCAGTGGACACAGCAGTGGGCCGACGGGTTCGCTTGCACGGTGACGCAGGTGGGTGCTCTCGTACCGACGGGGTGGGACAACCCCGGCGCCACGGGCTATGGTGGGCTCTCGATCTACGACTATGGCACGGTCTCGCGCATTGAGATTCCCGGCCCTCGGTTCCTCACGGTCGGCAGTGCAGCAGAGCTCGCTGCGCTGCCTTCAGACGGGGCGAATAACTACGTGCGTTATCGATGCCTCCCCGATGACGTCAACGCTGTTTCGCAACTCTGCGATGCCGCGGTATCCGCCGGCCAGATCGCCGTATGGTCCGCCACGGTCGACGTGGAGTCAGCCAAGCGCGCAGCGCTGGCGGGCGCGCGCACTGCCAGCGACGCGCACACTTTGCACACCGCCCTCGAGAGTTACGTGGCGGCAATCGAGGTCCCAGCCGGTGTGGATCGCGCGCGTGTCCTGCAATTGTGCACGGGCGCGCTGGGTCTGAGCTCCGAAGGAGTCGTGCCATGAAGGTGTCTAAAATATCTATCACTAACTTCATGGTGCACGACCAGTCCACGCTTGATCTACCCGCGACGGGGCTAGTGGTGTTATCTGGGGGAAATGCGCAGGGCAAATCGACGTGGATAGAGGCCGTGGCATTCGGTGCGTGGGGTGAGACGTTGCGAGGGACATCGCCATGGCGCTCAGGGGTCGGCGGCCGAGTAGCACTGACCACCGACCTCGGGCGTGTTACACGCAGCGTCAACGAAGCGGGGAAGAAGGGTGCCACGTGGGCACCCCGTGGCGTGGCACCCCGTGGCGTGGCGGCGCTGGTGACCGCGGACACGCCGACGAAGACCGAGGCCATGCTGGCACACTCGTTCGGTGCCATGGACGTCTGGCGGCGCACGCACGTGTTTTCGTCGGCTGACGCAGCACACTTCACCCTCGCTACGGACTCGCAGCGCAAGCAACTTGTCGAGCAGATGCTCGGGCTGGAGCGTTTCGACGTCGCATCCACGTCCATCCGCACGGAGCTGCGCACGGCCGGCGCCGCGCTCACTGAGGCACGCGCACGCCAGCGCCAATGCCAGATGCAGGTTGACAATGTGCAACAGCGCCTAGCCGATGACGCGCCTCCCGAACTGCACCTGCCGTGCGCACCACCGCCATTTCGCGATGATACGCACGCCGAGCTGCTGCTCGCCGAGCTGCACGACGTCGTGTTTGAGGCGACGCAAGCTCTGGCGCGCGTGCAGTTGCTCGTACCAGCTGAGCCCGATCGGGTCCTGCTGCGGGAGCTGAGCGACCACCAAATCGCGAAACGCGATGCTGATCAAGCGGCGGCGCTCGCTAGTGCGGGCCAGTGCACGGCTTGCGGCGCCCCGTTTACGGGCGATGTCGCGCGCACATTCACTGCGCAAGGTGCCATCGCGGACACGCTCATGTTCGTTGAAGACGCCGTTCGGCGCGACGCGCGCACCGTGCTCGAGACTAATCGCCGGCAGGACGCTGCACAAGCCGCCGCGAGACAATGCCTGCGCGCCGCTGAAGCCGAGCAGGCCGCACAACGAGTGGTCGTGGCAACGCTCGTCGCTCAGCGTGCCGCGGCCGCCTCAGCCGACGCTAGGCACGCTAGCGAGGTTGCCGCTGCGCAGATTCGGTTTGGCATCTTGCACGAGGCGTGGACGACCCGGTTTGCCACCCTGCACGAGTTGCTCGCCACTCATACAGAGGCGCACTCTGTTGCTACGTCCGACGTGGTGGCAGCCTTCGCTGCGCACGCTGAGCTCGAGGTTGCAGACCGCGTGCTGGGCCTCAAGGGCGTACGGGTGGCCGTGCTCGCGCACGCGCTCCAGGCGACCGAGAGCCTGGCCAATCTTTGGCTCGCCCAGATGGACACCGCCCTCAAGGTCAAGATCAACCCCTTCACCGTATTGAAGGGGGGTGGCATGAACCAAAGTATCAGCATCGAAGTTGATGGCGCAGGCGGGGGCCATGGCTACCGAGCAAGCTCCGGCGGGGAACGCCGGCGCATCGATGCGGCGCTACTTCTCGCGTTTGCGGAAGTCTCGGAAGCGAGCGCGGGTCGCAGCGGCGGGACGCTGTTCATTGACGAGGTGTTCGATGCCATCGACCCGGCCGGGTGCGCGGGCGTTGCTGCCGTGCTCGCGGAGATCGCCGAGGTACGTTGTCTCGTGGTCATCACGCACCGCCAAGAGCTGGCGTGGATGCTACGGCAAGCGGGAGCAACTGAGTACCGCGCCGAGAATGGTGTCCTCAAGCAGATTGGCGGCGTGTCGGGGTACTAGGGGGTTTGAGCATGTCGGGAGTCACATTCGCCATCATCAAGGGTCTGTTCTATGCGCTGGTTTTCGGTTCCCCACTTGACACCTACGATTCATGTCGACGTGACGGGCACCCGAGCGCCACGTGCCGGCTTGCTCGGAAATGCCATGCACTTCATTCGTGTTTGTTCTCCACTTCCGGGCAAGTACCGTGCACGTCGTGTACGTCGTGTGCATCGATTGTGCAGCGCGAGCGATGTGTGGGACTCGCAAACTTCAGCTTCAAGGACGCGCCACCGTGAAGCGTAAGCAAGTCACTCCGCGCACGCGAGCACGGTCGAACTACTTGCCCGCAGATCGGGCGCACTTGATTGCCGCGACTATTCGGGACGTGCAAGCCCGGTTCATCATGCAGCCCGAAGTCGCGCACGTTTCATTTCTCGTGGTTCATGGTGTGCACGAGAAGTCTCGGGTGTTGCTCGAGATTGCGCAGCCACACATGGATGCCACGACGGTGCGGCAGGTCATGCGGGGTGCGCTGCTCGCACACGCGACGTGGGGGGCGGACGACGGGCTGATCGGGCAGACCGTCGTGCAGAATCTCGCCGAGGCGATCATGGGGGCAGTCATCCACATTGCGCGTGCGGATCCTCTGTTCGCCCAGACTGCCCTGCTCGTCGCGCATCCCAGCGGTGCCACGTGTCTGGCCTATTGCACCGCGCAAAGTGGTGCGCTGCGCCGGCTCGTTTTCGAGCATTTCGGACTTTCCGCGCCAACCGCGCGCGCCGCTTGCGCAACGTGAACATATTCGCTTGCGTCCGTCGCTCGCGTATATTATGTTTGACCCATGGAAACGAACGCCACCCAAGCCGCCACCGCTTCGATCTGGCTCAATATCTGGGAAATGGGCGAGTACACCGCCGAGTCCGTGGGATGTGGGATCTTCATCGTGCGTCGGGCGGGCTTGTGCTGCGGGACCTACGCCGCACGGGGTGGTGCAACAGGGGCCGAAAGGGCCACGTCTGTAATTGAGCAGGCGATTGCAGCGGGCTAACCCTCCCGTTCACCTCGCCATCTCCGGTGCTTCCGCAGAGAAACCCGAGCCATAAATGACTCCCACCGATCTTCGACTACTTCTTGTGCTTAGCGGGCTGGGTGAGCCCGCGTGCATTAGTCAGATTTCAACTTTCCCCGGACACTTTACCCCCCTGCACGCGGGGACCATTCGCAATCGCATCCGCACTCTTGTGCGGCTCGGCTACGCGGAGTGCACCCGGGCGCACGGTGGTGCGCAGAAGTTTTACCTCATCACGCAAGCGGGTCGCGACAAGATTGTGGGTACAAAAAATGACTAAAGAAGAACTTCTCCAACAATACGCGGAAGGAAACCGAGATTTCATCGGAGCAAATCTCACCGGAGCAAATCTCACCGGAGCAAACCTCATCGGAGCAAACCTCATCGGAGCAAACCTCATCGGAGCAGACCTCTCCGGAGCAGGCCTCTCCGGAGCAGACCTCTCCGGAGCACTCCTCTCTGGAGCAAATCTCTACGAAGCAAATCTCACCGGAGCAAATCTCACCGGAGCAGACCTCTACGAAGCAGACCTCTACGAAGCAGACCTCTCCGGCGCAAAGCTCTCCGGAGCAAATCTCTCCGGAGCAGGCTTCTCCGGAGCAAACCTCTCCGCAGCAAATCTCTCCAGAGCAAATCTCACCGCAGCAAAGCTCTACGGAGCAAATCTCACCGGAGCAAATCTCACCGGAGCAAATCTCACCGGAGCAAATCTCACCGGAGCAGGCCTCTACGAAGCGGAACTCTCCGGAGCGGACCTCTCCAGAGCAAATCTCTCCGGAGCAGGCCTCTCCGGAGCAAACCTCTCCGCAGCAAACCTCTCCGGAGCAAATCTCACCGGAGCAAACCTCATCAGAGCAAATCTCTCCAGAGCAGATCTCTCCGGAGCAGATCTATCCGGAGCGGACCTCACCGCAGCAAATCTCTTCAAAGCAAATCTCTCCGGAGCAAATCTCACCAGAGTGATTGGGTACAAAAATGACTAGTGAAGAACTTCTTCGACAATACTCAGAAGGAAAACGGGATTTCTCTGGAGCAGACCTCTCTGGCGCAAATCTCACCAGAGCAAACCTAATCGGAGCAAATCTCTCCGGAGCAGGCCTCTACGAAGCAAATCTCTCCGGAGCAAGTCTCTCCGGAGCAAATCTCACCGGAGCAAATCTCACCGGAGCAGACCTCTTCAAAGCAAACCTCATCAGAGCAAACCTGATCGGCGCAGACATCTCCAAAGCAAACCTCTCCGGAGCAGATCTCTCCGGAGCAAAGCTCACCAGAGCAAAGCTCTCCTTAGTGACTGGGCCCAAAAATGACTAAAGAAGAACTTCTCCAGCAATACGCAGAAGGAAAACGAGATTTCTCCGGAGCAGACCTCTCCGGAGCAGGCCTCTCCGGAGCAAATCTCACCGGAGCAAACCTAATCGGAGCAAACCTCTCCGGAGCAGGCCTCTACGGAGCAAATCTCACCGGAGCAAATCTCTCCAGAGCAGACATCTCCGGAGCAAATCTCACCGGCGCAAATCTCACCGGAGCAAACCTCACCGGAGCAAACCTCACCGGAGCAGGCCTCTACGAAGCAGACCTCTCCGGAGCAAATCTCACCGGAGCAAACCTCTCCGGAGCAGGCCTCTACGGAGCAAATCTCACCGGAGCAAATCTCATCGGAGCAGACCTCTCCGGAGCAAACCTCATCGGAGCAAATCTCACCGGAGCAAATCTCACCGGAGCAAATCTCACCGGAGCAAATCTCACCGGAGCAAATCTCACCGGAGCAAAGCTCTACGGAGCAAGCCTCTCCGCAGCAAATCTCTACGGAGCAGGTCTCTACGGAGCAAAGCTCTACGGAGCAAGCCTCTACGGAGCAGATCTCTCCAGAGCAAATCTCTCCGGAGCAGACATCACCGGAGCAAATCTCACCGGAGCAAACCTCATCGGAGCAAATCTCTCCGGAGCAAACCTCTCCGGAGTGCTTGGGTACAAAAATGACTAGTGAAGAACTTCTTCGACAATACTCAGAAGGAAAACGGGATTTCTCTGGAGCAGACCTCTACGAAGCATTCCTCTCTGGAGCAAACCTCATCAGAGCACAACTCAAAGAGGTGATTGGCTACTCACCTGAGGTGGCTGCGGCGTGTGCACCATCCCTGCGGGACGTGACGCCCGCGGGCACGCGGACCCCCGAGCTTTGCGAAGCGAAAATGCTGGAATGGTCGGCGGGGATGTTGGCCAAGCTCAAGTCTGGCACCGCCAAGGGGCGGCCGGACTGGCACAACAAAACGGAGACGAGTGTTGAGGCGCTCGTGCTGCACTTGTTCGCCGAAATTCACGAGTTCTTTGCCGCCGGCGCCCAAGCCGAGCGGATGCGGGAGGCCGCCGACGTCGCAAACGTCGTGCACATGCTTGCGGAGCACATCGGCAATGACACTACCACCGCAGCACGAGCGCTTGCAGCGGCCAAGATGGTGCGGCAGACATACGTCGGGTGACACCGTGGCCACCGAAAACGACAAGTAGAAGAGACGCCAAAAAATGACTAAAGAAGAACTTCTCCAACAATACGCAGAAGGAAACCGAGATTTCTCCGGAGCAAGTCTCTCCAGAGCAAATCTCTCCGGAGCAGATCTCTCCGGAGCAGATCTATCCGCAGCAAATCTCTTCAAAGCAAATCTCTCCGGAGCAAATCTCTCCGCAGCAAATCTCTCCGCAGCAAATCTCTCCGTAGCGGACATCACCGGAGCAAATCTCTCCGGAGCAAATCTCTCCGGAGCAGGCCTCTACGAAGCGGACCTCACCGCAGCAAACCTCTCCGCAGCAACCCTGCCCAGAGCAAACCTCATCAGAGCAAATCTCTCCAGAGCAAATCTCACCGACGCAGATCTATCCGGAGCAGATCTCTCCGGAGCAAAGCTCACCGGAGCAAAGCTCACCAGAGTGATTGGGTACAAAAAATGACTAAAGAAGAACTTCTTCAACAGTACTCAGAAGGGAAACGCGATTTCTCCAGAGCAGACCTCTCCGGAGTAAACCTCTCCAAAGCAAATCTCGCCGGAGCAAATCTCTCCGGAGCAGACCTCTCCGGAGCAGACCTCTCCGGAGCAAATCTCTTCGGCGCGAACCTCTCCGCAGCAAATCTCTCCGGAGCAGACCTTTACGAAGCAGGCCTCTCCAGAGCAGACCTCTTCAAAGCGGACCTCGCCGGAGCAAACCTCTCCGGAGCAGACTTCTTCAAAGCAAATCTCTCCGGAGCAAATCTCACCGCAGCAAATCTCTACGCAGCAAATCTCTACGGAGCAAATCTCACCGGAGCAAATCTCACCGGAGCAGATCTATCCGGAGCAGATCTATCCGGAGCAGGTCTCTCCGGAGCAAACCTCTCCGGAGCAGTTCTCTACGGAGCAAACCTCGTCAGAGCAAATCTCTCCAGAGCAAATCTCACCGGAGCAAATCTCTCCGGAGCAGACCTCTCCGGAGCAGACCTCTCCGGAGCAGACCTCTCCGGAGCAAATCTTACCGGGGTGATTGGGTACAAAAAATGACTAAAATCTCAGTTTTCATGCTCGTCTCCCTCGGCCTGCTTGTCGCGTGCGGGAAGGTTGCCAACGAGGCGGCTCCGAAGTCATTGGGTCGCTGGTACTCAACGAGTGTCTTGTCATCACAAAGCTTGCCGACACCGTGAGCCCACACATCACCGTTGCCGACATTCTGGGTACAAAGTCATGAATCCACCAACAATCTACCTTCCACTCATCACGCTCGCTTTGTGGGCGCAGCTTTCTCTTTCCATCTACCAAGAGCTCCGCACACAACGGATGGCTCAAGCAGCGCTTCAATCGTTAGGGTACATCCGCTGAAGATGTTTCCTATCCTCAACGACTTTCGAGATAAGAACCCACGACTCACTCAAATCCCTTGGGCGATGCTTGAGCCCCACGAAGCCTGGGCGAAGTCCAATCACGGAGGGCAATCCCTCACCCGACTCGCCGAGCGCGGTGGGCTCGGAGAAGATGAAGTCCTCTGCGTGCTCAGCCAGGAGCACATCGGTATGGGCAGGTTGGAGGTCTGCCGAAAGCTTGCGGCTGAAGGGGAGCTGGTGCGCCGGGTTGAAGCCTGGACCAAGGCCACAGAGGGGCGCGCGACGAAGGAAGTGTCGGCGAGCTGCGACGATTGAAGCACACATATATTCACTTGCGCCGCATACTTGCGTGTATTATGCTTTTTGCTTACAAGTTCATAGCCCGCACGCAAAAAGTAGTGCACTTCCGGGGGCACAAGATAAGTGCCCCCGCTTTCCGCACAAAACGTGACGACCAACTAAGACTTTGGCGTCAAAACCCCCACGCAAAAATACTGCACTGCCAGAGACTGCCGACATGAGCCATTTGACCATCGTTCACCCGCCACCCGAAGCACCGCAGACCCCCTCTTTGCTCGCACTCTTCACGTGCCACTTTCACCGGCTCGTGCTGCTCGAGCTCTCGCAATCTAGCGACCCCGAAAATGAACTGTCAGCAAGCGAGGAGAGCCTCTTGCAGCATGAGCTCCAGGACCGCCGCTGGCCCGAGATTGCCGACGGAAGCTACATCGGGACCATCCGCGACGGTGAGCCCTACATCGAGCTCGTGGACGTGCGCAGGGTGACCAGGTTGGAATGGGAGAAGCACGCGGATGGTCAGTGGCTTTGGCCCGACCTCAGCTACGGCGGCAAGGGGGTCCACCGTGAGTAGCCAGGCCAAGCTGGTACACCTCACGGATGACGCGTGGCAACTAGTGCAGTACGAGGATTTCCGTCGTACACTGGATGCTGACGGCAATTTTGCACCGTTGGACCGTGTGGCCTACTCGCTGACAGTCGAGGTGGTACCCACGTGCCACGTGCACCCCGCGCTGTTACTCTCGGCCGCGCTCTTTGATCTCGCGCTCCGCGACGTGCTTCTCACTCTCGATCCCACGCTGAGCGCAGCCGACGGGCTCTAGCGCATAAAATCTGCACCAATATTCACACGAGACACACGCACCCTCACGTAAAGCAAACGGAAAACCGCGCCGGAAAGACCACTTTGCGCAGAAAACCGAGATATTCACACGAGACACAAGCACCAGAAGGAACTCGCGCCGTGCAAGCGACAGACCAAAATGCCCCATTTCACCCTCCTGCGCCAACAGCCCTCGCAACACACGCAAGCAAACGCCGCCTATGCCACGCAAAGTGCTGACCCAAGCAGACTATGACGCGATGGTCGCGGCCTTCGAGAAAGATGCGCCACGATACAGCCACTATGCCGCAGCGAGACACTGCGGCGCAGATCCTAAGACGCTGAAGCGAGGCTGGGACACCGGTTGGCCAACCAAACACTGGCGACCAATCAAAACAGTCGTTGAAGAAAGGCTCGCCCAGCAAAAAAAGCAGAAGCTGCTCGACGCCGCCAACCAACGCAACAACCACCAAAAGGTCAAAGAGGAGCAGCTACAGGCACAACAGAAGGCAGCTACGCAGGAGAGCCAAATCGCAACTCTCTCCCGCGGTGGCGCCCTGAACATCCTCGCAGCATCAACGACGCTCGTCTCCTCCGCACGTCAACTCGCCGACACGGCCAAACGAAAAATCGACGAAGACCTCGCCCGCCAAGATGGCGACGAACGACAGCTAACCGCCCTCCAAGCCATGACGCTGCTCGATCGACTCGCAGCCTGTCAATCACGCATCGTCTCCATGGCCCGTATATCACTAGAACTCGAACGACTTGTCGCGGCCAAACCCGTCCAACCCAACACCAGTGCCCAACGAGAGCCAATGACACTCGATGAAGCAGCACTAAGGCTCGATTCAGCTCACGCCGCCCTTGCGCAGGCTCGACAAGTGGCCGGTTCGTCGGTTTCCGGAGCCCCCGAGCAAGCCCACACGGTCGGCAAGCGCGTAACGTCTTGAAATCGCATGAGCACGCCGCCACGCATAATGCGAGTTTTCGTTTTCGCCGCTGCGCTGCTTGTGGCCACACTAGCGACCCACTCCGGTCGCTTTCGGGGGGTCCAAAAAATGCCTCCAACTCCGGCGGTTGGTGAGAGCCTCACTGGACCAGAAAGTTCCGGCTT
>Ga0315277_10008420_pt1 | contig 13272 bp, 13 predicted proteins | sample YL17G05_15_MG_FD_203695 | JGI IMG/M metagenome (GOLD analysis project Ga0315277, IMG submission 203695) | Sediment microbial communities from Yellowstone Lake, YNP, Wyoming, USA - YL17G05_15 | ecosystem: Environmental > Aquatic > Freshwater > Lake > Sediment | place: USA: Wyoming | collected...
CGGCATGCGCCCTGTTTCTAGCGAAATATCTTGCTGATATCGTAGCGATTGGCGACCGAAAGCCGGTTGAACTCAAGGTGTGTTTTGCCGTGCTGTTTGTCGCGCTTATAGGTTCCGGCATCATGTTCGGTATCATTCCGTTCATCAGTCAGTACAAGGTAGCGATACCCCCGATGAACAAGTTGGGAACCGTGCTCACGCCGTTGAACATAGCCGGACGGAAGTGGATATTCTATATGGCGTCTGCTTACCTTGCTGTCACCGGTATTTCTGGGTTACTATCTCTCCGCGCTCGAACACTCAAACCTGCAATCATTGTGGTATCCTGCTTCATGGTTTGCCTGGTCGCATTAGCTAACCCGATCATCATACCGTTCGCCAACCAGTACACTTCTGCAAAGCCGCTCGGAAACACGATCAAAGAGGTTCGGAAAGAAACAGAGCGCGTCGGCATGTACGCAACGTACGATGCCGATTTCACGTACTACACAGAGTCGCGGATCGAAAAGATAGAGAACGCTGAAGATCTCGTCGCATTCCTCGAACAGCCGGGCGGTGCATTCTGCATTATCAGGTCAAATGACCTTGAACGAGTCAAGGTGCCGCTTCCTCAAGGCACAGTATCGCTCGGCACATTTAAGCTCGGGCGCAAGACGCTGATCCTGCTCTACAATCCGCCGGACAGTTCGCGTTCCAGCAAATCGGGGACAGAACTACCATAGTAGGTGCCCTGTAGAAGACGATAGTTGTGCATCAACGCACTGTGACGCTGCGGGACGCGCAAATTGACAAAGCGCTGGACAACCACCCAAGTACGGTGTATCATTCTGACTCAAAGACGCGCGGTGTGGCGCTTCACCATGGCGAGGAGTGTAATGCCGTGTCGTGCCGAGCGATACTGGGTTTCTGGGAAAAGCGCCGTCAAGGTATCAGCACACAGGTGAGCGAGTAAAATCATGAGCTACACTACCGTCAACGTGCACCAGAAATGCGACAAGAAAGGCGAGGCGTACCGTATCGCAGCGCTGGTGCTATTCTGCACCCTCCTTTTTCTACCCGGAGCATTTTATAGAGACCTCTGGACACCGGACGAACCGCGGTACGCTGAGATTGCCCGCGAGATGGTCGAGACGGGACAATGGATCGTGCCCCATCTCAATTTCGAGGTATATCATGACAAACCGCCGCTTCATTTCTGGCTCGTTGCGCTCTGCGCCAAACTGTTCGGCGGGTTCAGCACGCTGGCTGCGATGTTCCCGGCTTTTCTCGCGGGTACAGGGACAGTCCTGCTCACCTACATGCTCGGCAAACGGATGTTTGGGAACAACCTCACCGGGTTCCTCGGCGGGATTGTTCTTGCCACAGGCGCTGAGTATCTTGCGCTCAGCAGCATGGGCAGGATGGATGCGCCGCTAACGTTTTTCGAGACCGTCTCAATTTATTGTTTCTGGCAATGGCACATTGACCAAAAACGAGCGTACCTTGTTCCGTTCTATATAGGGATAGGGCTCGCGGTACTCACGAAAGGTCCTGTCGCGCTCCTGCCGCTCGTTGCTGCGCTCATCTATCTGGCTGTATCCAGACAAGGAGGCAAGGTGCGCCGGATGGGACTGGGGCTGGGGCTTCTTGGAGTGGCCGCAATGACCGCGGCATGGTTAGTTCCCGCCGCTATCATAGGAGGAGAAGCTTACTGGAAGGAGATATTGGGAAGGCAGATATTTGGTCGCGTGTACAACTCATGGAGTCACAAGGACGTTTTCTATTATTACTTCGAACATTTCCCGTGGGGATTCATGCCCTGGTTCGTTCTGCTTATTCCGGCAGTCATCAGGTATGCAAAGGACCGGTCTGAACGGACGAGCATTCAGACGAAGTTTCTCGTGACGTGGTTTCTCACGATCTTCATCTTCTTCACCCTGATAAGCGGCAAACGCGAGGTGTACATTTTGCCGCTGTACCCGGCATGTGCTCTGTTTGTGGCGAAATATCTAGCCGATATCGTTGTCATCAGAAATCAGAAACCTATCGAGCTGAGGGTCTGTTTCGGGTTACTTTTCGCCTCCATGGCGGTGTGCGCCGCGGGACTCCTTGTCGTTCTCGCGCTGCCCCTCCTCTCCAACGTAATGAGCGGCATAAGGTCGCTCCTTGAGCACGAGCCGCTGTCACGGCTGCCGACGGATCCGGTGCTCTTTGCCACCGCGTTTGTGTACATGGGAGCGATGGGCGTGTCGGGGTTGCTCTCGTTACGCGCACGAACGTTCAAGCCGGCACTTGTCCTCGCCTCATGTTTTATGCTCGGCACGGTGGTGCTTATAGGACCTCTTGCGGTACCGTATGTCAACCAGAACAAGTCCGCGATGCCGCTCGGGAACAAACTCACGGAGACACGGAAAGGGACAGAGCAGGTCGGCATGTACGGCATTTACCGGGCTGAGTTCACGTACTACACCAAGCTGCGGATCGAGACGATAATGACAGAAGACGAGCTTGACGCGTTTCTGAAACTGCCCGGTGGTGCGTTCTGCATCATCCGGGAGGACTGGCTCAGGGACATCAAACAACCGCTGCCTGAAGGGACCGTTCAGCTCGGGACGTTCCCCGTCGGACACAGAATGCTCGTGCTGTTGTACAATCCGCCGGACGGTCCGGGTTCAGGCGGGGCAGGCACAAGCCCGGCGGAACAGGTACCGTTTCAAGGTTCGACACAGGGAACTTCAACGCGTTGAAGATCCGCCGGAAGCTGATATGTACGCGCACCGGTGCCGGACAGAGGGAAGCGAGTGGTAGAGATTCTTCGCTGCGCTCAGAATGACAACGCAGCATGGAGAAAGAGCAATCACCGTGAACGGATCGGCAAGAGGACCGTCGAGCGGACCCCGACCGTACCTTTCAGTGGTCCTGCCCGTTTATAACGAGGAGGAGAACCTGATCCCTCTTGCAGATAAGCTGTTTCCTGTGATGTCGTCGGTCGGTCGGTCGTACGAGGTCATATTTGTGAATGACGGTAGCACCGATAGAAGCGCCGATCTGTTGGGCAAGATTAAGTCCGAACATCCGCACGTCCGCCTGCTCCATCTGGACCGGAACCACGGTTTGACCACCGCGTTCGACGCCGGTATCAAGGCGGCTCGCGGCGAGTATGTCGTCACGCTGGATAGCGACCTCCAGAACGACCCGGAAGATATACCTCTTCTCCTCAAGACGATGTACGAAGGGAAGTATGATGCGGTTATAGGATGGAGAAAGAACAGGCACGACGGGTTGGTCAAACGAATATCGTCAAGAATCGCCAATTTTGTGCGGAACAGGTTTGCCCATGAGACCGTTCCGGATAGCGCCTGTTCGCTGAAACTGTTCCGTCGGGAATGTCTTTCTAAGATCAAGCTTTATAATGGATTACATCGGTTCTTCCCGGTGCTGCTCGCGATGGAGGGATATACGGTAGGGCAAGTTGTCGTTAAGCACCATCCGCGATTGCATGGCAAATCGAAATATGGGGTCTGGAACAGGGTGTTTCGAGCATTTGTTGACCTTCTGGCGGTGGTCTGGATGCAGAAACGTGCCCTCAGATATAAGGTGACAGAAGATGATGGATAGCGGGATGGATAAAGTCTGGATGGCTATAGGGTTTACCGGTCAGGCATTGTTTGCGGGACGGTTTCTGGTCCAGTGGATCACCTCTGAGCTGAGAAAAAGGAGCATCGTCCCCTTGTCTTTTTGGTATTGGAGCCTCGCAGGCGGAGTGGTATTGTTCGCGTACGCCATCTACAGGCGCGACCCTGTGTTCATCGTCGGTCAAGCGTCGGGTCTGATAGTCTATTCCAGAAACCTCGTCCTCATCAGACGCACGGGTGCCTCGCAGAGTGCGACCGTGTAGAGGCGCACGGCAGAGGGTGACTTAGAATCCGCACGCACGCAAATCGAGATTGCCGCGTCGCTACGCTCCTCGCAACGACGAGGTGCCGAAGATTTCGCGGTCAAAACCAAGTGTTACAGCACGTTATCCTATCCCGTCATTGCGAGCGACCGAAGGGAGCGTGGCAATCTCATCCCGGATATCGCGCATAGATCCGAGCGTTTTGAGACTCACTCAGCGGCGCGTCCTGTCGCCCTTTGGCAGACTTCTTCTGCCTCCGCGTTTGACAGGGGGTGCTTGCTTCGATACAATGATTACGTCGGGACCATTGAGGAGCAGGAGTAGATGCCTTCATTGCGGGTGAGCAACAACATCAGGATAGATCAACTGCGCGAACGAGCCGCAGAAGCGAGAAAGCGACTTACCGAATGCGGGTTATGCCCTAGGCAGTGCGGAGTTGATCGGACCGCTGGTGAGCAAGGGTTCTGCGGCACGGGCGAGCTGGCGGTTGTGGCGAGTTACGGTCCCCATTTCGGTGAGGAACCTCCTCTGGTCGGACGACGGGGTTCGGGCACGATATTTTTTTGCGGGTGCAACCTCGGTTGTATCTTTTGCCAGAATTATGATATCAGCCATCTCCGACGGGGTGATGAAGTTTCGTCGGAAGAGCTTGCTGCTATAATGCTTGCGTTGCAGAAACGCGGGTGTCATAACATCAATTTTGTGACGCCGACACACGTGGTAGCGCAGATACTTGATGCGCTCGTGATGGCTTATGAGAACGGTCTGGAAGTCCCGCTGGTGTACAACTGCGGCGGGTACGAATCGGTCGAAACGCTCGAGCTTCTCGATGGCGTCATAGCGATTTACATGCCCGACATCAAATATTCCGATACCGCCGCGAGCAAGTCTCTGTCGCGAGCGGGGGATTACTGGGATGTGTGTCGTAACGCGATCAAAGAGATGCACAGACAGGTCGGCGACCTCCATACAGACGATACGGGAATCGCGACATCAGGTCTGCTTGTCCGTCATCTCGTTCTGCCCGAAGGGTTGGCTGGTACACGCGAGGTGATGCGGTTCCTTGCAGAAGAAGTTTCTGTTGACGCGTACGTGAACATCATGGATCAATACAGACCATGTTTCAGAGCGAACGAAGATAGCAGGATCAACAGACCGATAACAGCGAAAGAGTACATGGATGCGCTGAGCGAAGCGCGCGAGTTCGAGTTACATAGAGGGTTTTGATATATTGAACCGCAGATGAACGCAGATTGAGGTGTGTAGAACGCGTTTCAAAACCGGGTTTTGGCATCCGTGGGCAGACACCGAGATTGCCGCGCTCCCTTCGGTCGCTCGCAATGACGGAGTATGATAAGGTGGTGGCGTCACGAGGCTTGCGCGCAGAATCTCTTAACGTCGTCATTGCGAGGAGCCCAGCGACGAAGCAATCTCGATTTGGCTGCACAGGAAGTCTTGAAACAGGCTCTAGAAAGTCGTCGTTCATTTGTGCGTAATGTGTAGGGGCGCTGCTTGCCGCGCCGTGCGCTGTGGATACGAGGGTTGATAAGAGGTTAGTGTTTACGGTTCGGGAACCGGTGGATAGGACCAGGCGATCATGATGGACCACGGTAAGTACGCATACTTTGAAGGGAAGATCCGTCCTATTGAAGAGGCGAAAGTGAGCGTGATGACACACGCGTTCAATTATGGGACGGCGATATTCGAAGGGATACGAGGGTACTGGAACGCCGACGACAAAGAGCTGTACGTGTTCAGACTGTACGACCATCTCGACAGGATGTGGCGCAATTTCAATATACTCCGGATACGATTGAAGCTCTCGATGGAGGAGGTTGCCGACATCATCCTGGAACTGACCGCGAAGAACGGGTTCCGCGAGGATACGTACATTCGCCCGATCGCGTATAAGAGCTCGTACGTACTCGGACCGAAACTTCACGGTCTCGACGATGAGCTCGCGATATACACGATTAAGCTGGGCGATTACGTGGATACTTCATCAGGGCTGAAGGTCGCAGTCTCGTCGTGGCGCAGACTTTCTGACAACGCGTTACCCGCCCGGTGCAAGATCACCGGCTCGTACGTCAATTCCGCCTTCGCGGCTACGGAAGCGAAAGAGGGCGGGTTCGACGAAGCGATATTCCTCAACGAGGATGGCACGGTGTCTGAAGGGAGCGCGATGAACATCTTCCTCGTGACCGGCAACAAACTCGTCACGCCACCGGTCACTGCTAACATCCTCGTTGGCGTCACGCGGAATACGGCGATCCAGATCGCCCGAGAGAAGCTCGGGATCGAGACCGAGTGCAGATCTATCAGCAGGACAGAACTGTACGTTGCGGATGAGGTCTTCTTCTGCGGGACCGGCGCTCAGGTAGCTCCCGTCACCTATATAGACAGACGACCGGTGGGTAAGGGTACGCCAGGACCTCTGACCGGCAAACTCCAGAAGCTCTATTTCGACATTGTTCAAGGGCGAATCCCTGAATACCGACCGTGGTGCACGCCTGTCTACAAACGATCGTGACCGTAGAGGGCGTGGAGAGAGGACTAAGGAAGGGCGGACCGAGAGCCTGAGCGCGGGATGTACGGCGGGCTGTAGGTGATATAAGTGTTGGGGCTGGGTGGTGCGGGGTTCTTCGCCTTCGGCTCAGAAGGACAGTGAAAAAAAGGAGGCAGCGGCCGCCGTCACCGTGACGATACCCTCACCCTAGTGGTCCATTTCGTCAATCGCTATCGGATTTCCGCGTCCCTGCAAGCCTCCCGCGCCGTCGCGCATTTCAGAACCCCACAGGGACTCCTGAAATGCAGTACTAACCCTCTCTCCCAAGTGCGTGCGACGCACGGCAGCATAGCTGCCGGCAATCACGGCGCAAGCAAAGCTTGCGCACTCCATAGAGAAGGTACGTGGTAGGCGCGTCACCCTTGCGGTCAGACGGGACCCATGGATGATCGCGCATTTTGCATTGACCGTGGTGCGAATACTGTGATACCATGTACGCAGAGAACAGTCACCTGAACAGCACGTATCTGGTGCAGGGGAATCTTCGTGGGGCTCCCACCCCAGATGGGGTCATCTTCGCATGGAAGAGAAGACCAAGATATGCCCGTTTTGCCGCGAGCAGATAAGCATACTTGCTCGAAAATGCAAGTACTGCGGCGAGATGGTTGGCGACCCGCTGCAGACGGAGCGCTTGCTCACGGTTGACGATATCGGGCGACCGAAAGAGAGCAGGGCGGTGCACGGAGAGACGCTGGTCAAGGCGTATCAGGCTCTTCAAGCGGAACTCAAAGAGAAGACCGTAGCGATACAGAAGCAGAGAAGACGGCGGCGGTTGACAGAACTGCCTCATGCGAACGAGATTGCCATACTACTTGTTGTTGCTGGTGTCGTCTGGGCGCTGGTGGCATTTCGCGGCAACATAACGGACTTTTTCCGGCAGAGGACCGTGGACGTCAAGGATGCCCATGCGGTCGCGATACTCAAGGAAGCGCACCAGTACAGGATGTCAGGGGGTCTCGTTGAGGCATTGAAAAGCGTTAAGAAGGCGCTCTTGGTGTATCCTGAAAGCGCGCGTGCGCAGGCTATGTTGTCCGAGATTCGGGCGGAGATCAAGCAGACGATGGAACGGATGTACCGGCAGAGACACTACGCCGAGCTTATCCGGTGCGCGGACCAAGTCCTGTCTGTTGACCCAGAAAACACCGAAGTGATGATGCTCGCGAATCTCGCGGAGGACGACAGCCACCGCTACTCGCTTCGACTCGCTGCAATCATAAAAGACGAGACGACCGGCAAACGCGTTGCTGCAATACAGGATAGCGTTCGCGGGACGATGAACGTCAGCGAAGGCGACCGGTTCATGGAGATGCGCGTGGAGAAGATTGACGCCGAAAACGGGCAGGTACACGTGTTCGACGAGAAGCGGGATGTCGCGTTCAGGGTCACGAAAGAAGGATGCGCGTTTTGAACCGAGTCTCTACTGTCCCGCTGCTGATCACAATAGCGATTGTTATATCGCTCGCGACAAGTTCGTGCGCGACCCGTCAATCGAGCACCCGAATTGCCGAACCCGAAAAGGATCGCGCACTCGCCGAATTGAAACGCGCGGTCGAAGAACGAATCGCGTCTGCGGAACGGGTTCGGCTAGAGGAAGAATCGCGGATACGAGTGTCGGCGCCGTACTTCTACAAGCGGTTCGATCTATATCCTGCAGGCACCGGGGAACCGGAGTTCACGATCAAAGAGACCGGCTCATCGCTGAAACCGTACGAAACTACAGTTATCGTGAAAAAGGCGCGGTTCACCACAAAATACCACGCGTCGCGTTCGGCATGCGCTCGGGATAAGGAGTTCATGCGAGACATCGGGACGGAGACGGATACCTACGTCTACGAGAACGGGACATGGTCGCTTCTGTATTCGGTATTCGAGACGGAAAGCACGAGCGTGCTCAAAGGAGACACGTGGCAGCAAGTTCCTGGTGTTGTTGAGCGGATAGCAAAAGGCGAAAGCGAATCGGTTTTCGGTAACGTGGCGAATTTCTTTCGAGGTATATTCTGACCGTGGGCAGAGTTCGCAGGCGAATCGGATTAAAGACGGCGGTGCAGTTCTGGGCAATGGTTGCATGGACAGTTCTGTGGTGCGTGAACCCGGGACCCGCATGGGCAGTTTCCGGGACTATCCAGCTCGAAACGGGAGACGCGGTCAATGGGGATATCAGCGTTCCGCCGAAGAACGCGATCGAGATAGTTCTTGCTGAGTCGCGCAAAAGAGCTGTTATCCCTATCGAGGACATCAAGAAGATAGAGGTGCCGGTTAGCCAGCCGGACGCGCAACAGGAGCCATCCGCCCTGAAACGGTTTTCGCGCCGATTCATGGGTGCTTCGGAGGCTGAGCAAGCACTCACCATAACGTTGCGCACCGGCGAGATGTACCATGGCTGGCTCGCATGGCGCCAATCTGAAGGCGCGCTAGAGGTGCGCCCGTCGAAGTACGTGGTGGAAAAGGTGTACCTCAAATCGAAACAAGCCGACCGAGAGCGACATCATCCTGCTGACCTCACGAGACGTTATGTGCGTTCGATCACCTTCTCTGATGTTGCCCCTTCCGTTCAGAAGAAGTGCCCGAAATGCGACCGTTCATTCGAGCAACCGGACTATAAGTTCTGCCCGTTGGACGGAACGCCCTTGACCGAACAGGCTGTTTCGTCGCACAATTGATCCAGGCCTGAGAGAGAAGCGCGTTTGAGTTTGTTCGCATGTATCCGTTTGGCGAGCGATGGGGCGGGGGTGCGGTTCTCCGTGGTGATACCCTCACCCTAGCCCTAGCCCTCTCCCAGACCGGGAGAGGGAACGGATCAGGAGGGGTGTCTCAGAATCGTCATGCGCGCGAATCGAGATTGCCGCGTCGCTACGCTCCTCGCAATGACGGGGATGACGAGCTTCATTCGTTAGACTGACGGCACCGGTATCTTACCGCGCGGCGTCATTGGGAGCGCCCAAAGGGAGGGGATCGTACCGATGAAATATGGGGGTAGCGTGCCGGCACGCGTCAACGTACTGGGTAACCCGAGCGACGCCAACGAGGGCGATCATCAGCTCATATGCGCGGCGATCGAAGAGCGCGGCGGCGCATTCATCGAGGACTCTGACACACTCATCATCGAGACGCTCCAGCGGATAAATGGGTCGCAGCGGTTCCGATCGGTCGAGTCAAAGACGTTCGGCGCCGGAACGCTGCCGTATGACGGCACATTCGATCTCGTTAAAGCTGCTATCAACATTCTCGCGAAGTATAGTCCCGCGTTCGCGGCGAGTTTCCACGAGAGGAAGGCCAAAATATCGATCTGGACCGATATACCGAGACAAAGCGGTCTTGGCGGATCGTCGGTGATCATCATTGCGGCTCTTGGCGTGCTCCGTGCCTTTTACAGGCTCGACGAGAAGGCTCATAACGATTACTTCATCGCGGAGATGACCCAGAGAGCGGAAGCGAACGAGCTTGGTATCACGTGCGGCTACGCGGACAGGTACGTGCCGGTATTTGGGGATATCGCCTACGTAGATTTCCGTGGGAAACTGTTCCAGAAAGAGTTCAAACAGGAACCGTACGCGACGTACGAGAAGCTGGGCGATTACGTGCCTGAACTGCCTCTTGTCATCGTGAGCACAGGTATCGTGCGCGACTCCGGGGACATCCATGGCGCTATGCGACCGAAATATCTCGCGGAATTCGAGCAATACCAACGAGCCGGCGGTGAGAAACCGTTCATGGTGCGGATCATGGAGGAGATTGGCTCGACGGCGTGGCGGGGCAAGATCGCGCTTCTGGAGGGTGACTGGCGCACGTTCGGCGAATTGATGAACGAGAACCATCGGCTCGCTGACGAGATGATGAGATACTGCGGGTTCACTTCCGGCGCGGGTGCCGAGAACAATCTGCTGATCGAGGCGGCGCTCGACCATGGCGCGCTTGGAGCGAAGCTGACGGGGGCGGGAGGCGGCGGGTCAATATTTGCGCTCGCTGCGCCCGAAAAGACTGACGATATGGTTGCGTTTCTCGCGCGCGTTGCCGGAGAAAAAGGGCTCGACGGTAGCGTTGTCAGGAAATGTACGATAGCGAGAAAGGGGTTGACGGTCTGGAAATGTTAGCGGTTAAGGAGGACTGTTGCATTACGGGGAGTTGACCCAGAACATGGAGACGGTACATACAATTGGATGGCAGGGGATTACCGTAACAGTGCCTGCACACTGGCATCTTGCTCATGCGCGTGGCACCGTCAGAAACGGCTATTTTCGGGTGGATGACGAGGAACATCCGCGGATCGAGGTGCGGTGGTCGCACCCGAAAAGGAACCTGGATCTATCCGTCAGAGCACGACGGTATCTCACTTTGTTACGGCGACGGGCACGCCGAGACGGCAAGAAGATTCAGTTCAGCGAGAGTCCGCGACCGTTCACGAGCAGTTCAGTCCCAAAGAACAAAGAGGTTTTGTGTTTCTCGTGGTCAACGGACGTTCACGCGTGGGGTACGATCTGGAAGTGCCGCGATTGTGGTCGGGTGGTTGCCGCCCAAGTCCTGTTCCACGGGCGGGACAAGAACTTCTCGCTGGTGAAACAGGTGTTAAGCTCGCTCGAAGACCATCCTCAGTCCGAGGAAGTTCTGTGGTGCGCCCACGGGCTGAGCTTCTCATTGCCCGATCAGTTCAAAGTGAAAGAGTGGGTGGCGAAACTGGATTCGTCACGGGCGGAGTTCCAGGCGAAACGGCGAAACCGGCTAATCATCGCCTGTCGGGATGCCGCTCAATCTGGCAGCGACCCGGCTACGCTCGTACGGTTTGCGAAAAGAACTTTGAAAAGGCGCGGGAAGCGGCTCTTTGAAACGTTCAGGACCGAACGCGTCCTGTCACACGACGGAATCGCGTTTGCTGAAGCCGAACCGATTAGACGGCTGCGACGGAGACGAGGTCCCGTGAGAAAACGGCCTTACGGAGTCGCGTTTTATTGCCCGGAGCGCGGCAAACAGTTCGCGATCATGGCGAACGACAGGCATCGAGAGTTCGTCGGGAAGGCGTTGACGCATTTTGCGTGTCACTAGAGAGGCGCGTCCAATGGATAAGCTGAACGTCTCGATTATTGGAGTGGGTCTGTTCGGCGAGACGCATGCGTTGGCGTACTCGCAGTACCACAGAAGCCGTCTCGTAGCGGTATGCGACACGCGCGCCCAGCGAGCGGCGGAAATCGCCGGAAAGTATCACTGCGAATGGACTGATGACGCGAAAAAGATAGCCGGTGACGAACGAATAGACGCGGTGAGCATCGCGACACCGGACTTCACGCATTACGAGCTCGCGATGCGGATGATAGATGCCGGAAAACATCTGCTCGTCGAGAAACCGCTCGCTACGGACGTTACGCAAGCAGAGTCTATCGTGAAAGCGGCGCGCCAGGCGGGGATCAAGCTCATGGTGGACTTCCACAACCGATGGAACCCGCCTTTTGTTAAAGCGAAGGAGTGCGTCGAACGGGGCTCCATAGGCAGCCCGGTGATGGGGTACATCCGGTTGAGCAACACGCTGTACGTCCCGACAAAGATGCTCTCGTGGGCGGGTAAATCCGGTCCGCAATGGTTTCTGTTTCCGCATACGATAGACCTCATGCGATGGATCACCGGTGAGGAAGCGCGTGAAGTGTATGCGACGGGGACGAAGAGGGTGCTCAAAGAGCGCGGGATAGATGCGTACGACGCGATTCAGGCGGCGGTCAAGTTCGAGCGTTGTTTCGCTACGTTCGAGACATCGTGGATCAATCCGCTCTCGTCACCGACGCTCGTCGAGTTCGAGTTCCGGCTCATCGGCGATCGGGGCCGCATCTACATTGATACCACGAAACAGGGAGCCGAGGTCGCCTCCGACACGTTCACGTATGCTCAAACAGGCCCGTTCGACACGATACATGGCAAACCGAGCGCGTTCATGATGCTGCCAATCCAGCATTTTGTGGACTGCGTGCTCGATGATCGGGAACCGATTGCGACAGGCGACGACGGGCTTGCCGTCACAAAGATCATTTCCGCTGTAGAGACATCCATAAAGACCGGAAGACCCGTTCCGGTTTGATCGTCGAGGGAGTCCCGTTGGATGGCACTCGGGCGGCACGTGTCATTCTGAGCGAAGCGAAGAATCTCGCACCACGCACCCCGCATGCGGTCTTAAACGCAGATTCACACAGATAGCGTGTTCTTGGTTTTCCCCCGTATACCGTATGCTGTATGCCGTGTCCTGTCTCCCGCCTACAGGTTTGACTTCCGCACGCCACGGAATATATAATAATCACGCGATGGGGATGTAGCTCAGAGGGAGAGCGGCGCGTTCGCAACGCGTAGGCCGGGGGTTCAACTCCCCTCATCTCCACCATTTCCACGCGTTAGCGGGGTGCCGGGACCGCTTACTGCTGTATGGTCCACTCCCGGTCCGGAATCTAATCGTCTTCTTTCCCGTGCCAAAGCAAGAACGAACTGCGGAACCGCATGAAAGATGTGCATTTCCTGGTAGGGGCGACCCGGCGGGTCGCCCCTACATCCGGACGCCTTTGTTCTGCTGCTTTGGTGGGATAGACATTCGTGTCTGTCACCGCCGAGACGCAGAGGACGCAAAACCAGTAGACCGCAGACAGTATACGGTATACAGGGCAAACCTAATGAGGACTTCATCTGTACTTATCAGCGTACATCTGCGGTTAATTCATCATCCGTGAAATGTGCGTCATCTGTGGATAAGACAGTGCAAGCCTCGGTGGTGTGGGATTCTTCGGCTTCGCCTCAGAATGACATCAGGAGCGTGGTCAGAATGACAAGGGGGTCGGAGACGCGCCAGGCGGGTTTGAAACCC
>Ga0315277_10008421_pt1 | contig 13270 bp, 12 predicted proteins | sample YL17G05_15_MG_FD_203695 | JGI IMG/M metagenome (GOLD analysis project Ga0315277, IMG submission 203695) | Sediment microbial communities from Yellowstone Lake, YNP, Wyoming, USA - YL17G05_15 | ecosystem: Environmental > Aquatic > Freshwater > Lake > Sediment | place: USA: Wyoming | collected...
CTCTACCCGGGACAGGATTCAAATAGCATTATCCGTCTGGATCCCGGCCGGATCGCCGCCATGAGCATTACCGGCATCGGCTTCCTCGGCGCCGGGGCAATCATAAAATCGAAGGGACATGTTCGAGGGCTGACCACAGCAGCATGCCTCTGGATGGTAGCGGCGGTAGGCCTGGCTGTAGGGTGCGGTTTTTATCTCCCTGCCGTAGTGGCCACGGCCATTGCCCTGTTTTCGCTCCTGGGGCTGCGTTTCTTAGAGAGGCATTTCCGGAAAGACTGGTATCGAAAACTCATCCTCTCATTTGATGGCCTGAAAGATCAGATGCCTGAAATCATCAAGGTCATGGATGACAACCATGTCTGGATTCTTCGGATGGGCCTTCATCAGAATCTTAAGGGAAACGAGACAGGCTATGAGCTCGAACTCAAAATGCGGGAGAACATCTTCAAGCATGATCTCATTTCTGATCTTTCCCGCATTCCCGGCCTGAAGAAGGTTCAGTTGATCTAAACAGGGGCGTGACTGAGGCGCTCCTTCAGGAACCTTCTGTTTTCGAGGGCCTTTCCGGCCATCTCATATTTCTCGTGGGTTATTGTCTTAACCTCGAACTTTTTTGACCTTTCTACGTAGAGCTGAAATTTTCTGATACTAGTGTACATGCCTTGGTCAATAACGACCTCTCTTCTGCCCTGCCAATCTGTCTCAGGGCGTTCACCGGTAAAACAGTATGCCCGAAAGTACAGATTGCCTCCGCCAGGCGCGCCGTTGATAAGCATTTTCCCTTCGGCTCCGCTCTTGTTTCTATTGTACCACAGAGAAATCCCCTTTCCCGTAGGGAGGGAAGGGGAGCTGAAGGTAAACATGTACTCTTTCCCCCTGGAGTTGGGAATGGGGGGGGAAGATGAAGAAATACCTTGATGTATCCGAAATATTTAATATCGGGAGCGACAAAGTCAAATCTTTTAAGGAAGTTTACCGTTACGTCATTGAACATGCCAGTTCAACCTCCAGGCTTGTTCCTCTCCCGAAAGCGCCTACACTTGCTGCAATGAAGCTCTGTTACAAGCTCGGGCTATCGCCTCTCGGACCGTACCAGTACAAGATGATAGCGGAGGACTTTGTTTTCGATACCGAAAAGATAAAGAAGAAACTGGAGTGGAAACCCACCCTGACCAATGAGGAGATGCTGTTAAAAGCCTTTATGTATTACAAAGGAAATAAAAAGGCAGTCCAAAGTGCAAAGGATATTGCTACCCACAGGCAGAGTGCTAAAATGGGAATCACCCGATTGTTAAAGTATTTATCCTGAACACAGGGATATTTTATCCCTCTGGGGCGACAGTTTACCGCTTCTTTCTTTTTTGGTTTCCTCCGCCAGGGGGTAGAAACCGGCAAAAGATCAACTGCAAAGCCGGAGGGAACATAGAATAGTCCCTATTTAACAGAGCCTTGATCCCTCTGCGGTAGAGAATGAGCTTATAAAGAATACGATGTAAGGTTACGAAACTTCGTTTGGTGTTTATTAGACGTTTTGACAGAAGTAACTTAAGAAGCCATCCTGGAACCTTGAATAGTCCAAACAAGGCAATGATCAAATTCAAATAAGTTGGTTTATAGTTGAAATAATGCGTAAATATGGTTTTCTCATTAATAATATTTTCCTGGATAGCCTTGGAATAAAGCCTTGTGCCAGGGAAACACTGTAAGGAAAAAATGTTTAAACTGAAGGGAGGAGCAAGCTTCGCTAACAGAGCAATAGTCTGTAATGTATCTTCCTGTGTTTCCCAAGGGTTATCAACTATAACATCATAATTAGGCATAGTAAGTTTTTTTGAGTATTTTTGAAGTATGTGAGATATTTTTATAACTGCTTCATTGTCTTGCTTTCTTTTATATATATTTTCAAGGATCTTTTGACTGCCACATTGAATCCCCATTCGGGTTCTCAGCATACCACTCTCCACTAAGCAATCAAATTTTTTCTCAGTGAACACCGAAGGATGAAGACCGGGTATCAGAAAGGGAAGGTCAATGGCTCGTCTATACTGTTCACAAAACTCCTTGATATCCTCCTCTGAAAGAGCAAAGAATGTATCATCCTGGAAATTTATATACTGGATAAATGGAAACTTGTTTTTGATAACGATTATTTCTTTAACCATTAATTCAGGTGATTTAGCCCTGAGCTTGGCAAAATCCTTGTGTATTTCTCGGAGTGCGTTATTGCAACAGTAAGTACAATTAAAAGGACAACCTCTTGAATACATAGTCCAGTATGTAACTCCAAGAAACTTGTGTACATTGTTTCTCTTTATTGGAACGATATTTTTTTTTGAACGAAGAATATAATTTTCTTCTAAATCGTAATCTGGCGGGGGTATTTGATTCAAATCCGTTATAACATTCAGTGGCCTATTTCTGAAAATATGACCGTTACTTTTCGACCATATGCCTGAGATATTTTCTGTAGATTTACCCTCAGCCAAATTTCGACAAAGATCAAGGCAAGATATTTCACCTTCACCAATGCATACATAATCAGCGACTTCTATACACTTCTCAGGCATAACCGTTGGATGTATACCTCCCCATAAAATGGGTTTGTTAGGAAGCTCTCTTTTTAATTTTATGGTAAGATCCTTAATTGTATCGTAAAAATTTGACATGAGTGAAATGCCAATAATGTCATCGTTTTTTAATAAATCTGCAAGATTGTCAATAGCAATATCAGGATAAAAAGAAAAATCTTCTCTTGAATAGAAGCTCTTTTGTAGGGGTAAAAAAATGAGACGAGTGGAAAAGCCGTTTAACTTTAAACAAGAAGAGATCGTTCTGATCCCAATGGAACTTATATCTGAATAGGGTGAAATTAATGCAATTTTCATAGGGTTTCTATCAGTAAATTAAAATACTGTCACAATCACCGGTGCAGAAGAACTTGCTGATATCAGAGAGGAATTATTGTTTGATCTCCTCAAGACACTCGTCTTCAATGTTGACCATGAAAGTGTCGTGGTTTGTCCCCAGGATGTTCTGAGCACCTTTGATACCCGTTTCAATTGAGTGATCAAGGTTGTTGTACTTATACGTGCCGTAGCGACCGATCAGTTGCAGATTTTTTAATTTCTTCAGATACTCCCGTATTTTTAAAAGATGCTGACTGAAGCCAATCTCATAACTGGGATAGGCCTTTTCCGACCGCACAACTTTATAGTCATAAATCCTGTCAACTGCTGCGGGTGCAATATTTGACTGTTTGAAAGCCCGTTTTGTCCGGGCAAATAGCTCTTCATCCGAAGAGTTCCATGCGGCATCGCCCACATTACAAAAATACTCGAACACCACACATGATTTATTATCTGGTGCCATGTACCTGCTCCAGTTTTTTGGCTCATGCAGCCTGCCGAAATCTATCCGGGGATCATGCACATAAATCCAGGTCTGGTCGGTAACCGAAGGCGCATCAAACATCAGCGCTGCGCAGATCAGTACCGGGATCAATATACCGAAATGCCGGGTCGTTTATAAAAAGCATATTATAAAAAGGCGGATAATATGATTTTTAAAGTTCCATTTTATCCCACAATAGATTAAAAATTTAAAAAGCACTGTTGGGGAAACTGTTATACGTGCTTATCGTTGCGATACCCATGGTTTCAGCCGTTTATATGATTAGTTTACATAGCCTAGTGACTTGAGCTTTTCTTTAGTAGCGTCTGGAAGCGGTTGCTGCATTGCAGGGTACCTTAGTTTGTGGCTTTCTCTCCATTTGTCAAGCGCTTGTTTCATTTTTAAATTGATTTCAGGCAGTTGTTTATAAAGATTGTTCATTTCTTCTGGGTCGTTTTTTAGATCAAATAAAAAGGAAGGTCCGTCCTGGGTGAAGGCATCCATATATTTGTATCTTCCCTCATACATGATCATTGAGTCGGTGATACCTGCAAATCTGGAAGTCTTCTCATCCCCAAAGGCAATGCCTGAAATATCTTTCGGCACTGGTAATCCGCAAATTGAAAGGATTGTCGGATAAACATCAGTCAGATTAATGATCTCCTTAACAGAGCCGGTCTTGACGCTTTTGGGGAACTTGATGAAAAGAGGAATTTTTTCTATTCCCTCAAACATCGGGCTATAATGTGAATAATATCCGTGTTCACCAAAGAGCTCTCCATGATCTGATGTGACAACGATCAGGCTGGAATCATAAATGCCCATTTCTTTCAGCCGCTGCATGAGGTTCCCTAGTTCCATGTCAAGATATGCAATTTCACCATAATACTGGCTCAGGAGATACATGTCCCATGACTCTTTACTGTTTTTCCCCCGGTATTGCAGATAATACTGTTTGAGGCGATAGAGCTGTGGATTCTGCTGCTGCAGGAAATAACCATCATAAGGCGATGGAGCTCTATAGGGCGTGTGTACATCCATATAATTCAAAAAAAGAAAAAAGGGCTCTTTTGCAATTTTGTCCATAGCCTCGAAAGCTGTGGCGTTAATATCTTCAGCAATACGGTAAGCAATTGTAGCCTTGTTATATATGTTCGTGAGATAAGAAAAAATATTCAAAGCGGGGTGGAAAGGCAACGTGTGGTTTACCCCTATATTGCGCAGCGAGCTGGTAATCTCAAACCCTTGCAGTATATTGAAAGTATTATTGAGCCATCCACAGTTCGATACAACGGCAGCAGTTCGATAGCCATGAGTTCTGAACTGCTCGGCAAGGGTTACAAAGCCGTCTGCAAGGTAGTGTCCATCTATAAGTTCACACCCGTGCTCCGGAGGATACACTCCGGTAAAGAGGGACGCATGGGAAGGGAACGTAAAGAAGGCTGGGGCAACGCAGGTTTCAAAAGAGAGGGAATCCCTGGCGAATGTCTCCAGGTTGTTCACAAAGCCAATTTTTTGGAGGGCCTTAAAGCTCGAAGCACGGAGGGTGTCAAGAACAATAAGAATAACATTTGGGGTCTTTTGTGCAGATGGAGCTTTGTTCATCAATAAATTCGGTGATACAGTGGATGTCACCTGGTATCCTTTACTGACAGCTGTGTACAGCCCTCCTATGTAAAAAATGACTGCGATCAGCAACGCTGTCAATGAAATAAGCGGTTTGTAGACAATCGGTTGTTTCAGAATGCTTGGGCGCAGCTTGAAAAAGAAGAGAGTGTAGAGGCTGAAAATGGTTGCTGTGCCGAGCAGATACATAAAAGACCCGAAGAATATTCTCCCCCACCCAGGCCGCAGTTTTTTTACAAGGGTCATGACCTTGAGGCACTCGGGATTTGAACAGAACTGAAAAAGGGCTATAATGGCGAGAAGTTCCGGGAGGAAAATCAAAGGGGAAAATCTGCTGCCCTGGCTGCCCTTACGAAAACGAAAAAGAAGAAACGATACAAGCAGACCTGCCCATACAAAAGAGAGGTGGTAATCGAAAGCCTTTTTGTGGACTTTTAGTATAAAGTCCATATTTTCCATATGGGGTAGGTAGAGCTTTCCGAGAAGGCCATAAATACCCATAAAAGGTGCCAGGAAAAAAAGCGCCCAATAAAATGATTCATTTTTTGACGAACTGGGGTGACGAATAAACAGCCACACAATCACCCCGGAAAGACATCCTACGGCAGTCCATAACACCACATTGAAACAGGTAAGTACCACAGGATAGCCGGGCGGGAGATATAGCTCCGGCATTGCCATGTAGAGCCCGTCAAAGACAGTCACAATAAGCCCGGTCATGAAGCCCAGCGCAAACCCCTGAATCACAGCATTTCTGTTCATGTGCCAAAACTTCCCGCTGTTCGGCGTATAGTTATCTATGCTAAGTCCCTCGATTCATAAATTCAGTTACAAATTTATCTACTCAGGACGTAGTGCTGGGTGAGCCATTGCCCATAGAAATTCACCTAAAATACCTCACTTTAATTGCGAGTCGAAGCACTAAGCTCTATGTTACCCAAGATGGAGCAAGGAAGAAGCGATCACCGTTTTTTCTGTTTTATCCCCGTCTCTTCGAATATACTTTTATCAAACACTATGCTGGTTTGCGGAGAGCTTGTCAAGTTTAGTTGAAATTTCAAAGTGGCTTCCCTCCAACAGTTACTCCTCACGCCGCTGCCTTTGCGGTTGAGACGCTCGCCTGTTCTTCCTCAATAGCGATGACCACCTCCGGAATTGATGCAAACCCCTTGATTCGCCTGAAGCCGTGCTCGCAATGAAGAAGAATCGCGGCAAGCCAGCGTTGCAGCAGCCTGCCTCTGGATGGTAGCAGCAGTAGGTCTGGCTGTGGGTTGCGGATTCTATCTTCCTGCCTTGGTTGCCACTGGCATTGCCCTGTTTTCGCTGTTGGTTTTGCGTTTTTTGGAGAGGCATTTCCGGAAGGACTGGTATCGGAAACTCATACTCTACTTGGATGGCCTTAAAGACCAGTTGCCTGAGATCGTAAAGATCATAGATAACCACCATATCTGGATCCTCAAGACGGGCCTTAGTCAGAACCTGAAGGCCAACGAGACATGCTATGAGCTTGAACTCAGATTTAGGGAGAATATCTTTAAGCACGAACTCATTTTCGATCTCACCCGTATTTCGGGTTTGAAGAAGATTCATTTAATTTAGGCAGGAAATAAGAGGAACGAGTTTTTCAGGAGGAGATTCTGTTCTTTAATGCCTTTTCGATCCGCTGCAGTTTTTCATGGAGTAGTGTTTTCACCCTAAACTCCTTCGACATCTCAGCGTAGAGCTGAAGCTCACGTATACTGACGTACCATCCTTGATCAATGACGACCTCTCTTCTGCCCTGCCAATCTGTCTCAGGGTGTTCACCCGTAAAGCAGTATGCTTGGAAGTACAGATCACCATTAGAAGGCTCCCCATTTACGAGCATTCTCCCTTGAGGGTAACGATCTCCAGAATCATACCACAGAGAGACCCCTTTTCCGGCTGGTAGGGAATGGGAGCTAAAATAGAATACGTACTCTTTGCCCATGGAATCTCGAATAGGGGGGAAAATGAAGAAATACCGTGAAATGCCTTCGATCTTCTTGAGCGGGAATTTCATCTGGTGAAGTATTTTCCCATGAGCCCCAGACTCTTTAAGAACAAATGTCATTTCTCCGTCCCTCTGTTTGGTTTTACAGGAAAACATCACCCGAATCGAAGATAGATTGTTTTTCGGCGAGATGAAGGTCTGGCTGATCGTGCTCTTGAGGTTGATCTCAGGTGTAGGGCAACAGAACTGGGGCTGATCCACTCCTGCCACCAAAAAAGTTTCAGCGTAAGCAGGTTTTAGGACCCTAAAGAGTACATCCAGATTCATTACGATAAGCACAAAAGAAAGGAGAATAAGGACAGGATTCCTCCACCGGGAGGGAAACAGGGACTGGAAGCCCACACAGGTGATGATGGCAATGGGAGCAATTACTACAAAGAGATATCTACCCATAAATGCATAGTATTTCATATTAAGGATTATAAAAACACCAATTCCACCCAGTAATGAAACCGATAAAATTCCGAGTGCTTGACGTTGAAAACTGGTAAGTTCCTGTTTAATCAATGATTTACAAATGCCAGCAACCCCCAATAGGAAAAACGAGCCATAAAACAACAGGTGGGATTTTTTAATGGGAATCTGGAGCGATCCAAAGTATCCAAAGAATGAGGTGAACGTGTAGTCAATTACTTTTTGTACGTACTCTATGGAGAAAGGGATTTGGCGGGTAAACCACGGCTGCGAGGTCTGCAGATTACGTAACGTTGACCAGTTCGCAACATACCACCACCCTGCCACGAGAGCTGCCGTACCAAAAACAGCCATGCCATCTACAAAGAGCTTTTTTCTCTCTCTGAAAAGGAAGAATACCATAACACAGAGTGTTACGGGTAACAGGAAGGCTGTTGAAACCTTGGATAGGAGACAGCCTCCGAGGATTAACCCCCTGGTTATGGTTTGCCGAAGTGTATCGGAGAATCTACTGTACTGGAGAAGGGCGAAGAGATAGAGCGTTGAAAGGGTTACAGCCATCATCTCATTTGAAATTGAGGCTGAGATGTGGAGAAATTGCGGAATAGTTCCAACAAAAAGAGCAGTAGCAGCAGCAAGGATTACTTCTCCAGGGAAGATCGTGAGGACCATTTCGTAAATGAGATAGATTGCTAGTGCACTCAAGAGGAGGGTAAAAAACCTCAATAGGTGGGCGCTTCTCGCTTTTATGGTTTCATTCTTAGGATGCTCTACTACGTTAAAGCCAGGTCCGTCATTTACTCTCACAACTTCTTGGATCAGCTTACCGTGATTTCTGCAAAATAGTGATCCAATCAGATAGTACAGTGGGGGGTGGAATGCCTGGCTGACTCGGGCATTTTCAGCACTTGGGATCAGGTGTGGAAGCGAGTGATTTCGTGCGATGTACTCACAGTAAGAAAAGTGGAGTTCCTCATCAGGTGGGCTCCATAGAGGGGTGAAGGAGCTATAGCCCAATCCCAGCAAGAGAAAGATCAGTATCGTTATCACAGGGAGAGCAGTACGGCTCGTCATAGGCATTGGGTGAATGGTGAGGTTTGTTGGAAGGACGTGAGCAGATAGCTCATCCAGGGATTAACCAGCTTTCGGGGTTCTTATTGGAGCAGGGCACCACACCACCCTTAGACATTATTACATTTCTTGAAGAGCCGCTCCAGGCTCTTCCATCTGACCCCCTTTTTATAGAGCAGGTAGCTGAGCGTTGCCCTGATGGTTTGGAATCCGTACAGAACCGATTTGGAGAAATTGACAGAGCTTGCTTCAGCGAAGTACTTAGTGGGAACATAGACATTCACTACTCTGAATCCGTGCATAATCGCCTGTACATTCACCTGGGGATCAAATTCAAAACTGCTCTTATTTTCACGGTAGTTAATCGTTTTCAGAACATCTATAGTAAAAGCCTTATACCCGGTTGCATAATCGGAAAGCTTCTTTTTAAACACGAAATTCTGAAATGCCGTTAGTGTACTGTTACCGATTCGTTTATAGAGAGGCATTTTGCCTTCTCTCCAGTTTACCCTTCGGCCAAGTACTATGTCACATTGACCGGTGGCTATGGGATCAATTACCTCAGGGATTTTTGAAGGGTCATACTGGTTGTCCCCGTGAAGCAGTAGAACGATATCAAAATCACCTTTCTTCAGCATGATATCAAAGCCACGACGGGTATTTGCCCCAGCCCCAAGATTTTGGTCATGGGAGAAAGTTGCCACACCGAGAAACTCACCAATTTCCCTTGTCCGGTCAGTACTGCCGTCATCGCAGATAATCAAGTAATCAACAATGTCTCGGGGGACGAGATTCACCACATCTGCGAGAGTACGCTCAGCGTTGTACGCTATAATTATTGCAGCGACCTTTTTCCCTTTATACACCTACCTCTTCTCCTATACCAGGGTGAACAAAGGGCACCTACTGGGGTAATTTATTAATCCAATCAATGTAGCCTGCACACCCAATCATCCCTATATCCGCACCGGGGAAATATTTCAAGTAGAATGCCTTGAAATCATCAAAATGATACCGTTTCTCTTCCCTTATTCGCTTGATGTCGCTCGCAACATGCTGAAACCTTCTCGGTGTGAAAAAGAACGTAAGGCGTGGCACAAGGGTTAAAAATTTAACCATCCCGAGCCTCTTAATGACATTAAATAGAATGAAAAAGCTCCCGGAAAGTTTCCAGTAATCCTCAAGACAGTCTACTCCAATTAACCTTCCACCGGGTTTGAGCTTGAGCTTTATTCCCTCAGCCACTTTACTGAGATTCAAATGGTGGAAACAGTAGCGAGAAAAAATGGCATCATAAGTTCCGGGTAACTGAGATAAGTTCTCAGCATCAAACACGATAAAGTGGACATTCTCGTGCCTTTTCATTCTGTTGGCCATTTCAACCTCATCAGGCATAATGTCGATCCCAGTTACTCTGCGCACCTTTGGTGCAACCTTTGCGTCAAAGACACCCCTGCCGCAGCCAACATCTAGTACATCGGAGTTCTCGGGTATCCTCTCCAAGACGAAATCGTCTGCAAAGATTACCGTCTGTTCTGTAACCCCCCAGTCGGCGATCCTTACGAGGTGCTTATCTACCATTGTTCGTCCCTCTGCCTAATCAAAGTAACTGTTTATCGTAGCTACAACCCATCTGAGCTGTTTCATGGTGAGGTCATTAAAGAGAGGAATGCTCAACATCTCTTCTGCGATTTGTTCTGTAACAGGGAGTCTGTAGCCTTTGTGCTCGAAAAATGGCTGCAGGTGACAAGGGTAATACCTGAGTCCAGCATGAATGCCCTTATCAAGGAGGTATTTTATCAGATTATCCCGATCTTCCGCAGGGATACGGATAATGTACATGAAGGGAACAATCTCATTGTAATCCCTTTTCAGTAAGGTGATATTTTTGTTTTTCGCTAAGAGCTCATCATACCGCTTCGCCAAGAGCTGTCTCTTCTGAGCAAATGTTTTAAACCGTTTCAGCTGCCCTAACCCGATCGCAGCATTTATGTTGCTCATGTGGTAGCGAAACCCAATCTGTACAACCCGTCTGTCTTCTACCTTCTTTTTGGAAAGACTGTACCAAGTGCTCCGTATAATGCCAAGCATCTTTTGAGAACGAATCTTCTCTGCAAGGCTCCCATCCCTCAGCAGAAGAGCGCCACCTTCGCCACAGGTCAAATTCTTTATTGGATCAAAGCTAAAACAGGTTATATCTTCACCCGAAGAGATCCCCACAACTCTCCCATTAACTTTTGAACCGAATGAATGACTGGCATCACGAATAATCTTAATATCCCTCTTACCGATAACCTTCCGGATAGCCATAACATCACAGGGGAGACCGGCAAAATCGGTGGGCATAACTACCTTGGTTCTCGGAGTTATTAATTCCCCAATCTTATTGGGATTGATGTTGAGGGTTTCACTCTCCATATCGCAGAATACCGGCTTTGCCCCAGACAAAATAACTACCATGGGGTCACTGACAAAGGTCATAGAAGGGAGGATTACCTCATCACCCTTTCCAACTCCCAGGGCATGCAGGGCTAAATGGAGCGCTGATGTGCCAGTGTTCACTGCCACCACATGTTGGGCACCGGTAAAGTCTGCAATGCCTTTTCCAAATGTTTCGGTAACATTCCCTTCACCCAGCCAACCGCTTGCAAACACCTCTGCAATCAGCTTGAGCTCAGCCTTTCCAACGGAAGGTTTACTCATAGGAATCCGCATCGTAGCCTCTTTCTTTTACCGTTCAACAGACTCTTTGTTGGCTTCTCCTGGTTCTTCTCTTTTCACAAAGGAGCATTTACCGTTTGATTCAAGACCAATATGTGTTACGAGAGCAATTGATATCGTTTCATCGGTTCCCAACAAATTGGATAACCGTGTCTTTACTCTTTCAGATACCTGAGATGAGAATAGGCTTTGATTGGGGACAATCTTTACCGTGATTTCGTTACTCCTATTCTGGACTACTTGGAACAGAATCACAGCCGGCTCATCCTGCAAGATCGCAGCAATTGCTGCAGGGGCTACTCGGGTTCCATTTTTTAAGGAGAAGACGTCACGAGCCCTCCCATCAATTTCACCCATCAGGGGAAGCCCCCTACTGCAGGTACATCCATTTTCATAGTAATGCCCTAAATCACCTCCCTTATATCGGATGAGGGGCATCAGGTCATTATCCAGATCAGTGACAACTATGAATCCCGGTTCTTCAGGACCGACTGGATTGTTATGTTCATCGAGAAACTCCATATGGTATGAATCAATGGCCATGTGCATGGCCTTGTGTACTTGACAGGAAAGGGCAACTCCTTCTATCTCATGGGGAGAATAACGGTTAAAAATTTCCGTATTGAAAAATTCCTCCAGAGAACTCCGCAATTTGCAGCTGTAGGTTCCAAGTACGTACGTTTTTGGTATTGAAAGGTGAGGTAACCCATTCCTTTCTATATAATCCTTCAGTACCAACAGGTTAAAATCCATTGTCTCAAACATATAGGGTGAATATCCCTTCAATTGCCAGTACCACTCTTGTGCAAATGCCTCATTCCCGGAAGCGGTTTCATAGTACGGGGTCAGAACCAGACGTCTGTGTGCAACACTTAACGCAGTCTCCCGGAATTTCACAAATGGCTCCCTATCTCCGGTTCTCCCCGAATACTTCCCCTTAAACTGCGTGTGCCCTGAATAGTGTAGGGTAGCTGACTTCATCCCGAGGCGCCAGCCTGAGGCATAGACCTGGCGGAGGTAATTTGCATATTTCTTTTGAAAACTGGAAAAGGTAAACGGGATGCAAAATCTTTCCTCTGTGGTCCCTGATGTATAAGCCACCTCATACCTGCCTCTCCGACTCAAAAGGAATCCATCGTTTTCCTGTGCCTCGGTCAATTCCTTTTTTGAAACTACTGGCAAATTAACTATATCTCCTAAAGAAGTGAAAACTCTCGGGTCAACGCCGTGTTGTTTCCATAGCTTTCTATAATAAGGGATATTTTCATAGGTAAAGTCCAGTAATTTTTTTAACCTTTTCCACCTGATCTCACAGAGCTGTTCATACGATAACCACTGGTTGGCTTGAAGTTCCTGAAAATGAGACCAAGCACTACAGGGGGTTGTCTTCGATAACAGTTGATATCCCTTTTCCACAAAGTGGGTGTACATGCTCGCCATAGTGATTCCTTGAACAGATATCTGCTCTCTATATACCCTTCAACTTGGAGACAAAAGTTGACGCCTTATGAATCTCTCATAATTTAATATTACCCTAACTTGTTTTTAGGGACATAAATAACATTATATCATTTTTTCTTTTAACCCTTACAATCAAAAAATTTTCATCATTCAAAATGACATCGCCGAGAGCAGAGAGGTCATGGCTCAGGTTTTTATCGGGATAGGGAATAAAAAATTGAGGAGCCTGATTCTCGACTGTCCAGGGAGGAAGAAGCTTCCTGTTAATCAGAACATGGGTGATATGGTATTTCTCCACAATCCTTTTTCGTTCATTCGGCGATCGAAAGAAGGTCACCGTGTCATGAAGCCGTTCAGCATTTTCCGGGATAAGGGGGGAATTGTGGTAGAGGGAAACGACCTTGACACCGGTGATGCAGGGAAGTGGCCATGAGGTGAACACGTCTGCGAGGACGATATCTCCCCGGTGGAGATGATGCTTGAGAACGGAATATTGCTCCATAGGGTGAGAAGACTTTTTTACCAGTGGAGGGAGGTACGTTTCCCCGGCCATCA
>Ga0315277_10008422_pt1 | contig 13268 bp, 9 predicted proteins | sample YL17G05_15_MG_FD_203695 | JGI IMG/M metagenome (GOLD analysis project Ga0315277, IMG submission 203695) | Sediment microbial communities from Yellowstone Lake, YNP, Wyoming, USA - YL17G05_15 | ecosystem: Environmental > Aquatic > Freshwater > Lake > Sediment | place: USA: Wyoming | collected...
CAAGGAGGAGCATGAACATCTCGCCGCTCTCCGCTCTGCTTGAAGCAGTGCCCGACGACCCGTTCTATCAGCCGCGCAAGCCACTTTGGCTGCCGCGCGAAATGTCCAGCCCGTCCCCGTTCCCACCATCGAAGCCAAACCGCAAGCCGCAACCGCGAGCGGCGCTGCTCATCAATCCTTTTTACGCCAAGTCACCGCACGGCAGTTTTGGCAAGCACGTGTTGACACCGACGCTGGCGCTGACTTCGATCGCGGCCGCGACACCGGATCATTGGCAGGTACGTTATTGGGACGAGAATCTTCTGCAAGGCGGGCCGCCGTCTGACCCGCTGCCGGAAGTCGTGGGCATCACAGTGCATCTGACTTTTGCGAAGCGCGCCTATGCGCTCGCCGAGTGGTATCGCGCCCAGGGCAGCATGGTGATTCTCGGCGGGCTGCACACGCTTTCGTGCCCGGACGAAGTCGCGCCACATGCGGACGCGCTGGCCATTGGCGACGGCGTGCAGCTTTGGCCGCTAATGTTGCGCGACGCTGAGCAGGGTAAATTGAAACCGCGTTACGAGGCCACGTACGAACGGCTCTACGAGTTGGACCCGCCCCCGCGCCGCGATCTGGCGCCGCGCGCCAGTTTCCTGACAACGACGAGCCTCATTGCCACCCGAGGTTGCCACAATCGCTGCGGCTTTTGTTACCTCGCGACCGACGGGCTGCGCATGCCGTATCGCGTGCGCGACCCACAGGACATTCGCCGCCAGTTCGAGGCCGATGGCCAGCCTTACGCCGTGTTCACCGACAACAATCTCGGCTCGAAGCGCGACTACCTGCGCGCCCTTTGCCGCGAGCTGCGCCCGCTGGAGAAAATCTGGAGCGCGGCGGTAACACTCGACGTGACGGACGAACCGGCGTTGATTCGTGAGATGGCATTGTCCGGTTGCACCGGAGTGTTCATCGGGTTCGAGTCGCTGGATGACCAGAATCTCATGGACGCGCGCAAACGCACGCCTCGGGCAGAGGATTATGCGCGACGCGTGCGCATCTTCCACGAGCACGGCATCCAGGTTGACGGCAGTTTCGTCGTGGGTTTCGACGGCGACCGCAAGGACACGTTCACCACGCTCGTGCAATGGATTGAAGCAAACCGGATGGAGTGCGCCACGTTTCACATCCTCACGCCCTATCCGGCCACGCCGTTGTTCCGGCAGATGGAGGCCGAGGGGAGGCTGTTGCATCGCGACTGGGAGAAATACGACACGGCGCACGTCGTCTTCCGACCGAAGCATCTGACGCCAGAGGAGCTGCTGCTCGGTTACGACTGGCTTTACCGCCGCTTGTTCTCGCACGCCTCGATCTGGCGACGGCGGCCGGCGGCAATGTCGGCTCTGCCCGCATACCTGGCGGGTTGCTATCTCTACAAACGGTCGAACCGGCTCTGGCGTTTTCTGATCAAGCATCGGCTCGTTCACGTGGTGTGGCGGCCGCTGGTCGAACTCACACGAATGCGGCATCAATCCTTCCGGCGCCGTCTGGCCGCCCTGCCAGCGGCGGAAGGAATGCACGATTTCACGCCGTCCTGTTCAACCCCATTTCCAGCGAGTGTATGAATGCAACTCAATCCTACCTCTCCCGTTGGTTGACGGTCGCCGCCTTCGCTGTGGCGATGGCTTGGGTCGAATCCGCCGCCGTGTTCTATGTCCGCACCCTGGTGGATCGCATTGAACCGTATCAGCCGGACCCGCTGCCGCTCATCGGCACGCTTGGCCCGGTGGAATTGGCGCGCGAACTGGCCACGCTCATCATGCACTTCACTGTCGGCGTGCTGGCGGGCCGGACGTGGCGGGCGCGGTTTGGATACATGGCCATCTGCTTTGGCATCTGGGACATCAGTTACTACGCCTTTCTCAAAATCATGTGCGGCTGGCCGCAGTCGCTGCTGGATTGGGACATCCTCTTCCTGCTGCCGTTGCCGTGGTGGGGGCCGGTGCTGGCGCCCATGCTGATCGCGGCGCTGATGATTCTGTGGGGCACGCTGGCCAGCCAGTTTGAACGGCCCCGCCCACCTGCGCTGTCAAACTGGCGCGTGTGGGTTCTCAATTTCACCGGCGTGGCGCTGGCCCTGTATGTTTTCATGGCGGACGCCCTCCGCGTGTCCGGCGGCGGGGTGGACGCGGTGCGCAACGTCCTTCCCACGGCTTTCAACTGGCCGCTGTTTCTTGTCGCGCTTGCGCTAATGGCCGCGCCGCCGGTAAAACTCGCGCTCGAGCTGTGGGAAAAACGCGTGCCGGCGCTTGAAGCTGCGGAGGCGAGTTAACAGCCCATGCAAGCCCAAGCCACCATCTCGAATCCCGGCGCGTTCGGCACCTTGCTGCGCGGCGAGGCGAACACGCTCGCCGGTTGGTCGGCGCACTTTGATTCGCGGCGGCTGGCGACCCACATCGGCGTGATTATTTTGGGCGCGGGGCTTTACGGCGCGGCGATGGGCTGGTGGCGCGAGCCGTTGCAGGCCCTATTCGTCGCCATCAAGTTCCCGCTCATTCTCCTGCTCACGGCGTTCGGCAACGCGCTGCTCAACGGCATGCTCGCGCCGCTGCTCGGGTTGAACATCAGTTTCCGCCAATCGCTGCTCGCCGTGCTGATGAGCTTCGCCATCATCGCCGCCATTCTCGGGGCGTTCGCGCCGCTCGCCGCGTTTCTCGTCTGGAACGCACCGCCCATGACGCCCGACGTGAAATCCACCGCGACCTACGGCTTCATCAAGCTCGTCCACGTGGTGGTCATTGCCTTCGCCGGCGTCGTGGGCAACGCGCGGCTGTTTCAACTCCTCGTGCGACTTGGCGGCCGGCGGCAGGTCGCGGGCCGCGTGCTGTTCGCCTGGCTGGCGGTGAACCTGTTTCTCGGCAGCCAGCTCACGTGGATTGCGCGCCCCTTCATCGGCTCGCCGCAATTGCCGGTCGTGTTCCTGCGCGACACCGCGTTCCAAGGCAATTTTTACGAAAACGTCTTTCACACCATCCTGAGCCTGCTTTCCATGAACTGAAACCGTCAACGAACGCACAACCATGAATGACATGAATCCGCCATCCCCAATCCCGCCGCAAATCCCGCCGTCCACCTCGCTGCCACTCGGCCCCGGCCAGCGCCCGCCCGGCGACGACCCGGCGGAACGCGAACCCATCCCCGGCGTCGTGACCGCCATCGAGTGCATCCTGCGCCAACCGCGGCGCGTGATGTGCCAGTTGCGGCAGCCCGGCAGCGGGAAACTCATTGCCGCGATACTGTTCGTCGCCGTCGTGTGCAGTCTGATTTACGGCGCGGTCGTCGGCTCGTTTTCCGGCGGCGTGCAATGGTGGGCGGCGCCGGTGAAAATCGCCGCCGGCCTGCTCATCTCGGCGCTCATTTGCCTGCCGAGCCTTTACATTTTCGCCTGCCTGAGCGGCTCGCAGGCGCGGCTGGCGGAAATCTTCGGCTTCGTGTCGGGCTTGGTGATGCTGATGACTATTCTGCTCATCGGCTTCGCCCCCGTCGCTTGGCTCTTTTCGCAATCCACCGAATCGCTGTGCTGGATGGGCACGCTACATCTCTTGTTCGCGATGATTGCCATGATTTTCGGCCTGCGTTTCTTGAGCGGGGCGTTTGCGCAGACGAACGCGCGATCCCAGGCCGGGCTGAGCACATGGATCATCATCTTCGTGCTCGTGGTGCTGCAAATGACCGCCGCCCTGCGCCCGCTCGTCGGCACCTCGGACACATTCCTGCCGACGGAGAAGAAATTCTTCGTAAGCCACTGGTTCAATTGCCTGGACCAGGCGACGCGTGACATGTCCAGGCATTCCCGGGACCGGTCGCGCTCGAGAGATTGAACCGCGCCCCGCGCGCGCAAAGAGATTTCCCGGACCGGATCGTGCAATTGCGCGGCGGTCGTGCTAAACCGGGCAGGTCCGTTTTATGAAATTGCTCAAACTCCTTTACCGCCGTGACACCGCGGCGCCGATTTACGCGTTGACCTTTGCCTCCGTGGCGGGCGCGGCGCTCGTGCTCACGCGGGTGCTGTGGACCCACAACCTCCGCTACGGCTTTCTCGTGTGGAACCTCCTGCTGGCGTGGCTGCCGCTCGTCTTCGCCATGCTCGCACGCGAGTTGGACCAGCGCGGCGAGCGGCGCAACTGGCGCTTCGTCAGCCTTGCCGCGGCGTGGCTGCTTTTTTTCCCGAACGCGCCGTACATCTTCACGGATGTCGTTCACCTGCTCTACAGCTTTTCCCAGCATTTCTGGGTGGACCTGTCGCTCATCCTGCTGTTCGCGCTGACCGGGCTGGTGCTCGGCTTCGTGTCGCTTTACTTCATGCAAGCGGTCGTGGCGCGGATGCTGGGGCGCGTGACGGGCTGGCTGTTCGTGGCCGGCGTGGCTGGATTAGGAAGCTTCGGCGCGTACCTGGGACGGTTCTTGCGGTTCAACAGTTGGGACGTGCTGGCCAAACCGCTGGCGCTTTACCGCGGCATCGGGACGTCCGTGGTAAACCCCGGCCAGCATTCCAGCGGCATCGCCTTCATAGCGCTGTTCGCGACGTTTCTGTTCCTCGCCTACGTGATGCTTTACGCGCTGACGCATCTGCCGAAGCCCTTGCCGCTTGAGCAGACAACGCGAACACCGCAGGCCGCGTCTGCCTAAGTCATCCGGAAACTCGTCGCAGAGTTTGGTCTGTGTCACGAGGCCGGGTGGAAAGCCCACGTGCGGTTTTGCGACTTGCCATTGCCCGTACTCGGCGCATAAAGGAGCGTAGCAAGCTCTTTCAGTGCGAGACGAGCCATGATCCGAACTCCATCCCAAACCTCCAGCATGAAACGACGCGACTTCCTGAAACTTTCCGCCACCAGCCTCGGCGCGCTCGGCGCCGCGGGCGTTGGCGCAACGCCCGCCGCAACCGCCGCGGAATCTTCCGGCAACGCCAAACCGTCGAAGGCACGCGGCAAATCGAAATACAACGGCGAATACTCCGGCGCGCGGCTCAGCCGCGTGGCCTTCCCGATGGGCGGCATGGGCGCGGGCATGATTTGCCTCGAAGGCAGCGGCGCGCTGTCGCACTTCTCGCTGCGCAACCGGCCGGAGGTGTTTCACGAGCCGGTGACCTTTGGCGCGCTGTGCGTGAAGGGCGAGCCGAATGTCGCCCGCGTGTTGGAAGGGCCGGTGCCGGATTGGAAGAAGTTCGGTCAGGGTGGCAGTGGCAATGGCGCGTCAGGTACGGCGTTCGGCCTGCCGCGGTTTCGCGAGGCCACATTCCGCGCGCGGTTTCCGTTCGCCGCGGTTTCGCTCGCGGACAAGGACGTGCCGTTCGCCGTCGAAATCACGGGTTGGAGTCCATTCGAGCCGGGCGACGCGGACAACGCCAGCCTGCCGGTCGCGGCGCTGGAGTATCGCTTCACGAATCGCACGGGCAAAGCGCGCGCGGCGGTGTTTTCCTGGAGCGCGAAAAATTTCATGACCGTGGGCAAGGACGCGAATGCGGTGAAGGCGACACCGGGCGGGTTCATGCTCACGTGCATTGCCCCGAAGGAGCGCGGCTGGGAGGAAGGGGCGTTCACGGCCACGGTGGACGATCCGGCGGTAAAGGTGAATCACGCTTGGTTTCGCGGCGGCTGGTGGGACCCGCTGACGATGGCGTGGAAGGAAATCGCGGCAGGCCAATGCATCGAGCGCCCGCCGGTGACCGAGGGCGACGCTTCGCCCGGCGCGACGCTGTTCGTGCCGTTCACGCTCGGGCCGCGCGCATCGAAAACGATTGTCCTGCGGTTCGCCTGGCACGTCGGGCAGACGAATCTGCGCATTGGCAAGGACCCGGAGAGCAAACCCGGCGAAGCAAAGATCGAAGGCAGTTACAAGCCGTGGTACCCCGGGCGGTTTGCGAACGTTGGCGAGGTCACGAGCTACTGGCGCGAGCGGTACGCGGAGTTGCGCGCGAACTCGCAGCGTTTCAGCGATTGCTTCTACGACTCGACGTTGCCGCCGGAAGTCATCGAGGCGGTGGCGGCGAACCTGACGATTCTGAAATCGCCGACCGTGATGCGGCAGGCGGACGGGCGGTTCTGGGGTTGGGAAGGTTGCTCGGATGGCGGCGGGTGTTGTCACGGCTCGTGCACGCACGTCTGGAACTACGCCCAGGCAATTCCGCATCTGTTCCCGGCGCTGGAGCGGACGTTGCGCGAGACGGAGTTCGGCCCGTCGCAGGACGAACGCGGGCATCAGCAATTCCGCAGTTCGATTCCCATTCGCCCGGTGGCGCACGATTTCCACGCGGCGAGCGACGGCCAGCTTGGCGGCATCATAAAGGTGCATCGCGAGTGGCGCATCAGCGGCGACACCGAATGGCTGCGCGGCCTCTGGCCTAAGGTGAAAGCGAGCCTGAACTTCTGCATCGAGCAATGGGATCCTGGACACAAGGGCTGGCTCGAAGAACCGCATCACAACACTTACGACATCGAGTTCTGGGGACCGGACGGCATGTGCACGAGTTTCTACCTCGGCGCGTTGAAGGCGGCTGCGCTCATGGGATGCGCGCTGGGTGACATCGTGTCGCTTTACGAGGAGCTGCTCGAAAAAGGACTGCGCCGGATGGAAACCGAGCTGTTCGATGGTGAATACTTCGTCCAGAAGGTCCAGTGGAAGGATCTGCGCGCGAAGAGTCCGCTGGAAGCACAGGGCGGCTATTCGCCGGAAGGGCGCGAGTTGTTGGAAAAGGAAGGGCCAAAGTACCAGTACGGCAAAGGCTGTCTCTCCGATGGCGTCCTGGGTGCATGGCTCGCGCTGGTTTGCGGCGTGGGCCAGGTGGTGGACGCGCAAAAGATCGCCAGCCATCTCAAGGCGATTCACAAATACAACCTCAAGCACGATCTCACGGCGCATCCGAATCCGCAGCGCCCCAGCTACGCCTGCGGCGCGGAAGGCGGCCTCCTACTCTGCACTTGGCCGAAGGGCGGCGAGCTTTCGTTGCCGTTCGTGTACTCAAACGAAGTCTGGACCGGCATCGAATACCAAGTCGCGTCGCACCTAATGTTGATGGGCTGCGTGGAGCAGGGGTTGGAGATCGTGCGCGCGGCGCGCGACCGCTATGATGGCCGGGTGCGCAATCCGTTCAACGAGTACGAGTGCGGCCACTGGTATGCGCGGGCCATGTCCAGCTATGCGCTGCTGCAAGGCCTGAGTGGCGAGCGCTACGACGCGGTCGAGAAGGTGCTTTACCTGAACCCCAGCCTCAAAGGCGACTTCCGCTGTTTCATTTCCACCGCGACCGGCTACGGGACTGCGGGCCTGAAGCGCGGCAAGCCGTTCCTCGATGTGAAGTCCGGCACGATTCAAGTGAAAGAAATCAAAGCAAGCCAGTTATGAACCTTCAACTCACCAGCACTGCCTTTAGCGAAGGCCAGCCCCTCCCGCAAAATCACACCGGCCAGGGCAAGGACGCCTCTCCGCCGCTCAAGTGGACCGGCGCGCCGCCAAACACCAAGAGCTTCACCCTCATCGCCGATGACCCCGACGCGCCGGTCGGCACGTGGACACACTGGGTCCTCTTCGATCTGCTGCCAACCACGACCGAACTCGCCGAGGATTTGCCGAAGACTCAGTTCTTGCCCGGCGGCGCGAAGCAAGGCATCAACGATTTCCGCCGGCTCGGTTACGGCGGGCCGATGCCACCGCCGGGCAAACCGCATCGCTACTTCTTCAAGCTCTACGCGCTCGACACGCTGCTGGAACTCAAACCCGGTGTGATCAAGCGGGAAGTTGAGGCCGCGATGAAAGGTCACGTTCTTGCCGAAGGACAGTTGATGGGAACGTACCAGCGGAAATGAATTCCGCTCAGTAAATCCAACTTGGAAGGGTGTACAAACCCGGGACCAAATAACCGCGAGTCCAATCCGCCTGCAGCAGCGGATTCCCGCACTGAGACCGGATTCTTGCGTGGTCTGGTTTCCGTATGCATTCTTTAGCGCCACGATCCTTCAGTACTCTGAAAAACCATCTTCATATCAGAGTCAGGCAGTGGAACTGCGGGAGCCACGAATCACGGTCGCAAACGAGCAGATGCTTGCATTGCAGGCAGGTTGAGAACCGAAACCATCAATCCCGAAAACGCGGAAATGGTGGTTGGCGTGGCTTGTCTTCAGACTAACGACTTGCTTGACATTCTCAACAAGGCCGCGAAGTCACATCAGCATCGGCAAAGCCTAAGCCAAAGTTCGATTTTGGCGGGAATGGAAATGGCAAAGGCGGTGAGAATCGCGAGCGAACCGACAAGTACCGTGAACCTACGTGAGGCCACCCCGCAAGGGATGAACCTGTTCATGTTTGCTTCGATGGTTCGCGGTTGTTAACTCCGCGTCACCTGCAAGCCCGTGTTCGAGAGATCGAGGGTCACGAAACGCGCCCGGCTGTTCGGCGGGTTTTCCGCGAGCCGCTGCTTGATGCGCTCCGCCGCCAGTTCGTCCTTCGCAAACATCAGCAGATAACCGCCACCGCCGGCACCCAGCAACTTGGCCCCAGCCAGGTATTCACCTGCGCAATCGAAGATCGCCCGCACCGCCGGCGGGTTCGTGCCGCTGTCGAGCGCCTGGTTCAGACGCCAACTGTTCCGAATCGCGGCCACGAGTCCGTCGTAATCGCACCGCTGAATGGCGGCGGCAGCCACGTCCGCGTTGGCGCCGATTTCGCCAAGGAGTGCGAGGTGCGAAGGCGAGTTGAGGAAAATGCCACGCACGATTTCCGCCAGGATGTTTTTCGCGAGCCGTGTGATACCGGTGTAATAGAGCAGAATGGACTTGTTGGCGTAGTCGTGCTCGAAGAGGTGCTGCGGCAGCCAACGCAACTGCGGCTTTTGCCGCAGGCCGGGCGAAGTCTCGACGAGCTTGAGGCCGCGGTAAATCGCGCCCGCCTGGTCCTGCCAGCCGCCGCCGGTGGTGAGCATCTGCTCCAGCGCGAGGGTGCGGCGGAAGAGCACGTCATTGTCCCAATTCAATCCGCACAGCTGGCCGATGGCGGCCAGCGTCGTCGCCGCGAGGATGCTGCTCGTGCCCAGCCCGCTGCCTTTCGGCACCGCCGCAAGCAGCGAAACTTCGATGCCCCCTCCGAACGCGCGCAGTTGTTCTTCGAGTGATGGGCAACCGCCGTTGGCGTGGAAGCGCGGGAGAAAACCCGCGAGCGCGAACGCGGCCTTGGCGAGTCCGAACGGGCTGCCGGGCTTCGCAAACGTGTCGAGTTCGGCGTAAGTCCGCACGCGCTCCTCTTCGCCGAGATCAATCGAGCGGATGACGAGTTCCGGTTTCGGGCTGAGCTTGGCGAAAACCTGGATGGGCGGCTGTCCGTTCATATCCACGGCGACGTTGAGGACTTTGCCACCTTGCTCGATGCAATACGGCGGCGTATCGGTCCAGCCACCCGCGAGGTCCAGTCGCACAGGGCTGCGTGCCCAAATGATCTGGTCTTCGATCACATTGCAATGCGGCGCGGCGGGCGAGAGCTGTGCCTCGTGGATGATCATCTGGCGCAAATGGGCGAACGCCTGCTCTTCGAATCTTTCCCACTGCGGCTGACCGCGCCGACGTAACACCGCTGCCCGAAACATCCGCTCGTGCACCACCTGCAACGGCTCGTCGTCGTGTTGGAACTGAAGCTCCGGCAAATCATCCGCTCCGGCGGCGAACAGTCGCGCGGTGGATTCGAGGTCGAGTTGGAAGAAGACGCTCCAGCGATGGTTGCGCATCAATGAGCCAAGACATTTTTCCCGCAGCGCGGCGCGTTGCGCGTAAACGCGGCGCACGTTCACGCGCTCGGAGATGCAGCGGGCGGAAAGGCGAGGCAACGCGCGCCAGCGAGCCGCGAACTCGGCACTCCCTCGCGGCGCGGTGGCGAACAGCCATGCTACAAAGCGCGGATCCAGTTGTGCCAGCGGGAGCACGGGGAACAGCGGGCATTGCTGCAAGTCCAAGTCGGGTTCAAGGCCACACTCCGCCGGCTCCAGGCCGCGCGCGGAGAACCACGCGCCAGCCGGTTGACCCAGCCACCGCGTCGTTTCCTGCCCGAACGCGCCGCTGAACGTGTCGCGAAAGCCATAGGCGCGAACGCAGAAATCGCTCTCGCCGACCGGCACGAAATCGAGGCACACGCCCGGTTCGAGGCGCAGGTCCCACGTGTTCTCCGGCACGCCGGTGAGCACCTGCTCGTGTGTGAGTTTCCAGTCCGGGCCGATGACGCTGTTCTCGACCCAAAGGGTGTGATTCTGCTGACGGCGCAGGGGCGGGCGGAAACGCGAGTTCTGCAAATACTGGTCGGGATGCCGGAGACCACCGGCGCTGCCCAGTTTCGTTTCGTCCAGCACGAGGTTCTGCAAGGCGGACACGGACTCGATCATCTGCGCCGCGGTACCGAAGTGATAGAACTCCGCCTCCGGTAGCGGCACGACCACGCAGCTCAGCGCATTCAACTCCGCGTCTTTCACCGCCGCGTTCGTGCCGAGCGCCAGACCAAAGCCGGCGTAAAGCTCGTAGGTTTGGGCCCGGTTGCCGGCGAACTTCTGTGCGCCAGCGTCCCAACCACACCGCGCCATCAGCACATTCACCGCGCGTTCGCTGAGCAGCCACATGCCGGTGTCCACGAGGTAAAGATGCTCTTGCGCCAGCTCGCGGATTCTCTCCGCCGGCGGCTTTTGAAGAAAGAACGCCAGCGCCTCCGGCTGTTTGCGGGGCGAGAAGAACACGCCGAAATCCTGCGCCTTTTCCGGCGTCACCCACATGCCGAGGCCGACGACGTCCGCTTCCGGAAATGGCGGCAGGTCGCGTCCGAGGCGCAGCAGCACGTCGCCGCTGGTGATCATCGCGCGCGCGTGCTCGCCGGCGTGAAGCAGCACACGTTCGTAAGCGGGGAGCTGCAAATCGAGTAAGGTTTGGTTCAACCGCTGGCCGCGCGCCCAACGAAAAACCGGAATCGGCATGAGCAACTTGCCCCCCGGCGCGTAAGCGGGGAGGCGCCGGCTCTGGCCACCGGCGTGCAGGATGAGCTTGCGGTCGGCGCGCAGCCAATCGTTGAAGGATTTGTGCGGCGCGGTCGCGCGCCAAGCTTCGGCGAGCAAGTGCGCCGTCGCGCCACCAGAGCCGAGCGGTTCGCCCGCGGGGTCCGCGCACGCCAGCCAGCGCGGCCGTGGCCGCTGTTCCAAAGACTCAAACGCCTCCGCCATGCGCGGGGGGAGGGTGATGAGATACTGGATTGCGTGATGATTCGCCGCGTCACTGCCGCCCATACGCAGGGAGGATGGGCAGGTGGCGTTGGTTCTGTCCAGACGATACAGGCCCCGCGCGGCGCGGGTGCCTCACTCCCACGCCGCTGGCTGACCGGTGGCCGCGAGCACGCTAGTCCACAACGAACCGGCGGGGTCCACGCGTTTCTTGGCGCTCACGGCCAGAGGAATCGGCACGTGCGTGAACAGCCCGTGCCACAGGCCGATAACGAGATTCGTCTTCCCGGCCATGCCGGCGTGAACCGCATCGCGCGCCAGCGAATCGCACAACATCGCATCGTCCGTGTTCGCCGGCACGCTGCGGATGAAATAGCTCGGGTCGAAATACTTCACTTCGGCCGGCATGTTCGCCTGTTTCATGTGGGCGAGGATTTGGTCTTTGAGGAATGGACCGATGTCCGCGTGCAGTTTGTTGCCGGAGGCGTCCCGCAGCGTAGGCGCGCCAGCCAGCAAATCCTGCCCCGCGCCTTCCGCCACCACCACGACCGCGTGGTGCCGTGCCAGCAACCGCTGCCGGAGCACTTCCAGAAAACCTCGCGGCCCGTCCAATCGCAGCGGCACTTCCGGCACCAAGGTGAAGTTCACCTCCTGGCTGGCCACCGTGGCCAGCGCCGCAATGAATCCGGCGTCCCGGCCCATCACCTTCACCAGGCCGACGCCGTTGAAGGCGCTCCGGGCCTCGTTGTGCGCGCACTCCAACACGTCCCGCGCCTTTTCCGTCGCCGTGTTCGTGCCAAACGTTCGCGCCACGTACATCACGTCGTTGTCAATCGTCTTGGGAATGCCGACAACCGCAATGGGCAGCTTGCGCTTCATCGCCTCCTGAGCGATGTCACGCGCGCCGCGCAACGTGCCGTCGCCGCCCACGCAGAGCAGCACGTTGATGCCCCGCGCCACTAGGAAATCCACCATCACCTCGGTCGGCTGTGGCCCGCGCGACGAACCGAGAATCGTGCCGCCGTCCACGTGGATTTTGTCCACCAGCGTGCTGGTCAACCGAATGGGCGGCTCCCCCACGGCGGGATTCAAGCTCGCGTAGCCGTAGCGCAGGCCCAGCACTTCAGGCGCGCCGTAGTGGTGATGCAATTCCATGAACGCCGAGCGGATGACGTTGTTCAACCCAGGGCAGATGCCACCGCACGTGACGATGGCCGCCCGCGTTTGTTTCGGATCGAAAAACAACTTCTCCCGTGGCCCGGCCTTCTCGAAAAAAATGTCCCCCGGCAACTGCTCGCCGGTTTCGCGTTCAGCCTCGTAGCAGACCTTCGCCGAGTTCGGCGTGAATTGGCCCTGGCCGGTGCCCGCGTGCGCGGAAAGCCGGACTGGTGATGGCACGGTGCAGGGGCCGAGGGTTTCGATGCGGGTGTTGTCGGCGGTGATCATGGCTTTGACGCGATGAGGTTTGAAAGGCGCGATGCTCAAGCAACATACTCGCGAATGAGCCGGACGTTTTCCGGCGGCGTCTCATGCGGCAACGCGCCCGTGCCCATCACGCAGTTCGTCCGGTCGCCGACGAATTCCAGCAACCGGTCAATCGCCCGGTAGATGCGCGCCGGATCGGGGCAGGCGACGACGCCGGGGTCAAGGTTCACGCGCACCTTCACCTGTGGGTGCGTCCGCCACACGCGCTCGACGAACGCCGCCTGGTTCGTCTCCACGTTGCACACGAGAAAGCTCGTGCCGGTGGACAGCAACTCGTCGAGAATCGGAAACGTGTTGCCGCCCATGATGCACGGCACGGCGTGGCCAACGCATTCGGCGGCGACTTGCAAGATGCGCTTCAACGCCGGCAGCTCCAACTCGCGGAACTGCCGCGGCGAAAGGATTGGCGGCGCGGCGGCGGACTCGAAGAACGCCACGTTGAGTCCCGCGGCGGCCACGGCGCGGCAAAGCACGGCTTGGTTCTCCGCCAGCCGCATCAGCAACCTCGCCGTGTCCTCCGGTCGCAATGCCACATCTTCGCAGAGGCTCGTGATGCCGCGCAGGTTGAACG
>Ga0315277_10008423_pt1 | contig 13267 bp, 13 predicted proteins | sample YL17G05_15_MG_FD_203695 | JGI IMG/M metagenome (GOLD analysis project Ga0315277, IMG submission 203695) | Sediment microbial communities from Yellowstone Lake, YNP, Wyoming, USA - YL17G05_15 | ecosystem: Environmental > Aquatic > Freshwater > Lake > Sediment | place: USA: Wyoming | collected...
TAACGCCATTAATTATGGATTATGCAAAGAAAGAAAATAATCAGAGAATTCCGTGGATGAACAACAAAGAACTAGTTTTCGAGTTTGAAAATTAATATTAATTATTTCCGTGATAATCCCTGTTTAACATTTTTCATACTCTTCTAAATTTCCAGTTTTTGTGAACACTCTCGGTAGAAACCTTTAAAAGTATAACCACTATGTAGTCATATCATATTTTCACCATAAATGAACAAACATCATATCCACAGTTACTCTGATTTCAGAGATATTTTGCTTTGAAAACAACAACACCAGAAACACAAAAAGATTGTGGATAGACTCGGAATAGCGCATTTTTGCATATTTCGAAGCTGAAAGAACACAAGACAAACAAAAACGAAGTTAGCTGGAGCTGGATTCGGATGTTATCTGCTTTGGCAGAAGAGAGGGGGTGTCAATTGGTTTGTAGCTCGGTGGCGGGTGGTGTTCTCTTTGACGAAAGGCAGTTGAATCCTTTCGGAAACTGTTTGACCTAGCTGGATTGTCTGGTTAGTTGACATATACTGAAAGATGGATTTTCCTGGAAAATTAGGAAAGCGAGGAACGTATGAATCCTATCTTGGTGGTTGTTGTAGTTCTCGTGGTGTTGCTTGCGGCCGTTTTGGTAGTAGGGAAACCGAAAAAGAGACCTCAGGAGCCTCTGCCTCAATCTAGGCCAGTTCCTCACCAAGAGCCTCCGAAGCCTCCACCCCCCATTGGGAGAGGTCTGGCTGGATTGAAGGAATACTTGAGAACATCAGGTAAACCTTCTATGCCCATTAGCCACAGGCCAGAGTATTCGGCTTCGATGCGAGCGGCCGGGATGCATAAGTATGGCAAGTTAGTAGCAAAGGCCGTGGTTTTCTGCAGGGCCGATGGTACCAACCCGGTCATGTTCGTGGTTTCTGCTGCGGACAAGGTTGACTTGGGTGTTGTACAAAATCTTATTGGTCCGGGTGCCAGGCTGGCGACTGAAACTGAGCTTGGGCCCCTGTTTCCAGATTGCCAGTTAGGGGCTCATCCTCCTTTCGGCAGTTTCTATGGTCTCCAGACAATCCTGGATGAGAGATTCCATCAGGAGAGCGACAACATTATCTTCCTCATGGGACATCACGATGGATCTACCAGCATGGCCATGAGAGGTTATGTTGCTCTTGCCAGGCCGGACATTCGAAGGGTTAGACAGACGCCATGAAGATATCCGGAGAAAAGGGGAGAAAGGAGGTAAAAAATCCCCGCTCGAGAAACGCAAAGTAAGAAGCAAATTGTGAGGGACTAATGCGCAAAGTCCCTTGAAGAGTGTAAGGAAAAGGAAAACTATAGGGAGGTATCACAAATGAGTAAGATACGATTGGCTGTCATCCCAGATGCAGTGCAAAGATATCTGGGCATGCAGCCTGAGGCGTTTACGGTTGGCTTTTGTGTGCAAGAGCTGCTTGAGACGCAGAGGGACATCGCCCAGACCTTAGCAGGCGAAAATGACCCCGGCGCTTTGCTGAAATTCAGATTTGGGGTCTTGCCGGCCACTCTCATGCCTGCCCCCAAGGGATTAGCGTTTGTCCCTATCTCGGACGCCGAGCGGCAGTTGTACCTGGATATGGCCGGATTCCGGGAAGCCGCGGGATGCATGAGAATGTTGTATTCCCTTGAAGGCTGGCATCTCCCGGGAGATGGTGGAGACGCCTTCTCCGGTCCGAAGGGAAGGATGTCGCCGAACGCCAGGCTGGGACTCGAGCACCTTCCGATGATGGCCTATATCTTTGGCTACACCGGTATCGCATTCCACACCTGGCTCGATGTCCATCCGGACGATCTGCGGGCCTTTTCGCTCACCCTGTTGGCCCGTGGGTTGAAGATCAACTCGGCATTCCATGGTGCGTTCCACGGGCCAATCTTCGCACGCGGCGCCATGAGCAGCCCATTCAGCGAAGTCCGTTACCTCGCTCGTCGGCTGAAGCGCGAGGGGCAGTTGCTCACCCTGCTTGGCTGGGATGCAGCAACGGCGATCGAAGAAGCATTGATCCCGCATCTGCCTGCAGGCGAGATAGACCGGCTTCGGGCAAAAGCTATCGCTGAAGCTTCGGTTGGAGGCGATCCGGTCATGAACGCCTTGAAATACGTTCAGCGTGGCAAAGCCAGCCTGAAGCAGGCACTTGTGAAGGCCCTTCAAGACGCGGGAGTTCAAGAGGATATCGAAGGTGCCGTTGAAAAGGCCTTGGCCAGCAAACCGGATGCCAAGGGCCGACAGTGCTGCGATTGGGACGGAACCGACGGGCGGCTTCTTCACGAGGCGCTGTGCGTGCCTGCCAGCCACTTGGATCTTTCTTCCGATGAGCTCAATGGTGTGCAGGCGCTGATTAGGTCGACTGCTCCTGATCCAGAGGCATCTGTGTCGCGGGAAGACCTCCTCATCTACGAGAAGGCCGTAAGGATTGTCGTAACCGGCGGTCTGGTTAGGATAAAGGTCGAACCGAAGTACTTCGACCCGTCGGCAATGGCAGAATCGAATGCACTGGCCGTCACTAGGATCAGGGATGGCGTGGAGCGTCTCATCCGGGCCTGGATTACAGCACAAGTACGCGCGGAGCAACCAGGCAACCCGAACTGGGACGAGGAAGTTGAGCGACGCTTCGAGAGGTATGTTGGCTGTATTGTGTGCCAGGTTGAACAAGGGCATGCGGTGCAGCAGAGCTTGATGACTGCCTCTGGTGAGGTGGAAGTCATGCTCAAAGACGGAACGCATGGCAATGCATTCCATGAAAACCACGCACCGGATGGTACAGGTTTAGGAGATCCGGACTACCCCACCCTAGTAACCGTCGACTCCGTGAGACGCCACTACTGGCAGATTAAAGCGGGGATGGTCGGACCTAATTCGGATCCGGCTAGGAGAATCTCTACAGAGTGCGACATGGCCCCGCATTTCTGGGATGGAGTCCTCGGCTTCTTGATCTCCATCAACGTTGTCAATACCTCCATCGCCATCGCCCTCTTGCTCATTAAGGTCGAAGCTGCGATGCAAAAGCGCGGTGACCTGAGCGACTGGGAAGCTGATGTGCAGAAGAGCTGTGGGGTCCTTCAGTCAGGTCAAGGGATCTTCGAGGTGTTGGACACCGGCGTAATCCATGCTGCACTGGCACTCGCGTTCTCAATGGCTGCCGAAGGGCTTGAACTGGTTGCCGCTGCAGAGGGTGCGGCACGCTTCCGCGATATGATCAAGAGACCCTACAATGACGCGCTTACAACTGCGGCAATCAGAACCATGATGGCCGCCTAGCCATCACGTCAGCAATGTCAAGTAGTGCGTAATATTAGTCACACGAAAAAGGTCCTTGTCCGGTTTGACTCGGGCCTTTTTTATGCAATTTATCTATATACTGCAATATATCTTTTGGAGTATATAGTTTATTTTTTGGAATTTTGCCCTTTTTTTTGCAAAATTTCTATTAGATGCTTAAATTTTTAAGTTGGGTGTATATTCCAATAAATTAGAAGATTCCATTCAACTGGCTGTTGTTAGACCTTTTGAAGAAGAAAGGGATCTATTTACTGTGAATTTTTATGAAATGGAGAATTTAAAATAATGTTAAACTTTTGACCTTCTTTTGAACTACAAACATTTAAATACTAAACATTACATTTACATTACAATGGTAATGGACACTTTACAGATAAGAATGAATCAAGCTCTTCTTAAAAGAATTGATACTCTTGTTAAATCAGGAATTTATTCTAACAGGTCTGATGTTATAAGAGATGCTGTCAGAAGGTTTGTCTGGGAAAAAGAAGCAGGAAGTATTAACCATAAAGGAAATTCTATTGAAGAAATTCGGAAAATAAGAGAAAAATTGTCTAAGGAAACGCAAGACTTAGATGAAATAAATAGCTTATAGTTCTTCTGGCTTTTTGGCCACTACTGAATAATCTTTTGATAACTGGATCAATAATTTATCTCTAGTCACTAGAATAGAACTAGTCTTTTTAGCAAGCAACATATGAATAACATCGTAAAAACTCAATTGGTTATTTGCTTTGCTAATTTTGCTGGCGAGTTCATACTCTTCTTTTGATAAAATTACCTTCTTAAAATTAGGAGAAGAATCAAATAAATCTCTCTTCTGCAAGTATTCTTCAGTTGATAACAAGAATATAAATTCTTTCAACAAAAAACCAGAATAGTAAATGGTCGCATCTTCACTTTCAGCTTTTTCAAAAAAATCTTTGGCAAAAGCCCATAATTTATTTCCAAAATCATCCACTTCTTTTTTCCAAAGGTTCAGGTAGACGCAGGTATCTACATAGTAGGAAACCATGAATTAAACAAGAAGCAGGATTATTTAATCCTTTCTGAGATAGTTCGACGCCCATTCAGAAAAGTAGGACGCCCGTGCCGAAAGACAAGCAGATGTTGGAACGCTCATTCCAAAATCCAAGCCCTTTGCATAAGCATAAAGCAACTTCATAAACGCCCGTTTATGATTTATTAATATTTCACGAGGCTGAAGTTTAAATAATTTGTGGTGATTGAGTGAATAGATTATTTATCCCATTTTTATGGCAAGGTTTATATTCTCTCTTTTCTTATATTTTTTATCAAAAATGATGGTAAATTTGTCAGATTCTGAAGAAAAAGAGTTTTGGGGAGAAGATAAATCTTGGTTTAGGAGACATTGGATTATAACAATCATCCTAGTTCTTTTTGTCTTAGGAATTATCGGATCTCTTTTTACATATAATGAACCTGCAAATATTACGGGAAATGCAATAAATGTTCCCGAGAAAGAGAGTGGTCCGGAGAATTACTTGCATACAGAAGAAGTTAAGAATTCTAATTTGATAAGTGAACACCCAATTGATTTATTACCCATGAGAGAAGAGATAGATACAGAGTGGGAAAATATAAAAAGAGAAGAAAGAATTATTAATGATTCCGGTTTTAATTCTGGAGCATCTCTCAATATGGACCGTATAGAAAGTGTGTCTATGACCTCAGCATATGTTCTTATTTTAAAGTTTAATTCTAAAGACTATGCAGCATCCTATTATTCAAATTCTGTTAGTGAGGTAAAAGAAGGCGGGGGTTATACTGAAATTCCAACAAGCGGGATAGACGCTACTTGTTTTGGATATAAAAATGGAGATTTATACGAAGGATATTATTACACATTTTACTGTCAAGAAAAGAACATTTTTTTTCTAACTGAAGTTGGCACCTTTAGTGTATTGAGATCTGGGAATTCTAAAGAATTGGCTAAGATAGTAGCAGATAAACTATAAATGAAAATCTCTAAATCTCTGTCCCTGCTTTTTCTTGTTCAGATAACTTCGCCATTTTCTCTTAAAAATTAGGCTTTTCCTCCACATTTAGTGCAGAATTTCCCGTGAAGGGCAGTTCCACATCTTGAACAAGTTTGTGTTGGTAGGGTTTTTTCCTGTTTAGGGACTGTTTTGTTTTGCGATTTTCTATAAAAGATATAAAAAACAATTGAGCCGCCAATTAAGATAAGGAAAAAAACCAAAATTATAATGCCTGTTGATGAAGATCTCTTATTTGGAACTCCTACGGCTCCCCCAGTTCCAGGAAGAGTCTCCTTTACTTCTGCAGATTGTAAAGGGGTACTACCTTTACATTTATATTGATCGCAATACCCTTCAACCCCGCAGTTTTCATTTGAGCAGCATTCTACTTTGATCTCTTCAAAGACGCATTTTTCATCCTTGCATACTGGTTTCTTTAACGTATTTGTATATGAATCACATTGAGTGCTGACACCGCAATCGTAGTCCTTTTTACACTCTGCATTTTCTTTACATGTAAATGTACTTTTATCACAGAAATAGTCGGTTCCACAGTCAGTATCCCCACAACATTGTACTTCTTCTGCATTAATTATCTCACATCTCTTTCCAAAATCGGCATCTCCACTTTGTAAAGGTTTTTGTTTATCTGTGCCCCATCCGCTATCAAAAGGACCTCTATTCTCTTCATTTACCTCAGAACCATAATCCATGCAGCCATAAGTTTGTATTTTTCTTCCATTACATTCTTTATTACCATACGTATGACCTGAGCAGTCATTATCTGAATAGCAACTTTCTTCCTTATATCCACAAATATGTCTATCTCCGGTTTGAAATGCCAAAACGCATTTAGACATTGGAACCGTATAAGATGCCGCATCTACCTTTCCACTTAAAGAGTTAGTAGTTGTATAAACAAGTCCATTTGTTGGATTAAACTTACAACCATCTGCCCCACTTACTGGAATACCCTGAGTGCATCCAGCACGACCACAAAAATCCAGTCGAGTCTTGAATATTTTAATTTCTACTGTGGCAGTAACATCCCCCCATTGAAGACCTTTCTGCCTCAAGTATACTTGACTGTTGGGGTTTAGGTTTTTAATATTTATGTTTTCATCATCACATTCCCACCAATGACCTTGTAAAAATCCAGTTTCTATACGACAATTTTGCGAACCTACAATATAATCGTAATCATTAGTGCTTGAAGACACGATTTCGCATCTATATGCAGTGCTGGGGCAAGACCAAGAAGATTCGTCAGTTATACTATGGGAGTTTGTAGAGATGAGTTCTTCACTACAACAAGTAAACTCATAATCATTACAAAAAATAGGAGTAAACTTTATCTCTTCAGCCCAACTTAATGTTCCAAGAGTAATTAAAACAATTAAAAACACCAGAGACAAAATGATCTTTTTCATTATTCATACCTCCCTATTTGAAATTTAGTTATACCAATATCTGCGTATACATTTCCATTCAACTTTTCTTTTTGTCCTGTAAAAAGGTTCTTTATCCATTTTATCCCTGAAGCAATTCCGCCAGCGTGGGATATCTCTAGATCTACAGGTAAATCTTTGGTGGAGTAAGGGCCCATTACTATAGGTCCTGTTTTCCCTTCAGCTATTTTAGTATTTCCGTACCCTGCATCATAAATAAGCCTCCCAGCAATTACTGGGACGAATGTAGGGTTTTCTATTCTTATAGTGGAGTCTAAGGAAGTCGCCGTATAGCCTACATCCACATTAAGGTTTGTAATACTCGATATCATACTCTCTAGAGAGAGTACAGGCCTTAATTGAGTAATCGCCCAAACATCTAACGCAATATATCCAGAAATGATTAAGAAGATTATTAGAAAAACAGATCCTTTGTGGCTCCTTTTTTCTACGTTACTCCCTATTCTTTCTATTGTTCTTTCCACTCCTTTTAACGCAGCCCCACATTTCGCACAAAAACTATCTTCTTCTGTATGTGCCTTGCCGCAGTTATGGCAATATGGCATGAATATAGAGGAGATGGAATGTATATAAACCTTGCTTCAAATCCTGGATAAACGATAGAAAGCTCTCCTTTGGATAAGAAAATAGAAAATTCTAAATAGAACAAATTAATATTTATCAAATGGATAGCGATAAACACAATATCGATTACAAAGAGATTAGTTTTGGCAAAAAACCATTATTTATTTTTGTTAATCATAGGGTCGCCTTGATATGTTGGAGTAAGATTAAAGAAACTTTTGGTAAATGTGATATTTTAACTTTTGATAGCCATAGGGACTTTCGAGATGGTTTTATTTTCAAGCTTGATCCAGAAGAAACATTTGGATCTAAGTATAATAGGTATAAGCATCCTCATTTTACTAGTTGTAAGGAATTTATTAGTTGGGATCTATTAAATTATGAACAAAATGTTAAATTTATGAAAGAAGGGAATACATATGTTGGTTTGTTAAATGATAATTTTATTGATGTAGCATTTATGAAAAATATTATCGGTGATGTTTTTTGGTATTATTTTAATACAGAAAACAAGACTCATAAATCTAAATGTGATGATATTGATGGAAAAGATCATGATTACATTCCAAATAAAATAAGTAAGTTTAACATGCCAAAGAATAAATTTATTTTAGATATGGATTTAGATTTTTTTGTAAATAATCCTGGGTTGAGTGATTGTAGCATGCTAGACGCAAATGAAATAAAGAAGAATCTTGAAGTTGTCAAAAAAGCAATAGGCAATCAAAATTGTGTCGGGATAACTATTGCTCTTGAACCTGGCTGTTGTGGGGGAGAAGGAAATTCTTTGAAAATTTTAAAGGAATTATTTCCAGAACTTACTGAAGAGAACTTAAAAGCAGCTATTGAAATGATTTAATAGACTATCTAAAACATAAAAATTAGATCTTAATTCGGCTTCTTCCCTTTATTACGATTTCTTTTGCATTTTTTACGATAATTTTTCGCGTTTTAGGAAATCTATAAAAGAAAATGGATATAAATAATATGACTAGTATATTGAGAAGTAACAAACTTTCAAATAAGGTGAAATATCCAGGAATTGGTAAAAGATCGGCTACGCTTAAGATCAATACCACAATATATCCAAGAATAATTTCTAAAAAATGTTCTTTAGATTTGATTAAGATAATTATGATTATTATAGATATGATTATTAAACAAATAAGTAAAATACGATATTTCCAATTCGAAACTAACCTAAAGGACAATTCTCTTGGATTCCCATTTATTATTGGAGATGTCCAGCTAATTTCTTGGTTTGTAGCTTCAGGCAAGGGAGTCCTTTCAGATACAAAAGCCACACAAGCTGGCGGAAAAGATGAAATATTTAAGCAAGAAAATGATGGATAAACCAGCGAAATGGAATCATTATTACCTGTTTCATTTAAAACTTCTTGATTAAACTCCCTATGATAAACAAGTTCTTGAGGCTTTTTAGAGTTCGTAAAGCCTAGCGGCATCTTAATTGTTGTGGTGTAATAACCAATGCTTGTTAAATTCATTGAAGAACTATCCTGAAAAAGTAGATAAGCTGCTTCGGGGATTATATTTCCTGTGTTAAATTCATAGAACCAATGAGAAAATGGGTAGGCGAACATGAATTTATCGTCATTTTCATTCTTACTCCTACGAATTACATACTCTAGATCTAAGGATATTTTTTTATCTAACGGTAAATCTTCATTTAACAATATTCCTATCTCTTTTGAATGAGCACTGGATATCTCTGCTTCTTCAGTTATGCTATTATAGTTCAGTTGGGCTCTTTGGATTTGTATCGGGATATCTAATGATTCATTAAATTTAAAAAACAGAAAAAAGGAATCATTACAGATTTTTTTAAATATTATTTTATCCCTATAAAGGATATTTTGATTATATTTTAATTCCTCATATCTATTCCATCTGTACACTTCTAAACATTGATCTACCCTAAATGTCTGATCAACTTTTGTTGAATAATAATAAGCTTCTTCCCCCCTAAAATCATATTTTAAATTCATTATAAAGATACCTAAATCTTCATTATAAAGAAAATCTGTAATTGGGAAGAAACCACAAAAAATCTGGTTAGGGGTCAATTCTGAGAGGTTTATTTGTTTTTGGCTAAAAATTTTATTTTGAGTGTTGTTTACGAAGAAGACTGTTAAAGAGAGGTTTTTAAAAGAATCATTATTTAAATTAACGAATGAAAGATAAAATCCATTTAACTCTGGGTAGATCTGCAAATCGAAATTTAAATTATCATTCGCATTTATACATAGGTTCTTAGGAGTGTTTTTAGATTCAAGAGGCGAAATCAATGTACATTCATTTAAAATAAGGGAGAGTACAATTAAGATTAACCAATTAAAAAACTTCTTTTTCATAGTAAGATAGATGCTTGTAAGATTATATATTTTACCTTTCTAAAACGTTTCTTCTAAAAAGACCTAGGATAAAAAAGCAAAACTCTTGCCTCCCTCTAATTTTTCTGGATAAAAAAAGAGGTGATTTTAGAGACGAGAACCGAAAATTCTAAAAAGATAGAAAAAGTAGGTTTTTTATGTCAGACATGATTAATGAGGTAATTAATATTACTTTAGAAAATTTGGATACTTTAGGCGTTGGAGATTCGAATAATTTTTTATTTTTTATTATTGTTTCTTTTATCACAGGAGTTATCGCTCTAACATGCAGATTTACCCTAAATAACAAGGAGGAATCGGGTAAAAAAGAATGGAATGAATACACTAATTTTAATAAAATTATTCTCTCCTTAATGGTTGGGTTTTCTTCTTATGTTTCTATTCTAGTTTTAAAAATTTATGCCGGATTATTAAATCATCAATCTGATACTTTACTCATTTTTAACATCTTCTGGATAGCCGTAGCTATAATTTTTTCAATTGCCCTATTAGAAAAGATCAAACCAAAAAAGGGAAATATTATCAAAGGATTTATTTATCTTTGCTGGGTTATAACTTTTTATCTCTTCATGTTAGTTATAGTCATACAATCGATAAAGAATGTTTGGTCAAAACTGCCAATAGGGATTATTGGCGGATTGATAATTCTTTATCTTATTGATCGGGAATTTAAAATTATCAATGGAAAAATAAAAGAAAAAAAATATGATGAAAAAAAGTTCAAAGAATTCTTTAAAAATAATTTTAATTTATTAGTAGCAGTCATATTAACTGTTGTTTTCTATTTTGTAGAAGCTCGCCTAAAATTATTAATTGGGGGAGTTATCCTTATATTTTTAGGAGTAACCCAATATCTTTTAAAATTAGAAAAAGATTTGGAAGCAGTTAAACATATTAGTTTTTATGCTGGATGGATTATGATATTTCTTGGTATTCTTAGCCTCCTGGTGTTCTGGTTGTTGCCAAGTAGGCCTGTTTGGTTTATTGTTATATTTCCCGCATTTTTATTTTTAGCCTTTATATTTTTATTCGTATGGGGCAAGAAAGGATGGTATAGGATTCTATTAGCAATTATTTTCTTTCCGATATTTGCTCTTTCTATAATCTCCTTTTTTAAGGATTTTTCTACTTTAGTTAATACAAAAGGCATATGCCAATTTTTTTATGCGGACTTATCAATTCTATTTTTATCCATAATAGTAGTTTTTTTGATGTTAAAGGGATTCTTAAAAACACTTAGATCTATCTGGAAAGATAATCGATTTTTAGGGGGGTTGTATAGTTGGAAAGGAATAGTTATTCTCTTCCTCCTACTTGCAGGTTACTTTTATTTTTATATTAAGAAGGGGGTTTTTAATGTAACTGATTTGCTAACAATCTTAGAGGTCTTTGTTGTAATTATAACCTTATCAGATTGGATAATAAAAAAGAATGCCAAAAAATTAGTTACCTAAATAACATTAATCTTCTTCTCAGCCTTCTCCACCAACTCCAAAATCTTCTTCATTTGCTGTTCCATTTGACTAATTCTTTCTTTTAACATTTCATTATTATTTTCAGATATTTTAAGCCTATTTTCAAGTTCTGTTTTTGTGACATCTAAAAGCATGTCCTCTTCTGAAATTGTATCTTTCATGCCTAAGAGCTCACTGTAATAGTGAATCTTATCGGATTGCTTTCAGCCAGGAAGAAGAGTTACCTAATATTTTATCTCTCTTTATAAAACCCCATTAAAATTTATGTTTCAATGCCAATAACTTTTGCAATACAGCAATGTTTATAAATGTAAATTGCATACTTCTATTAATAAAAAATGGAACAAACACAAAAATCATTTAATGAAGGGGAATTTCCAAAAATTCTTACTGAAAGGTTTAAAGAAATTGAGGTAACATTAAACAATCAAATTAGAATGGCAAAAGTGGAAATAGGTTATTCCTTGTTAGTTCCCGATAAAGAAAAGAAAAAAATACAAAAATTGGCAGAAAAAACAAGAACCGATTATGGAAAAGAAGCATTAAAGAAGAGTAATGGAGACCCAAGAAAAGCTATCTCTTTGCTCTGTTCTTCTTAAATCTCTTTTTATTATATTTTCCTCTGAATATTCCCGCATTTGAGAACAGCTTGTCAATTTCTCTTAATTCTCTCCTCTTAACTTCTTCTTTTGTTTTTATTTGTTTGACTCTTATTTTTGGCAGTATTTTTTCACAAACTTTTTCAAGCTCTTCGTCATTTGAGTAATAATTGAACACTCCATTTTTACTTAGGATTGCCAAGATTATACAGTCTTGAAGGAAAGTTTCTATTTTTTTAATTTTAAATTGTTTAGTTGCTTCTTCAAAAATCTTAGTCGCATCTGCCTGGCATTCGGGATAAAAAGGGAGAACTTCAAGGTTTAGATCGCTCTTTGCAAGTTCAACCTTCTTATTGGCATCTTCTTCAGAAAACCCTTTATTTCTCAAATTTCCAATAGTCTCTGTGCGATTTTTTTCTGTAATGAAGATTTTGGCACCCTTAGATTCTTGAGAGAGAAAGTTATAGAGGTCTTCTGTTAAAATGGCTGCAGTCAATATATTGGAATCTATAGCAGTTTTTTGTTTTCCAAAACAAAAATCAGTAGAGCTATAGGTGGACATATTACCCAGCCCGTCAATTTTTCCTCCAACCATGCCTACTATTTGGAAGATTTCTTCTTTTTCTTGTTCTGATTTCTCTTCAGTTTCCATTTTTAATAAGCCCAATTCTCCAGGCTAATCCAATAGAAAAAGTTGCAATCATCTACAACTTCCCCATTGTTTCTTTACTTCTTCTGCGCAGAAGAGTAGGAAACAACAGAGTTGCTCCTTGCTCTTCTAATATGGATCATAAGAAGTCCTGGTTTATATATTTTAGGGGTTAAAAAATACCTTATAAAAAAAGGGTATAATAGGGGTATATTTGCTTAAAAAACGTCCCACCAATTATGCCAAAAAGGTTAAACGCCCGTGCTGGGCAAGTATGTAAAATGTTATTTTCAGGGGCATTCTTGTCATAACAAAATACCCACAATTTTATTTACACTATTAAATTGGCTTTGATTTATAAATCTTGTCGAGATGGAGTGGATGGATAGATTTTAATACGCTTAAATACTCTCTTTAATTGCACATAAATTATTTGAGCATTTACAGCTAAAATCATCAGTCTGATTAAAGAGATTGAAATTAAAAGCCTTATATTCAGCAGAATTTCTGCATCCAACGTGTTCATAATCTTGACAGTTTGATTCATTATCACACCAAAGGATATTCTCACTTGTGCATTGATTATGGCTACAGATGATTTCAGGAGGTCCAAGTGCTATACATGGCTTACCTATGTCCTGATTTGTAAAATTACCTTTATATGTGATGTCCTCCCCACCCTAAAGGTTTTTTGCTGCGGCAAAAAATCCGCTGTGGCGGAGTGGGGCTTCCTACAGACGAACTTTACTCTTCCATCATCCAAACAGTTCCATGATGCTTG
>Ga0315277_10008424_pt1 | contig 13265 bp, 13 predicted proteins | sample YL17G05_15_MG_FD_203695 | JGI IMG/M metagenome (GOLD analysis project Ga0315277, IMG submission 203695) | Sediment microbial communities from Yellowstone Lake, YNP, Wyoming, USA - YL17G05_15 | ecosystem: Environmental > Aquatic > Freshwater > Lake > Sediment | place: USA: Wyoming | collected...
GAGCTCGTACGTGTCGCGGACCTTGCCTTTCGAGAAAGGCTTCAGGGGAAAGCTGGTTTCAGTGATTGTTTCCATATCATCCACCTATGTGAGCGCGCCGAGGAGAAAGCCGACCAGGCCGAACGCGAGGGCGGCAAGGGTGATGGTCCTCGCCTGCCCTAGGAACTCTTCGGAATTGCCGAACGCCCTTACCGCAACATAGAGCAGCAGCGCATCGGTAATCGCCACCGGAATGAGATAGTTCAGGTTGCCCTTGAAATGCGCGACCGAGGTGAATGGGATGGCGCTCAGCAGGACTGCTATCAGCAGGAGCAATGAGGCCAGGATCAGGGAGCACTGCTTCCCCATCAGCGTAGGCAGCGTCGTCCCCCTCCGTCCTGCCATGTCGCCCTCCATGTCGCGGATGGTTCCCAGAATCTCCCTGCCGAGGCCTGCGACGAACGCTATGTAGGCGAGGCTCATTACTGCCGGCGACATGGCCGGGGAGACCGCGAGGTTGCCGAAGACGAACGGGATTGCCATCGTTGCGGCGACGTACATGTTGCCTATGAGCGGAAGGTCCTTCAGCTTGTAGCTGTAGAGAAGTGAGAGGACACCGAAGGCGAGCGCGATGATGAAGGACGGGAGGTTGATGAGGTAGGCTGCGGCCACGCCAATTAGCAGCGAGGCGATTGAGATGAAGAGCGCCTCGCCAGGCTTTGCCTCGCCGCTTACGAGCGGGCGGTCCATTCGCTTGTTCAGCCTGTCCGTTCCGATGTCGAAATAGTCGTTTATCGCGAATGCAGAAATCTCGATGAAAAAGGGCGGGAAGAAAGAGAGAAGGGCGAACAGCGGGTCCGGAAGGCCGCCGAGAGCTATCACCTCGCCTATTAAGACTGCGGCGCAAAGCATCAGGGCGTGCTCAAGCCGCGTCAGCCGGACAAACGCGCTTATGTTCATCTTTTTTACCTTCGGGAAACTCGCTTGAACATGTCCGCGAAGCGCCTCCTTGGGCGCCTCTTCCAGCTCCCCTTGTGGTAGGCATAGCTGGCGAGAAGCGGCAGGACAGACGTGGCCTCGGCATAGACCATCTGCTCGCAGCCGGTGTCCACCTTGCCCCAGGAGCTCGCCTCCTTGAGCGTGGAGCTCGAGCACGCGCCGTCCCTTGCGTCCGCGACCGTTATCTGCACCGCGTACTTGTGCATCGGAACCTCCTTCCCGAGCACCTCGGCGCAGACGACCGTGTCCTGGATGAAGTTCTTCGGCACGCCGCCCCCTATCATGAGCAGGCCGGAGGTCGGAGATTCCATCTTGGTCATAGTAAGCTCGAGGAAGTCCTTCACCGAATCGATTGATACGTGCCGCTCGGGATGCTTCCACTGGTGGAGCACGAGGCCGAAGCCCGCGCTTGAGTCCGAGAAGGCGGGGCAGAAGATTGGGACACCGTGCTCGTAAGCTGTCTGGACCAGCGAGCCCTTCTTCTTCGCGTTCTTCACCAGGTATTTGCCCATCTGCTCGATGAACTCGCGCGAGGAGTAGGGCCTGGGCTCGAGCGCGTTCGCAATCTTCTCAATCGTGCGGTCGCACACCTGGAGCTGCTCCTCGTCTATGTAGGTGTCGTATATCCGGTCTACGTAATTCTTGCGCAGCATGCTGTCGTCGATGGCCGGCGTCCCGCGGTAGTGGTGGAAGCCCAGCGCCTCGAAGAAGTCCATGTCAACAATGCTGGCCCCGGTGGCGATGACGGCGTCCACCATGTTGTGCTTCACGAGGTCCGCGTAGAGCTGCATGCAGCCGCCGGCGCTGGTGCTTCCCGCAAGCGCGAGGAAGACTGCGCAGCCCCTGTCCGAAAGCATCCTGTCGTAAATCACCGCCGCCCTCCCGAGGTCCCTTGCGGTGAAGGACATGCGCCCCATCTGCTCAATGATGGGCGTGGCGTCGAACGAGGTGATGTCTATGTGCCTTATCTCCTCCCGTAGAAGCTCCTTTTTCCCCTTGCCGGCCATCTGCTTACCTCCGAAAATTTCAGCAAAGATAATTGTGGGAATATGTTTATAAGCAAGAAGAAGGTCCTGCTTTTTATTCCCCCGCCGCCAATATCCAGGCGGTCATGGCATGAAGCTGCTGCATTCCCTCCCACCGTTCAACTTCTGCGGGCTTGAGCGGAAGGAGTTCAAGGACTGCCGGGTGGTCGTGCTCCCGGTCCCTTACGACTCAACCGCAACCTACAACCCTGGGGCGAGGAACGGGCCGCACGCGATAATCCAGGCGTCGCGCAACATGGAGCTTTACGACGAGGAGCTGGGCTACTCGCCCGCGGACGTGGGGATTTTCACGCTCGATGAGTTGGAGCCGTCCATGAAGTCTCCGGAAGACATGGTGGCGCGCGTGGAGGGCGTCGTCGCGGAGATTGTCGAGGCGGAGAAGTTCCCGGTGGTCCTCGGTGGGGAGCACTCCATCTCGCTGGGCGCGATAAGGGCGATGAACGAGAAGCACGACGGCATAACGGTCCTGCACCTTGACGCCCACGGCGACTTGCGCAACGAGTACGAGGGGACGAGGTACAGCCACGCGTGCGTGATGAGGAGGGCGAGCGAGATATGCCCGGTGGTCCAGCTCGGGGTGAGGTCCATCTCAGCCGAGGAGGCGGAATTCATGAAGGGCGCGGAGAACGTGAAGACGTTCTTCATGCACGATGTTCGCGAAGAGGGGCTCGCCGCTACCCTTGACGACCTTATTCCGGCCCTTTCCGAGGAAGTCTACATCTCGTTTGACATCGACGTGTTCGACCCGGGCGAGGTGCCTGCGACCGGAACCCCGGAGCCGGGAGGCATGCGCTGGCACGAGGTTATGCAGGTGCTGAAAAGGGTGAGCGCGCAGAAGCAGATTGTCGGATTCGATTTGGTGGAGCTTGCGCCGATTCCCGGGAACCCGGCGTCCGATTTCCTTGCGGCAAAGCTCGCCTACAAGCTCATCGGGCACAAATTTAAAGGCGCGGACTGAAAGCCTCGTCATGCGCATCGCTAAGTCTTGCGTATTCGCTTTCAATTCCAACATTGACCTAGTTGCGCGGCCCGGCCTTGCCGAGGCCGAGAGTTTCTTCAGGAAGAAGATTGTTTCTGGCGGAGAGATTGAGGTTGATGCGGAGACCGCGGAACGGCTCGCGGCTGCCTTTGAATGGAAAGAGATGCGCATGGGCGGGCAGGCCGGCAACATGGCGAATGCCGCAGCCGCCCTTGGCGTGAAATGCCTTGCGCACGCTTACAACCTTAGCCCGAGGCAGAAGGGGCTTTTTGCAAAAGGCGTGCGGGTCGTGGGCGACAGGACCGGAGAGGAGTCATGCCATTATATCCTAGAGCTGGTTTTGCGCAACGGCCTGCGCGACAGGCTCATCGCCTCGCACGACCCGGCGCATTACGACCTGAAAATCGCACGCGAATTCGCATCGCGCTCGGCCGAGTTCATCTCGGAAGGCTGCGACAGGGCGATTGTGAGCGGATTCCACATCCTGAGGGCGAAGAACGCGAAGGAGCGGCTTTTGGACGCCGCGCACCTCATGCGGCGGTGGAGGAAGGCGAACCCGAAGCTGCGCATCCATTTCGAGGCGGGCGATTTTGCCAGGAAGGAGGTTATCGCGGACGTTGCGAAAATTATCCTTCCGCTCGTTGACTCGGTAGGCGTGAACGAGAAGGAGCTGCGCGAATTCGCATCGCATTTGGAGGACTCCGAGGTCGGCGAAGTTGTGATTCACACCGCGGGATACGCGTCCGCCATCAGCAGAATCCGCAGCCGCGAATCGCTCGCAAACGCCCTGCGCTTCGGCCATGCGCTAGCGGCGTTCAAGGCGCAGACGGGAAGGTATGCGGGCATGCGCGAGGCGATGGGAATGCTCGGGGAGCGCGGGGCGGGAACCCTGCCCAGCAAGTTTGGTGTGACGGTTCCCGCATTCAGAATAACTCCGAAAATCACGGTCGGGCTCGGCGACAGCTTCGCCGCTGGCTGCTTCTTGGCTGAATAAAAAAGAGTGCGGCCGCCGGGATATTCAGCCGGGCTGAATGCGCGTTTGCGCAAGCAAACCGGCGTTTGAACCCGGGCTATAGGCTTTCATCAGGCCCTTCTTTTCCGCGAGCGCTTTTCTTTCGCGAAAGAAAAGGGCTCTTGGAGGGCCTAAGTCCTACCAGGCTAGACTACGGCCGCAAAAAATGCATGCGATCGCCGGGATATTCAGCCGGGCTGAATGCGCGTTTGCGCAAGCAAACCGGCGTTTGAACCCGGGCCACTGCCTTTTTGCTTTCTTTTCCGTTGACGCTTTTCTTTTCAAAAGAAAAGGGTCATTGGCAAGGCAGAGTCCTACCAGGCTAGACTACGATCGCAGTACAACTACGGCAGCGTAGAGTTCGGCGGTGAAACTATTTATAACCTTCAGGTTTCCTCATATTAGCGCAGGTGATTGGATGCGCATGAAGCTGCTTGCGATAATCGCGTTTGCCATCGTGGCGTTCGGGTGCTGCTGTGTCCCCCCTCTGCCGCCAGAGCCCACTCCGACGCCGGAGCCCAGCCCTTACGTTACGCCAGCGGTCACGCAGACACCGGGGAACGGCTCGCTCGCTGAATGGACCTTCATGTTGTACCTTGACGGGGACAACAACCTGGAGGACGCGGCGCTAGCGGACATGAACGAACTCGAGCAGGTCGGCTCAACGGACAAGGTCAATCTCGTTGTCCAGCTGGACCGCTCGGTCAATTATGACGAGGGCGACGGGAACTGGCGCGGGGCGCGCAGGTACCTGGTTGAGCGCGACGAGGATACGGGCGCAATCACCAGCCGCCCGCTCCAGGAGCTTGGCAATACGAATATGGGCGACCCGGAGACCCTCGTGGACTTCGCGGGATGGGCGATGAGGGAGTATCCGGCGAAGAGGTATGCGCTCGTGATATGGGACCACGGGGCCGGATGGCCCAAGGTTGCGGTTGATGAGGACAGTGAGGGTGACGCAATAACGATGCCGGAGCTCAGCGGCGCGCTCGCGCAGATAAAAGCCGCCAACGGCGGGAAGAAGGTGGACCTCATCGGCTTTGACGCGTGCCTGATGGCCATGTTTGAGGTCGCGGTGCAGGTAGCGCCGCACGGGAAGGTGCTCGTCGCGAGCGAGGAAACGATACCCGCGAGCGGCTGGGATTACCAGGCAATAGCCGCATCGCTCAGGAACAACCCGGAGCAGGATGAGACGCAGCTCGCGGGGGTGGTAACCTCGTCGTACCTCAGGTATTACCAGGAAGTGCAGAAGGACCAGACCGTCACGCTCTCTGCGATTGACCTGGAGAGGATGGACGAGCTGAAGGCGAGCCTTGACGCGTTCAGCAACATGCTCCAGGAGATGTCCCGGACCGATGATGGCTGGAAAAATGTAGCCTACGCTAGGGAGAATGCGGAGACCTATGCGGACAAGGATTGGGGGTATGTTGACCTCGGCGACTTCGCGGACATAGTCTACTCGTTCTCGGACGACGACACGGTCCGGGGGCTGGCGAGGAACTTATCAGGGACGATTTCCAGCGTGGTCTTCTCCAACGTGCACGGGGACCAGCACCCGTACGCGAGCGGCCTCTCGATAGACTCATCGACCGACGCCGCTGGGAACAACACGCGCTACATGCAGCTGGACTCTGCGCAGGAGGTCAAGTGGACCGATTTCCTGGGGGCGTATTACGGCCAAAGGGAAGCTGGCGCCAGCCCGATAGATGTGCGCGACTTCACTGCCGACAGGACTGCGATTGTGCCGGGCGAGAACCTGACGATGAGCGTGGCGATAGACGGCAGGGACATACAGAGCGCGGAACTGATGGTCTTCAAGGAGAGGGAATCGGACTCGGGCAATTACTATGTCCTTGTGGATTACATAGAATACGCGCCGCCGGTCTACGAGCTTGAGGACGGAAGCACTGTCCAGTACTGGAGCAACGGCGAGAACAACGTCCAGATAGACTGGAATGGGACCGGGACGGCAGTGGAGGACGACGAGGGTTACATCCACATAGCGGTGACAGCGATAGAGCGCGACAGCGACATGTATTCGGTCGAAGGCATATACAATGGAACGGATGGCAGGCTGGCGAACGCGTCGCTGGTCTTCGACATGAGGGAGAACAGGCTCATCTACATCTGGGACTACGACAATGCGGCGGAGATAATCCCGGAGCGCGGGGACAGGTTCACGGCCCAGACGCCTGCGTTCGACCTTGAGGAGGGCAGCGACATATTCTACGTCAGCTACGAGGACCTCATCTGGGGCGAGACGGGCTGGACGATTTCAAACCGCCCGCTGCAGCCCGGGAAATACCTGCTGGCGCTCGATGCGGAAACATTCTACGGGCAGTCGGATTTGGAAGTCCTGGAAGTAGAGGTGCTTGGCGAGCCGTGAAAAGATGCCGTAGGCAGGATTTGAACCTGCGACACTTCGGTCTTCAGCCGAATGCTCTCCCAGGCTGAGCTACTACGGCGTGCGGCTAGCTATTTGCAAATCTTCTTTAATAACTCTTGTAGTCGCATCAGCGGCCCGCGAGGCTCGCACCGCTGAAATCCTCCTTCAGGGAGGCCAGCACTATGCGGGTGTTCGTCCTCTCGACAGGCTCTGTCAGGAGCAGCTCCCTGACGAATTTGCTGAGCTCGTCCCTGTCCCTGAACCTGGCTATGATGGCGAAGTCGAACGAGCCGGTGAGCTCGTACAGCGCGCAGACGTTCGCCAGGCCTGCGAGCTCCTTCTCGGCCCGCAGCTGCATGCCGCGCTTCGCCTGGACCTCCACGAGGGCGGTTATTGTGTAGCCCATCTTCTCGGGGTCCAGGTCGGCAGAGTAGCGCCTGATGACGCCCTTCCCCTCGAGCCCGCGGACTTTCTGTATGAGGGTTGCGGGGGAAAGGCCGGCGCGCTTCGCGAGCTTCCTGAAGGAGGCGCGCGGGTCCTTCCCGAGCGCGCGGAGTATCTTCTTCTCGGAATCGGTCAGCATCGCTAGATATTTGGTGGGTTTAAAATAAAGCCCTTTCCCGTCAATGCGAAAAGGGTTGAGCGACGGGCCGTAATCCGCCTTCTGTTTTTGGCAGCATTTGACTGAGCGGCCGAAAGGCCTTGCACCGCAGATGCCGCTTGCGCGGCAGCCGCCTAATGCCGGGCGCGTTTCACTCCGCTCCGCCCAACGTCCTTGCGTCATCCTGCGGGCGGGCGGATTCCGTTTCTGTTCCCGGCGCCGGCCTTAAACCAGCTCGGCGATTCACGGTGGGCGGAACTTCCTCGGGAGGACCCCGTGGGCTGCCGGCCCATCGCTCGGTGGGAATTGCGGATTGCAGGTATTTAAAGAGGGGCGCCGAAATGGCTGCCATGGCATTCGACAATACTACGATTTGCTTCGCCGCATTCCTTTTCGCCATGGGTGGCCTGCTGCTGCTTTTCATCGGGCTGAGGCTGCTGAAGGACATAACCAAGCTGGCGATAACGATGGTCGCCAACTCCATCGTCGGCCTCGTGTTCCTGTTCCTCCTCTCGCTCATAGGGGTGAAGGTGCCGCTGACCCTGCCAGTCATAGTTTCGATTGCCCTGTTCGGGCTCGGCGGGCTTGGGACCGTCCTCATCCTGATGTGGTCCGGGATGCTTAAGTAGCGCTAACCCTTGAGCTTACCGCGCTGGTAGTCCCGCACGACCATCCTTGCCGTTTCCTGCAGGTCTGGCTCGCCGCCTTTCAGCAGCCTGCCCCTCCGCCTCGCTATCTTCTCAAGAATTGCTTCTGCGTCGTCCTTCCCTGAGATTCGCACCCTGTAATGCATCGCGACCGCATCGCGCTTCTTCCCGATTATCCCGAGAGCGATGGGCTCAGGGGAAGGAATCCGTTCTACCGCAACCGCTGCCTTCAAGACCAGCCCTGCGCCCGTTTCACCGATGGGCACTATTCCGGGCGTGTCGCAGAGCAGGATGTCGCCGAGTGAAATCCATTGGACGTTCTTCGTCTCGCCAGGGGTTGGGGAGACCTTTGTGGCCTTCCTCCTTGCAAGGCGGTTCATCAGGGAGGATTTGCCGACGTTGGGGTAGCCGACGACTGCCACCTTTATCGGCCTGCGGATTGTGACGCCCTTGATCTCCTGGAAGAGCTGGTTGAACCCGCCGCCTGTCTTGCTTGAGACCGCGACCCCGCGGTAGCCGCGGAGGGTTTGCGGGAGCGCGTCCAGCTCCTTCGCCGGAACCAGGTCGCTCTTGTTCACTACGATAAGCATCTTGCTCGCATAGCGGTTCAGCCCGTGGTTCAGCGTGCCCCTCGGGTCGCGCGCGTCAACCACCTGCAAAACTACGTCGCACTCGCGCAGGACCCGCTTGTATGCAATCCATTTCTTCAGCCACGCATCCATTGAAAATCACTCAAGGAACTCTGTCATCTTCGCCTGGCCTTCGCGGGAGGCTTTGCCCCCATCACTCTCAGGTTCCTCCTGGCCCTCCTTCGTCACCATGCCTGCCTGCATCCCCTTCACGATGCTTCGCATCTTGCTCTCCTTCCTCCGCGCGACCCAGAAGTATGCCTCGTCGCGCGTGTCCCTCGTAATCATTATCACGACCTCGCCGGCCTTCGCCCTTCCGGCCCTTCCCCTCCTCTGGATGCTGCGGATTTCGCTTGGGATTGGCTCGTAGAAGATGACAGCGTCAACGGACGGGATGTCCAGCCCCTCCTCGCCTATTGAGGAGGCGACCATCACATCGAAAAGCCCGTCGCGGAACTTCTGGATGGTCTCCTTCTGGTCCTTTAGCTTCACGCCTTCGCGCTTCCCTACGAACTGCTCCGCGCGGAAGCCCTTCGCCTTCAGCTCCTCAACGATTCTTTTCACCTGGTCGCGGAACTGCACGAAGACGATTATCTTCTTGCCGGGCCGCATCTTCAGCAGCTCCACGAGCTTCGCGAGCTTCGGGTGCTCTCCCTCGGCGAGGCGGAATTCCTCAGCTTTCCTGAGGACGCGCTTTATGAGCGGGTCTGTTAAGATGCGGTCAACCGCCTTGCTGCGCTTCTCGCGCGCCTCGAGCTTCCTGAAGAACTCCAGAAAAGCGGAAATGCCCTGCGTCTCGAGCAGCTCATGGGCATGCATGAGGTTCATCACAGTGGCATAGTGGGAGAGCATGACGAACTTCAGCCTGTCCGAGTCGGGCTTCGCCATGAGCTTCTTCCCGACCTCAAGGATTACGCGCTTCGGGAGCCTCGGGCTCGTGGTGTTGATGAGATGCATGTTCCTGAGCGGGGCGAGCCTGTCGCTCACCACCTTGTCGAGCTCCTCCTTCATCTCCTGCATCTTCTGCGGGAGGACCACGCCCACCCATTTCACGTCGAGCTTCTTCACGTATGGCGCGACGTCCTCGTCCGCCTCTGTGCGTATCTCTATGAGCTTGACGCCGAGGGCTTTCGTCACCTCCTCTATCCTCTCCCTCTTGCCTCCTGGGGAGGCGGTGAGGCCGAGGAGCTGCACGCCCTTGCTCTTGCACACTTCGGCGACGTAGGTGTATGCGTATTTCTTGATAGAGCGGTGGGCCTCATCAACGACGCAGAGGCCGAACCGGTCGAGCGAAATCCTGCCTGCGCGCAAATCGTTCTCTATGGTCTGCGGGGTGGCGCAGATGATGAACGCATCCTGCCACAGGGCTGCGCGCTTTTCTGCCGGGGTCGTCCCGGTCAGGAGCACGGTGCGGCCGGGGGGCAGATTCAGCATTCCGCTCAGCGTTTTCTGGTGCTGCTCTGCGAGCGGCCTTGTCGGCGCCATGAAGAGCACGCGCTTGCCGCCCATGAGCTTGCGCTCTATTACCAGCAGGGCGACTATTGTTTTTCCCAGGCCGGTTGGAAGGATGACCAGGGAATTGCCGCCTTCGGCGACCTTCCCGGCTATCGCTTCCTGGTACTTGCGCGAATGCACCTTTTCAGTGTTGATTAGGCCGCCTTCTGGCATGCGGAGGGATTTCGCAGAGCGGGTTAATATGGATATTCGCTGGCCGGTTTCACGCCGCAGATTTTATCGTTTGGCGCAAGCCGAACAAAAAAGGAAGGGTATTAAAACGGAATTGAGCGGTTTATGCCATGGAGCGGAGGTTTGCTTTGGGAATCGCGCTTCTGGTTGCTGCAGTGGCAGTTGCGGCCCTGATTATGGTTGCCGTAATCGGCTCATTTTTTATGTTTCCGATGGGCTCTGCGGCGCCGGAGCAGGCACCTAGTGCGTGCGCCGCGCCGCTTGCGGCAGCAAACGGAAGCCAGCCCCCTGCTGGCGGGGCTGCCGGTGCGCCTTTTGCGGCAGCCGATGAAAGCATGCGCGCCGAATCTCCCACGCCAACGGGGGGGCAGGCGGGCGCACATGAGACTGGCGGGGCGGCGGGCCAGAACCTGCTTCGCGATGCGGCTGTTGGGGGCGCAGTGGTCCTTGTGCTTGCGGCGTTTGGCGCTTATCTGGTAATCACAAGGAGGCAGGGGGCTGAGTTTGAGATCCCGGATGCGGAGGTGCACCGCGCTCTCTCTTCGGAGACGCGGCTTGGCCTGCTGCACGAGCTGCAGGCAAGGGATTTGACTCCGACCGACCTGAGCACGCGGGTGGGGAAGAGCAAGGCGACCGTGGTGGAGCACCTGGACAGGCTGATAGACTTCGGCTTTGTGGAGAGGAAGGAGGAGGAGGGGAAGAAGTTCGTTTTCTACGGGCTCACGAGGAAGGGGAAAGAGGTTTTAAGAAGGGCGGGCTAAGAGGTTGCCATGGAACGCGGGCAGGCGGCCATCGCATTGGTTGCGCTTATTCTGCTTTCCGGCTGCGTATCGCAGCCGCAGCAGGGCACTCCTACGCCCGCGCCAACTTCCACGCCTGCGCCAACTTCCACGCCTACGCCCGCGCCCTCGGCAACCGCGACGCCTGCTCCGACGCAGACCGCCACCGCCACGCCAGCGCCCACCCCAGCGCACTCGCCCACGCCCAATTGCGAGCAGATAATCAGGAACGCCATTTATTCGCGCTACCAGCCGACCTACTGCACGGGGATGCCGCCCTGTAGGAACTATACCGTGGAGGAGGTGAAGGCGACGATCTCCGTTGACCTGAGGCAGGCTCCCGCGATAGTTTTTACCTATCAGCAGGGGAACTCCTGCGGCATCACGACATATTCGGGAAGGGCGTGGTTCGTGCCGACGACGTGCGAGCTGCACGACGTGACGATTACCGGGCAGAGCACGATGCCCGTCCCGTGCTAGTGCCTCTTCTTCCCGAGAAGCTTGCTCCTGAGTTTGGTCCTTAGCTTGGCGAGGGACGGGAAGATGCGCGTGTAGAACGGGTGATAGGTGCCGTGGATTTTGGCCTTCCCTGATAGAAGCGCCTTCCGGAACTGCTCGGGCGTGTGCGCATTGGCCTCGGTGTAGGCCTTCCCGACCTCCCACGAGGCGTGCGCGTCGCTGCCGGCTGTCTTCGCCAGGCCGAACTCGTCAGCAAAAGCCATTGCCTTGTCATTTATTTCCTTGAAGAACACGCGCGAGTTGAAGGCCTCCACCGCATCGACCTTCACCGCGAGCTCGCGCAGCTCGTCCTCCGGGAATATCCTCCTGTACCTGTCGAACGGGTGGGGGAGGACCACGAGCGCGCCCTGCGCCTTCAGCTCGTCTATCACTTCCACGGCGCCCTTTCCCCTGCCATCCACGAAGTCCGTCATGAAAAGGCCGATTATCTCGCCGACGCGCCTGCCCGCGGGCCTGACGCCGACCTCCTCGCCGCGGATGACCGAGATTCCTGCCTTTCGCGCGGCCCGCTCAACCGCGCCCCATGCCGTGATGCTGTCGTGGTCCGTGACTGCGATTCCGCCAAGCCCCTTCCTTTTCGCAACGTCTGGCAGCTTCTCCGGGATAATCCAGGAATCGGACGACTGCGTTGTGTGGATGTGCAGGTCGATTTTCATTCGCTCCACTCATTCGGCGTTTTCTACAACAAACCATATCCTTTGGATGAGCGTGACGCACGAGAGCAGGGCCGCGGTGATTATCGCCGTGTTGAGGTAGGCGGCGTCCGCGTAGAAGAGGAGCATGCCGGCGAACACGAGGACGAGCCGCTCCGCGCGCTCCAGGATTCCGCCCATCTTCCGCAGCTTCTTCGGGTCGGTCAGGACCTTCCTGTGGTCCGCGTACGCGCGGGAGAAGCTCACCATGCACGTTCCGACGAAGAGGAGGAGCATGAGCCATTGCCACATCGGCATCGGGTAGCCGAGGACTGCGGAGTCCGGAAGCCCGAAGAGCATGAGGCCCCCAAGAAGGAGCGCCTCCACGAAGCGGTCCATCATGCCGTCAAGGTATGCGCCGAGGTTTGAGACGCTGCCGGTCACGCGCGCGACGCCGCCGTCAATCGCGTCTATCAGCGCGGAGAGGAGGAAAAGCGCGAGCCCCCACCCCATCTCACGGTAATACGCGAGCGCTATGAAGCCGAGGATTGCCGGGACGATCGAGAGGATTGTCCACTGGTTCGGGGTGAGCGGAATCTTGGAGAAGATTATTCCGAGCTTTATGCCGACCGACTCGGCCAGTTCGGAGAAGCCAGATTTTACAGCCATGCAAACCACCTATTTCCGCAGCGCGGCGAGAAGCTCGCTGTGGAGCTTCTTAGTCCCTGCTGCGACAACACCCGTCCTTGCGTCCACTTCGAGCGCGAAGTCTGGCGGCTCGCCCTTCTCGTTGGTCAGCACGCAGTCCTCGCGCAATAGCGCAACCCCGCTCGCGTGGATTGCGGAGAGCGAGGCGCGCGCGTCCACGAATGCGTCGACCCCTCCGCATGCGGTGTAGCACATGTCAAGCAGGTCCGGGCCGAAGCGCCGATGGTCGGCGCAGCCCAGCAGCGCGAGCTTCGCGGCAGGGCTTATCTTCCCGCGCGTCCATTCCATGTTGAAGTCAAGGGAGACGATTGCCTCTGACATCCGCTCCGCCCTGCCCGGCCTTGCGCGCTTGCCGTTCCTGTAGACACCTGCCCCTTTTCGTGAATAGAACTCGTCCCCGCGCGCAAGGTCGAAGACGTACGACTCCGCCACGTCCCGGAACCTGCCCTTTGCCGGCGCGCAGCAGAGCCCCATGCAGTAGATTGGAATGCCGCGCTTGTAGTTCTCCGAGCCGTCGAGCGGGTCCAGCACGAACTTCCATTCCGGCTCGCGCGAGATTTCAATCAGGCCCGCCTCCTCGGTCACCAGCATGCACGGGATTTTCGCGCGCCTGAGCTCGCCAGCGACGAGCTCCTCCAGGTCCTTGTCCGCCCTTATCGTCAG
>Ga0315277_10008425_pt1 | contig 13264 bp, 5 predicted proteins | sample YL17G05_15_MG_FD_203695 | JGI IMG/M metagenome (GOLD analysis project Ga0315277, IMG submission 203695) | Sediment microbial communities from Yellowstone Lake, YNP, Wyoming, USA - YL17G05_15 | ecosystem: Environmental > Aquatic > Freshwater > Lake > Sediment | place: USA: Wyoming | collected...
GGCTTATTCGGATAGGCTCTAAGTAAGGGGCCACCAGGAAATCAGAGGACCAGTATGTGGGGCAACAGAATAGCAGAAGACCAGACAACCCCGATAATCTGATGCTCTGATTGCCACTACCCGATAACCAGGCAGCCTGATAGCCTTTTCTTTGTGACTTCGTGTCTTTGTGGCAAAGGTCTTTGGGAGGCCTTCCTCAAGGACCCTATCGGATTGTTTGCCTGGCGCATAACTTAGTGAACTCCCACAGGAGGAGTCGAGACCTATGCGGTCGGCTTCTCGAGTCCGTGGAATCTCATTTTAGCCAAAGAAAGAAAGGAACAGCCCATGTTCAATCGAATCCAAACTGCCATTTGCTCTGCCGCTGCGGCTTTATTGTTGCTCGGCCTGTCTGGTGGCTGCCAATGCGCTGAACCAGCGTCCAAATTGGAAAAATGCTTCGTCCATCCGCCGGACTCCGCCCGCCCGTGGGTTTACTGGTTCTGGCTGAACGGAAACATCACCCGGGAAGGCATCACCGCGGACTTGGAGGCAATGAAACGCGTTGGCATTGGCGGCGTGTTGATTATGGAAGTGGACCAGGGTGCACCCAGAGGCCCGGTGGCCTTCATGAGTCCGCGGTGGCGGGAGTTGTTCCAGCACGTGGTCGCTGAAGCGCAGCGGCTCGGGCTGGAAGTGAACATGAACAATGATGCTGGCTGGAACGGCAGCGGCGGGCCGTGGATCAAGCCCGAACAGTCCATGCAGAAAGTCGTCTGGAGCGACACGAATCTCGAAGGGCCGAAAAGGTTTGAGGGAATGCTCCCGCAGCCGCAGGCGGTCGCCGGGTATTATCGCGATATCACCGTGCTGGCTTTTCCGACGCCCGGGGAATTCCGGATAGACAACATCCAGGGCAAGGCTGCTTACGAACGCCGGGGTGTCGCCTCTGCGGGCGAGGCAAAGCTTCCGCCAGAAATGGTAATCAATCTCGCCCACATCACCAATCTCAGCACGCAGTTAGACAAAGAAGGCCGTCTCACATGGGACGTGCCGGCCGGCAAGTGGACGTTGCTGCGCATCGGCCACACGTCAACCGGCGTGATGAATGCGCCCTCGCCGGAGAGCGGGCGCGGCCTGGAGTGCGACAAGCTGAGCAAGGAAGGCATCAAGGCCCAGTTTGCCGGCATGATGGGCCCGCTCATTGCCGACGTAGGTAGAGCGGCGGGCAAGACCCTGGTCGCAACGCACATTGATAGCTGGGAAAACGGCTCACAGAACTGGACGATGCGGATGCAGGAGGAATTTCAGAAGCGGCGAGGTTACGACCTGCTTCCGTTTCTTCCAGCACTGTCGGGCCGCGTCGTGGAGAGCTTGGAAGTTTCGGAGCGGTTTCTGTGGGACCTGCGGCAGACAATCTCGGAACTGGTGGTCGAGAACTACGCTGGCCGCCTGGCAAAACTCGCGCAACAACATGGGCTGCGACTTTCGATCGAGGCGTATGGTGGCCCGTGTGATGACATGACCTATGCCGGCCGCGCCGATGAGCCTATGTGCGAATTCTGGATAGGCGGTGGTGCTTTCGAAACCTGCAAGGAAATGGCGTCAGCGGCGCACACATATAGCAAACGAATTCTGGGAGCGGAATCGTTCACAGCGGATGACCGTGAACGCTGGTTGCAGCATCCGGCCACCATCAAGGCCCTCGGGGATAGGGCCTTCTGTGAGGGCGTAAACCGGTTTGTGTTTCACCGCTGCGCGATGCAGCCATGGTTAAACTACAAACCAGGGATGACAATGGGTCCCTGGGGCCTTCATTACGAACGCACCGAGACGTGGTGGGAACAATCGCTGCCGTGGCACCAGTATCTCTCGCGATGCCAATTCCTGCTGCGGCAGGGCCTCTTCGTAGCTGACATCTGCTACCTGCAGCCTGAGGGCTCGCCCCAGGATTTCTCCGGCCACAGTCGCAGCGGCTACGATTACGATAATTGCACTGCGGAGGTCGTGCTCACGCGCATGTCTGCGAGAAACGGGCGCATCGTTCTGCCCGACGGCATGAGCTATCGGCTGCTGGTGTTGCCACAGGTGACCACCATGACGCCGCCCTTGCTGCGCAAGATTAGAGAGCTGGTCGAGGCCGGTGCAACAGTCGTGGGCCCGCGGCCGATGAAGTCGCCGAGCCTGTCCGATTACCCGAAGTGCGACGAGGAAGTAAAGCGACTCGCCGATGAGCTTTGGGGTGATTGCGACGGGAAAACCGTGAAAGAGCACGCCTACGGTAAAGGTAGTATCGTCTCGGGACTCACGCCTGAAGGAACCCTATCGAAGATGGGCGTGCAGCCGGACTTCACGGCAGGTTCGTTCATCCGCTGGATTCACCGCAGCGTGGACGGGATGGAAATTTACTTTGTCTCGAGTAGCAGTCAGCAACTAACAGACGCTATATGTACGTTTCGAACAAGCGGGAAACGCCCCGAGTTCTGGCAGCCAGAGACAGGACATATCGAACGCGTCGCTATCTACGAACAGGCCGACGGTGTCACGCGCATCCCGATACGTTTCGAACCGAGCGGCTCGGTGTTCGTGGTGTTCCGCCAGGCCGCGAAGCCGTTCGACCCTGTCGTGAGTGTGACGCGCGACGGCAAACCGCTTCTGCCATCTCCCGAACTAAAAGCGAAGGTGGTCATCGAGAAAGCCGTTTACGGTGTGTTGAGCGAACCGAATCGCACGCGCGACGTGCGGGCCAAGCTCCAGGCGATTGTGGATGGCGGCGAATTGAGCTTTCAGGTTGCAAGAATGGCGCAGGGCGATGACCCGGCCTTCGGCGTGGTGAAAACGCTGGTCGCCGAATACTCCGCCGGCGGGAAGTTCTTCAAAGTCAGCGGTGAAGACCCGGAAGACATCATCCTCACCGCATCCACAGGGTCCGATCTCGTGGCCGAAGTCCATCGCGGCGCGGATGACAAGCTATGGGCCGAGGTATGGCAACCGGGCCGCTACGAGTTGAAGACCGCCTCTGGCCAAACGCTGCGATGCGAGACGTTGGCTCTGCCGCAGCCACAGGAGGACACTGGCCCGTGGGAGCTGTGTTTCCCGCCGAACTGGGACGCACCGGAGCGAGTGACCCTGGAGAAGCTGATCTCGTGGAGCGAACACAGCCACTCCGGCGTAAAGTATTTCTCCGGCACGGCGACTTACACTAAGACGATCCACGTGCCGCGCGAGCTGCTCGGCAAAGACCGACACTTGTATCTGGATTTGGGCAAGGTCCAGGTGATGGCGCAGGTAAAACTCAACAGCAAAGACCTTGGCATTTTGTGGAAATCGCCCTACCGCGTGGACGTTACCGATGCCGTGAAGGCCGGAGAAAACACGCTCCAGGTAAAAGTCGTCAACCTCTGGGTGAACCGAATGATCGGCGATGAGAAAATGCCTGAAGACAGCTCTCGCAACGCCAATGGAACGCTCAAGGAATGGCCGCAGTGGCTCCAGGAAGACAAGCCGAGCCCGACGGGCCGATATACGTTTACCAGTTGGAGATTATGGAAGACCGACGATTCACTGCTGGAGTCCGGCCTGATCGGGCCATTGACCCTGCGTGCTACGGAGCGGCTGAAAGTGAAGTGAAAAAGCCAGGCAGAATGAGAGCAGTGGTTGCTGCGGATTGTGAAGCTTCACGGCACAGAGTATATCGTGTATGCAGAAAACCGACAGTCCAAAGAGTTGAGATAGACCGAAAATGCTGTGCCGGTTTATTCGGGAAAAATGTCAGCACATAGTGAGAGGGTATGTAAGTAAGGGTGGGTGCTTGGGGCGGATTAGTCCGTCTTTTGTCAATTACCGGCTGGCAGGAAAATACCCGAATTCATAAAAGCCATACTCGTACGCCGCATCGAACATAGCCACGATATTCTCAGGCGGCACACCAGCCTGAATGTTGTGGACACTGTTAAACACATACCCGCCTCCACGCTTGAATATTTCAAGATTTAGTCTCACATGCTCCCTTATTTCAGCCGGCGCCGCAAACGGAAGAACATGCTGTGTGTCTATCCCCCCACCCCAGAAAACCAGCTTGTTACCATACTTCTCCTTCAACTCTTTTGGGGCCATATTGGCGGCGCTGATTTGGACCGGATTGAGAATATCAATGCCGTTATCGATTAAATCGGGAATTAATTGCATAACAGAGCCGCACGTGTGATACCAAATCTTCGCGCTCGTCAAAGATTTAATATGCTGCACAAGCCTCTTTTGCCTGGGCTTGACGATTTTTCGATAGAACTCCGGAGAAAACAGCGGCCCCGATTGACCGCCGATATCATCACCTATCATCACCACATCAACTACATCGCCCACTTCTGCCATAAAACACCTAAAGTAATCCATCCAGAATTCAAGCGTCCTGTCCAGCAGGGCCTCACAGAAAGTCGGATTCTCAATCATATCGATGAACCATTGTTGCAGACCCCGCATGTACCAGCATATCTCATACACGACTCCGCCTATACCGGTCGATATCGCATAGGGCGTTTCTCTGCGCAGCTCACACGCCCTTTCGCGAACGCCCTTAAAACGTGTCGCATCGTCACCTTTAGGAAAGGGATAATCAGCTATGTCCTCAATTGTTGCCTCTGCCAGCGGATGGTGCGATATGTCCATATAAAGCTGCTGGTCGTCCGGCATCGACCAGACCACGCCGAACTCATCCTTAAGGTCGTGCCAGAGCCGCCCATCCCGCATATTCTGCTCGATTGAACCTTTGAAGCTCTCAGGCCCGTGGGCAAAAACGTAACGAATATCAACCTGAAAACGCTGCAAGACTTCTTCGCATGGTTGGGCAAGCTGCTGCACCGGATCCATAATCGTTACTTCATCTTCGATACCCAGATAATCGAGTAATTCGCCGTAAGCTTTCTTATGTATTCCTGTTTGAAATCCCCCAAAGTCGATGGGGACTCTGTCGGGAATCTCATGATTCAATGCTTTTAGAACGCGTTCCCTTGGGCTCATCGTCTCTTTCTGTTCCATCTTCTTTTCTACCTGATTTCCTTTGGTAACAATCTATCTCGATGCGCACCGACATACAATCTCTATTTGCCGAGCGAAGCAATGTAGTTACCTGCGCCGATCAAAACGGTGGACAATACAACCACAAAGACTCCGCAGACGACTATAGTCAATGTGCGGCGACTGGAGCCTTTCCATTCGCGGAACAGCAATGCCCACAGGTTGCTAAAGGTAATGATAAAAGCCATGTGCAGGGTCCAGCTTGAAAAATTATATTTGCCCATTTTGGTCGTGCCCATCCCGTAAAACATGAACTGCAGGTACCAGGTAATGCCTGCCATCGCCGAGAAAAAGTAGTTGCTCACGAGTGACATGTTGCCAGTGGTAAAATAGTCTTTTGCCGAGCGATTCCTAATATTGAGGATGACACACCAAATGAAATTCGTTGTAAAACCGCCTGCCAGAACCACAACCAGAACCGGGCTGTTTTGCCAGAGAGGTTGGACTCCGTGCTCTACTGCGAGATTGGCGATGGATTTACCGGCCGCGATTCCAAACGCCATACAACTGCTCATCACGCCCGCAAAGATTGCCACCAGCAGGCCTTTGACAAAATCGAATTCGTTTATGGTTGCTCGTTTTTGTTCTGTTGATAGCTCTTTCTCCTTTGATATTCCGGCCCAGCCGCAAACAGCAATTCCAACCAGACAGACGACAACGCCGGCCAGAATGGATAGACCCGAAACGTTGGTAACCAGATCTCTGAACGTGCCGGAAAATATTGGTGGGATAATTGTGCCGAACGCTGCACAAAATCCAAGCGCAATTGCATACCCGAGGGACATTCCCAGGTACCGCATCGAGAGTCCAAATGTCAGGCCTCCAATGCCCCACAGCACTCCGAAAACGTAGCTCCAAATAATACTGCCGACAGGTGCCTTGCCAAGCAGCGACTTCAGTTGTGGAACTGTGAGAAAGGCTATCAGCCAGGGCATTATTATCCAGGAGAACAAGCCGTTTACGAGCCAGTAGCTCTCCCACGCCCAGTTGCGGACCTTTCTGAACGGTATGTAGAAACTTCCTGCGGCAAAGCCTCCCAGGGCATGCAGGAAAACGCCGAGTGCAATCATAACAAGAACCCCTTTATCGCTGTTTCTCGACGACCTGCTTTAGAACAAACGGTTCAAAAAGCCCATAGTCGATTGTATGATATTCTTTGCCGGGTGGTGGGCCCGTCTGGGGGGCTTCTTGGAACATACCGGGCCAGGCACTACCCAGCACTTCCCCCGCGTGGTGCGGCCCCAGCGTATTCTTGAGTGTACCGATTACAACAACTTCGATAGTGTTTGTGCCCGCCTTTATCGCATCCGTCACATCGCATCGCCAGGGCTGATACGCAATGTAGCCGGCAGGTGCTCCGTTAACAACAATCTCTGCGACGCTTCCGTACCACTTTCGCAGTTCAACAAGATACTGCCCTGCAGGCAGCGCTATATCGAACTTCTGCCTGTAAGAAACACCCGCTGCATAGAACGGATAGCCCTGCTCTTTCCAGCTGCCAAGTTTTACATCCGGCTCCGACTCGCCAACGACCACAAACCCCGAATCGGCCGTTCTGAGCTTAAACGTCCCCAGAACATAGGCCGGCTCCAGCTCATGATAAATGGTAAAAGGTGATGCCTTGATTGTCACGGCGTTCTCACCAACCTTGGCGGCCTCCGTGATATCGATCTTGCCGAACGATTTATCTATCCACCATAAGCCCTTTTCCGCACAAACCGTTTTGCCGTTGCACGTGATCGCGTACAAGTCCGGCCTTTCGATAATAATCCAAAGCCGCTTGGGCAGCTGCTGCTCAATGGTAAAGCGATAAGTTGCCTCAAAACCACTTTCAGGACCGAATGTTTTTTTGATAAGCTCATCCCCAAACTGAACGGCACTATCCCACGGATTCTGACCCATCCCGTTCTTTGCAAACGCAAATTTGGACGCCTGATAGAAATATATGTTCTTCATCGCCTCTCCTCCTGCTGTAATATCGACATAATCCAGCGTCAGTACGTTCTCCTCTATCAGGCCAACCTCAGATTCACCTCGCGAGGCCACGACTTTGGCAGCTTTCTCCACCTCATCGACGGGCTCATGTGCCTTTTTGGACAAAAACAGTAAAAGGCTCCCGCAAGGTGGAATCTCGAAGCGAGACTTTACACCCGCACTGACCTTCCCAAAGGGATACATGGAAATCTCTGCTGTACTCGGGTCCCATCTTTCGACACTCTGAACCGTTGATCTGATTACCCCTGCGGAGGGCACATCAATGCTCGTGTTCACCAGCAAGAGAAACTCTCCATCCTTGACCGCTCGTCTGTGATGAAATAGGATGCCTTTGTCGTCCTTGTCCCGCTCAATGGCAAATCCATCCTTCGACCTAACCAGCAGCGTTTGCGGTACTTCGCCTGCCTCAACCTGCTTCCAGCCCGAACGCCTTGCCGCTTCTGTGCCGCGATTCGAAGACTTACCGTCAATACGCAAAGGCGCTTCCCCACAGCACACTACGACTCCACCGGCCTCCAGATACGCATCAAGCATATCCATCGTTCGCAGGTTAAGATTCTCCGTCAAAGGCGGCAGAACCACCATGTCGTATGCACACTGTCCCACCTTAAATATCGCCCCTTTGGTCGAGCCGTTCCGTGCGATAATATCTTCGCACCCAATATCATATTCAACCTGCGCCCGCTCGAGGGATATTAGCATCTGCTGGAACTGGTTACCAATCTCGTTTAACCGTTCTTGCGGGCTTGAGTCGCCCTGATACATCCATGCGCTCGTCGTGGGCTCGATGACAAGAATCCGGTTAATCTGTTTCCCATGTGACATAATTAGCGATAGTCTTGTGAAATACTCGGCCATCACGTGGTACGCCTTCCACCAGGGTTCGTGATATGAGAAAGACTGTGGGTGGTCGCGCTTTCGCGCACCTCTTATCGTTATATATGAAAGGTGCTCATCAAGCGTGTTGACCCCGAGGACGTAAAGCCAGTCGCCGATTCGCTTCATGTCCTCAAAACGCAGGTCCCATCCACCTGCTCCGTATGCCTCACACAGTGTCCTCTTGCGTCCAAGCTGATTCGCGACGCTCGAAAGCTCCTTGACCGACCGAATATTGCCGAACTGTGCGTGCGTATCCTCACGATACTGGTTCATCAGTATGTCAATCGCCGGCCTCTGGTGCCAGGCATACATCGCCATATTATCAGGCGACCCCATGCAATCCGGCCATTCGTGCTCCCAGTAATGACCCGTAAATTCGATGTTGTACCGCTCACAGTACTCATAGTATGGCTTGGCCCAGCGCTCGATAAACAGCCCCAGCAGAACCTGAACATAGTTGTGTCTCACTCGCTTCCAGTCGCCGACCGGCCGCACAAGGCAAGGCAAATTATCAATCAAGCTGTATCCCCATCGCTCTTTGAATATATCCGGCAAATCATCCGTCCATGGCAGCCCGCCCGCTGGCGCAAGGTGTGGCTCATCAGTAAAGACCCCTAACACACGCTTGCCATAATACTCGCCTATCTCGCGAGTATATGCGCCCATCGTTATGGCCAGAAACTTCCCCGTAACACCCGGGTACATAAGATCGACATAGAACTTGCCCCCGTGCCATGGTGAGCTGCCCGCACGCCGTATCGACGCGACTAAATACTTGCCTTTTGGAAACCCAACCCCGGCATACCCCTTACCGGTAATATTTTCATAACCACTTTCTGTAAGACGAAAAACTGCCACAGAATCCTTACCAAGCTTATCCACCGACTCTTGCTCGTTGATTACCAGACCACGGCCGCGGGACTCGGGCATAGCCTCAGGAACTAAACCACCGGCAAAACCCGATGGATACGAGTTCTCGTCGTAGATCCACACGTTCATATCGAGCCGTTCGGCCTCTCTCAACGCTACTTTCCACAATCTGAACCAGTCGCTCGACAGGTAGGGAGTCATCAGGCCGGGCCGAGGATGCACGAACACCTGTTTGACCTTCTGCCCCGCCAAATCACGCAATGTACTGACGACCTCCTCCTCGGTAAGCATATCGTTCCAGACCCACAAAGGCGCAGAACTATACTGACGGGGCGGCGCGGCAAATAATCTTCTGACTTTCGTCGAACCCACCGTTTCACTCTGCCCCGTGATGGCCGTACAGCCGGTCAGAGCTAATAGAGAAAAACTGCCCAAAAACCAGGCAAACATCTTGAGCTTTGTCAAAATAATATACCTGCTCATAGCAACTTACTCCAACTTGACGTGTCACCTTAAATTTCAACCTTATAGACTCGCTCTTGACAATAACGGCGGCTCTCAAATCTGTCCTATCGTAAACGATAAACAATCCGCCGCAATTATACAAAAATGCCGGTCTTCCAGCTATATGTTCCATTTAGCATAAGTACACTGATGCTTCCCAAGTTAACACTTTTGAAACGCTGTTACACCTTTCAATTCCGCTATGACATCAAAACCCGCTTTAAATTGCAATGGTCTGAATCCTGTTTTTCCCGATCACGCAACCTTTTTTCTGTCAATTATATTTTGTTCTAATCCAGAGATATATGCTATGTCATTTCTGCAGACCGTGACAGAGATACATTAACGAAAAGAGTTTATTATTTCGTCCACTTTGGTGCGCACCTCAACTGGCAAAAACGGTGCTTTGAGCCGGTTTCTGAACTCTCTGGTTTTCTGACGTGCCAACTGGTATGTGTCCATTGACCCTTGCTGCTCCCACAATACCCTTGACCCGCTGACAGACACAGCCGGACCTGTCATTAACCCTCTCGTAAAGGTTATGAACATGGTTTGCCTGCTCGGACTCGTAACAGCTCTGATGTTTAATGTTCCAGGCATTCACCCCGACAGATAAGCCTCAAACACAGAAGGCCGGAGCAGGAATCTGCCAATGTATGGGTCGTAATATCTGGCCCTATAATAATATAGCCCGGTTTCGGTGTCGTACGCTATTCCGGTGCACATATAGGGATTGCCATAAAAACTCGTCGTTCGCGGCTGGCCGCTTGCGGCTCGTATTAAGGTCTTGCCACACACATCATACTGGTATTTCTCGACGGTATTGCCGAACTTATCGCTTAAAGCAACCACTTGCCATTCCGAAATACTACGACAAATACAATTCCCCGTCAAGAAATTAGCATGGTGTCCTAATTTCTCCAAAGACTTACAATCACAAGGTTTGGATTGTCGATTCGAATGTTTTTTCTACGGTTTTTCTGATTACCGTTGTGATTGCACTGTGGAAGGGATTGAAAAAAAATTATTATAGATTATTCCGGATATGTGATTTGCCACCACAAGAGTAGTTTGTTCTATATACTAATGTAAGAGTCTGACTAACCATTAAGGGCCGATTCGCAGAAAGAAGAACAAAACCTTCGGCAGTTTTGGCGAACACAGTATCTTTTAAGGGCTGATGAATGAAACATGTAAGACTATCATATCTGACAATTTCTTTCTCTATAATTTGCTGTTTGGTTTTGACTCGTAATGCTTTATGCAAAAGTCATCTGGCGAGAAATAATGTATCGCCGTACCTTTTGCTTCCCGAACCACAGAACATCGCCTATCTGCAAGGCACTCACAAGCTAAATTCTGAACAATTCATTTTCCTCGATTTGAGTTCCTCGGACAAGCTGCTTGGCATAGGGCGTATGGTACAGGAATCATTGGCACAAGTCGGGCCGAGATGGGAACTGACAGCGGCACAAAGGCCTCAACCACAGCGGATTGGCGCCACAATTACAATTGACCCTATCAAGATACAGCGGCCGCAAGGATACCGGCTAATCATTGATGCAAATCAAATTAGCGTAGTAGCCCATGATGCTGCGGGGGCTTTCTATGCTGCACAAACTCTAAAGCAGATTTGCAGGCAGAGACAAGGAATGCAGGAACTGGTCTGTATGGAGGTGAACGATTGGCCTGACTTTGCCAATCGAGGGATACTATTGGATATCAGCAGGGACAAGGTCCCAACAATGAAAACATTGTATGAGCTGGTCGATTTACTATCAGAATGGAAGATAAATCAGTTCCAGCTTTACACGGAGCACACCTTTGCCTATCGCAATCACAGGGTGGTTTGGGACAAGGCCGGTCCGATGACCGGCGAAGAGATTTTAGCTTTGGATGCGTATTGTCGAGAGAGGTTTATTGAACTGGTACCAAACCAAAGCTCATTTGCCCATCTGGAGAGATGGCTGAAACACAAAGAGTACGTGCATCTGGCGGAACGAGAAGACAGTCCTTTTAGTCTCAGTCCGGCGGTGCGGGGGTCAATAGAACTATTAGCCGAACTTTATGATGAGCTGCTTCCCCATTTTTCAAGCTCGAATTTCAATGTAAATTGTGATGAGACCTTCGACCTGGGGAGCGGAAAAAGTAAAGAAATCTGCGAACGGCTGGGTAAAAGCAGAGTCTATCTGGATTTCCTCCTTAAGATTCATCAACTGGTGCAGAAACATAATCGAAAAATGCAGTTCTGGGGAGACATCATACTACATAATCCGGAGTTAATAAGTGAGCTTCCAAAGGACATAACTGCAATGGTATGGGGCTATGAAGCAAATCATCCTTTTTCTGAGCAATGTCCTAAATTTGCAGCATCAGGAGTTCCATTTTACGTATGCCCCGGCACTTCGAGCTGGAACTCCATTGCCGGCAGGACTGAAAATGCAATTGAGAATCTGCGGAATGCGGCTGAGAACGGCCTGGCTCACGGGGCCATAGGATATCTGAATACTGACTGGGGTGACAATGGACACTGGCAGCCACTGCCGGTATCCTATTTGGGATATGCTTATGGCGCAGCAGTAAGCTGGGCCGGACAGTCAAACCAGAATAGTGATTTGCCCAGGGTGCTTGACTTACATACCTTCAGGGATAAAGCCGGCGTGATGGGACGACTAATTTATGATCTGGGAAATGCTTACAAAGAACCTGGTATGCTTCTGGGCAACCAGTCCATTCTCTTCTATATACTTCAAAATCCCGAGGATTCTGTTTCTGCAGGGCCTTATGCCGGTTTAACAGTTGATTGCCTGAAAAAAACACGAGACTATATTGATAGGGTCATGTCCCCCCTGCCTCAGGCACGTATGGAGCACCCGGATGCCCAACAGGTTGCTGATGAAGTCTCCAACGCTGCGGCACTGCTGCGTCACGCTTGCTGCCTGGCAATAGCCCGGCTGCAAACAACGGATGGGAAAATCGACAGCATACCGGAAAACACCCGTAAAGAACTGGCTGCTGATTTAAGGAAGATAATAACTGAGCACAAACGTTTGTGGCTATTGCGTAATCGTGAAGGGGGACTGGTCGATAGCGCGGCCCGTATGGAGAAAATATTAGGGCTGTATCTTTATCAAGTTTCAGAAAAATGATGCAAGCAGAACCAAAGTCGCTCTCTAAAGAACGTTAGAAAATCTCACGGACAAAAGTTAATGTTTATTACACGATGCAAAAAAGATAGGGCCAATCTTCAAAGTTATACGTTTCTAATTCTTTGTCTATTACTCGCGCAAGGATTTTGGGCAACTTCACGCTCTTATGAACGATTTGTTTGCTTTGATGTAAATGATGTCGGTGAGCAGAACAATAGGTTTGAAAGAATCGAGCCCTGGAAGGTTGTTCCTCTTGACCCTGCGTATGGAGGGCAATGGGTAGCTGCCGGTGATGTAGATGGTGACGGACAGGTTGAAATTGTAAGCGCTGAAAACGTCAACAAAGATGATGTCCACTATACCAGCACAGCCGTTGCTCAAAAACTTGATGGGACAGTTCTGTGGCGGTGGGGCAATCCGGATATCGGGCGCAAGATGTGGCATCACGATGTCGCCTGTCAGATTTACGACTGGGACGGCGACGGCAAACAGGAAGTCATCCTGTGCACAAAAGATTATTTAGTTGAGCTGGATGGCAGCAGCGGGCAGGAACGCCGTCGGATAAAGATAAATGAGGAGGCGACAGACTGTCTTGTTTTTTGCAATTTGAGCGGTGGTAAGCATCCAGGCGACGTGCTGGTCAAGACAAGATATGGTCAGATTTGGGCTTACGATTATGGAGGGAAACTTTTGTGGATGGTTAAGGAACCTGCGGGTTACCATACCGCACATCAGCCCAGACCGATTGACATTGATGGTGACGGGCGCGATGAAATTATGGCTGGGTATGCCCTGCTAAACCCTGATGGAACGCT
>Ga0315277_10008428_pt1 | contig 13262 bp, 11 predicted proteins | sample YL17G05_15_MG_FD_203695 | JGI IMG/M metagenome (GOLD analysis project Ga0315277, IMG submission 203695) | Sediment microbial communities from Yellowstone Lake, YNP, Wyoming, USA - YL17G05_15 | ecosystem: Environmental > Aquatic > Freshwater > Lake > Sediment | place: USA: Wyoming | collected...
CCACTCGCAGTAGGCGGGCGAGAGCGTGACCGCCGAGAGCAGGACAACCCCCAGCAGGACCGCCCACGGCAGGTACGTCCAGCGGCGGTCAATGGTCTTGATGACCGGCTTCTTGAGGATGCGCGAACAGCCCTCGTCCAGCCCACCATAGAAGCACAGCCAACTACACCAGCCGCGCCCCAGCACCAGCGTCGCGCCCGCCCATAGCACGAGCATACTGGCGATGGGGGCGAATCCGGTCAGGAGCGAGCCGGGGAAGACGATCGTGCGCGTGAAAAGCGCGGGGATGATGATGGTGGGGATGACCAGGAAGCAGAACGGGGTCTTGCCTTGAAGTACGTCTGCATCGGTCAGCGACAGGCTGCCGCGCGTACCCAAGATACTCGCGGCGAAGGTAATGATCAACGTCAGCGCCAGGGCGACGAACAGAACCCGGCGGTAGCGGTAGGTCTTGCCGGTGTACAGCATCAGGAAAAAGAGGATGTTGAGCGCCAGCCACGTGACAATCCCCGCGATAAACGGCAGCGGGTCCTCACGCGGCGGCCCGCCGGCCAGGAACAAGAACGAGAGCAGCATGATTGGCAGGAGTAGGAGCAACGATTTGAGGACGCCCAGGCCGGGCTTTCTGGGCTTCGTTTCAGTCTGTGCAGTCATTTCCACAATACCTCCCACAAAGAACGCTGAGCGCTTATCCGGCGATCAACAAGATGGCGCCCGCAAACAGATAGTACAGCGCCACGATGACGGCGGCGAACTGGCCGACGATCTGCAAGGCGGAGGCACGGCGGAACACGCCGAGGAAGGGAATGGGGATGAAATAGACCGAGGTGCCCAGGAAGAATGCCAGGAAGAAAACCAGGCTGCCGGCCAGGCTGCCGGCGCTGGCCGCGCCGGTGAACGCCAACAGCAGGGGTGGGCAGATCTTGAGCCCGGCCAGGAAGCCCATCCCCACCGGCAGCAGGGCCGGCCAGCGGCTGAGCGTGGCTCGCGCCCCCTCGAAGGCGCAATCGCCAGCCGGGGCCTTCTTGCGCAGCACCGCCACCAGCAACAGTGCCGCCAGGCCCACGTACGCGATGCCGATCAGCAGCCTCTCATAGCCAGCAGCGCCAGATAGCAGGCTACCCGCGCCCCACGCCAGCAGGCCGATGAGCAGATACCCCCCCATCCGCCCACCCAGGAACTTGAACAGCGTCACCAGATTCTGGCGCACGCCCTGCCCCTCGTGCATGAAGAATGGGATCAGGGCCGGAGCGCAAAACGCCAGGCAGGACGAACCGTTGGCCAGGCCCAGGAGAAATCCCTGCATGTCACATCACCTTTTCTTCAGCCATGTCTTGTCCTCGATCTACCTCGGCGCTGTTGGCCGATATGAGCGGCAGGCCCAGGTCGCGCAGGCGTGCCAACAGCCCGTACAGCGCCGCCTGGTCCACCACGTCGCCGGTCAGAATCGTCTCGTCCTGGTCGGTGTGCGCGATTTCCAGGCCCGCGAACCATTCCGACCAGTTTTCATCTATCTGCCCTTTGACGCGGATCTCGACTTGCAGCAAGGCGGCCTCCTTGGATTCTCCGCAGACGAGCGCCCGGCGGGCCAACCGCGCTACTTCTTCTGGAGTTTGGAGATGCCCCAGAAGAGGACGCCCAACCCTGCCAGAAATGCGCCTACGCCAATCGGTCCCGTCCAGTATAGAGCCATCCAAATAGTGTCCAGGTTCCCTCCCTTGCTATTGCTACCTGCATCTAATGGGCCCGCCGGGCACTCTCGTCGCCGCCTGCCCCTTGAAAGTCTGGCAGGCAATGCTACCCATAGCATAATCACAAAGGAGCCGCATGTCATCACCCATGACGGGTGATTGAGGGGTGATCTTGGGGGGTGGCTAGGCGGTGTCAGGTCAATCCGGCCTGGCGTAGTAGGCGGTCAGAGATATGGCGTGCCTGCAAACCACATCTCCTACAACAGGCCAAGTTTTCCGGCCTGGGCGACGGCTTCGCGGCGAGCGTTTACGCCAAGTTTGCCGTAGACGTTCCTGAGGTGGGTCTTGACGGTGTTGACGGAGACGTACAGCGCGTGCGCGATCTCCTGGTTGGTCCGGTCCTCGGCCAGCAGGCGCACGACGTCGAGTTCGCGCTCGCTCAGCGGCTCGACGAGAGCGGAGGCGCTGGGGTGCAGAGGTGCAGTGGAGACCTCTTTTACCCGCGCTCCTCCGCTCCCCTGCCCCCCTGCTCCCTCAAACGCAGCCAACAGGGTCTTGACGTAGGCCCCCAGCCGGCGCGCCTGCGCCCTCCCCAATCCGCATTCCGCATTCCCCATTCCGCATTCCCCATTCCGCATTCCCCATTCCGCAATCCGCACTCTCATCGGCTCGCCCAGGTCCACCAACGTGCGGACGTAGCCCTCCGGCTCGGCCAGCGTGAGCGCCTCGGTGAGGAAGACGAGCGCCTCTTCAGGCGTGGGCGCAGCCAGGGCCTGCAGCGCACGTGTCTCGCCGAGAGCGGATTGCCACCCGGCGCGGGAAACCGTTTCGTGCCGCACCTTCAACAGCGCCGCGGCCTCCGCTCGCCGGCCCTGCGCCAGGAGCAGGCGTGTCTGGGCCAGGCTCAGGAACAGATAGTTGAACAGCGACTCGACCGCCTCCAGCCTGGGAAACTGCCCGACCCACTGGGACGCTGCGTCCAGTTCCCCCCTCGCCAGGCTGACCATGGCCTGATAGGCCAGCGCGTGCAGCCGTGCGACCTGGGACATGCCGGGATGCTGCGCCAGGCGGGAACTGGCCTGAATCGCCTCCTGTGCGGCCGCCCCGTCGCCCTGGGCCTGCCGGACCAGCGCCAACGTGCGGTAACCGGCCACCTGCAGTTCCACGTTGCCGGCGCGCTGGCTGAGCGCAATCGCCTGCCGGGCGTGCTCGGCGGCGGCTTCCAGGTCGTTCCACTCGTACAGCAGCATGGCCAGGTCGGTGTGGGCCACCGCGACGATGGGCAGTTGCCCGCTCTGCTCGATCACCTCGCGGTAGGCAGTAGCGGCCTGGCGCAGTTTCCCCCGCGCCGCGAATATCCGGCACAGGAAGATCCCGCTCGTCGCCTCAGCATAGTCATTCCCCGAGCGCCGGGCGGCCTCCCGCGCCTCCATGAGCACTTGCCATGCCCCGTCGAGGCGACCGGCGTACCAGTAGGCCATCCCGAGGTTCATCCCCACCACGCTGCGCAACGTCCACTCGTCCGGGGGCAGTAGCGACAGTGCGCGCTGCGATAGCTCCACCGCGCGGCGGCCATCGCCCCGAATCCGGGCAGCGTAGGCCCGCGCGGAGGCAATCTGCCCCAGCAGGGCTGGCTCCCCCTGGGCACCCTGCTCGGCCAGCGCCAGGTAGGTTTCGGCGGCGTCAATCTGCTCCGCCAGGAGCAACGGCCAAATGTACTCGAAACAGAGCCATGGGCGGGCACGCACAAAATCCTCTGGAAGCGCCTGGAACCAACCGAACAGGGTAGCCACCTGGCCGTGCTTCAGCATCTCTGCGTTGACGCCCAGGATGAGCGAGGCCGCGCTGTCCCAATCGGCGGCCGCCAGCGCGTGGCGGATCGCGTCGGTGGGGAAGCCATGTTCGGCATACCATGCGCTGGCCCGCCGGTGCAGGTCCGCGCTGTCCCCTACCTCGATCTTGAGCCGGTGGCGCAACAGATCGGCAAACAGGTGATGGTAGCGATACCACTCCCGTGCCTGGTCGAGCGGCACGATGAACAGGTTGGCGTGCTCGAGGTATTCCAGGATGGATTGGGAATCAGGGAGCGGTGATCGGTGATCAGGGAGTAGTGATCGGTGATCAGGGAGTAGTGATCGGTGATCAGGGAGCAGGGATGCGTCCTGATCCCTGACCCCTGATCCCTGATCCCTAGTCCCTAGTCCCTGATCCCTGATCCCTGATCCCTGATCCCTGTTCACCACAACATCGCACAACGGGGCCGTGAAACGATCAAGAATAGAAGTCTTGAGCAGAAAATCCTGTACACTGGCGAGCTGTCGTTGAAAGACCTCCTCGATCAGATAGTCCAGCACGTAGCGCTGGCTGCCAGTGAAGGATTCCACGAGTGAATGAGCGTCGTCCTGGCCCTGCATGGACAAGGCGGCCAGTTGCAGGCCGGCGATCCAACCCTCGGCGCGCTGCTGGAGTGCTGCAATATCGTCGAGCGACAAGGCGAGCCGCATCACGCGCCGCAGAAAGTCGGCCGTCTCCTCCTCCGTGAATCTCAGATCGGCCTGCCGGATGTCCACCATCTGCCCGCGCGCCCGCAGGAGCGAAAGTGGCAGCGGCGGATCCTCACGCGTAGCGATCACCAGGTGCATCTGCGGTGGCTGATGCTCCAGCAGGAACGCGAGTTGCTGGTGAATGGACAGCGTGTGGATCTCCTGGTAGTCGTCGAGGACGAGGATGAAAGGACGAGGCACGGCGGCGACGTCGTTGATCAAGGCCGTGAGGAGTACATGGGGCGGCGAGGGCTGGGGAGACTGCATCATCGTCAGGGCGGCCTGGCCGGTATTGGGGTCAACCTGCCGCAGGGCTGCAATGAGGTAGGTCAAGAAACGAACCGGGTCGTTGTCGTCCTCGTCGAGCGAGAGCCAGGCATAGGGACGGTCCACACGACTCAGCCACTCGGCGACAAGGGTAGTCTTGCCAAACCCGGCCTGAGCGGAAACGAGCGTCAGCCTGCGGTTAGGCCCCGCGTTCAACTGCTCGATCAGGCGCGGACGTGAGACCCGCTCAGGCCGCATGGGGGGGGCATAGAGCTTGGTCTGCAGCAGAGAAGTGGCCATGCTACCCTCCTTGGAGCAACTGGCAACCTCGCCCCAGCTGCCCTATTTTACCATCTTCTCCCCAAACAAACAAACGCCAGCCCAATTGCGCGATACGCCAGAAACGGTTAGAATAGGCACCATGAAAACGATCTTGCTCGACTTTGAACCGGGCACACTGTCGGACGAGGAGGTGGCCCGAGTGCAGGCCGCCGCGCCGGACATGCGCATCCTCGTCACGCGCGACCGCGCCCAGGTCGAACGTGCGCTGGATGAGATCGAGATCGCGGCGGGCGGCTTCCCCCACGACCTGCTCCCCCGCGCGCGTGCCCTGCGCTGGCTCCAGCAGTGGGGCGCGGGCGCCGACTGGCTGCTGCGCCACCCGCAGGCCGCCGAACTGGGCTTTATCCTGACCAACACCTCCGGCATCCACGCCATCCCCATCAGCGAGCACATTATGGGGCTCCTGCTCGCCTTTGCCCGCGGGCTGCACCGGGCGGCCTGCGCCCAGGTCCGCCATGAGTGGATGAGTCATGGCCAGCAGAGCATCTTTGAGCTGGCCGGCAAAACGATGTTACTCGTCGGCGTCGGGGCGATCGGCGCGCGCACCGCCGCGGTGGCTACCGCGTTCGGGATGCGAGTCCTGGGCATCCGCCGCGACCCGTCGGCCGGTGCCCCGGGCGTGGCAGGCATGTACGGCCCCGAACGGTTGCTCGACCTGTTGCCGGAGACGGATTTCGTGGTGCTGACGGTACCCTTGACCCGCGAGACCTATAGGATGATCGGGGAGCGCGAACTGCGCGCCATGAAGCGGACAGCCTATATCGTCAACATCGGGCGCGGGGGTACCATCCAGGAAAGCGTGCTGGTGCGGGCCCTGCAGGAGGGCTGGATCGCCGGTGCAGGCCTGGACGTGTTCGAGGTGGAGCCACTACCGGCCGATTCGCCGCTGTGGAGCATGGAGAACGTGATCATCACACCCCATTATGCCGGCGCCACGCCGGCCTATGACGAGCGGGCGCTGGAGATCCTGCTGGACAACCTGCGCCGCTACCAGGCCGGTGAGCCGCTGCGCAACGTGGTGGACAAGAAAATCGGCTACTGATCCTGGCCCGGACGAGCCAGGACTAAACGAGGGGGATTCAACGCAGTTATCATGCCCCCTTCAGGGCACCATGAAGTACGAAAACACCTCAACAAGTTGAGGACTCCGGAGTCCCGAACTTGTTCGGGGTATTTTCAGACCAGAAGCGCAGAGACTCAGAGAAACGCAGAGATTTCTGAGTTTCTGATCTTCTCGGAAAGGAGCGACAATATGAACACGACGTTTACCAGGAAGTTGGGCAGGTCCGGCCTCCAGGTCAGCGCCATGGGCCTGGGCTGCTGGGCCATCGGTGGGCCATTCTGGCGCGGAGAGGTCGCCGTCGGCTGGGGGCAGGTGGACGACGCAGAGTCCATCCGCGCCATCCGGCGCGCCCTCGACCTGGGCGTGACCTTCTTCGACACCGCCGACGTCTACGGCGCGGGCCACAGCGAGCAGGTCTTGGGCCGTGCCCTGGCCGGCCAGCGCCAGCGGGTCGTGATCGCCACCAAGTTCGGCAACGTATTCGACGAAACCACCCGCCAGGCCAGCGGCTCCGACGCCTCACCCGCATACATCCGCCAGGCGTGCGAGGCCTCACTGCGACGGCTGAACACCAACGTCATTGACCTGTACCAGTTCCACCTGAACGACTACGAGCCGGAGCAGGCCGCTGAGGTGCGCGACGCGCTGGAGGGCCTGGTCGCCGAGGGCAAGATCCGCTACTATGGCTGGAGCACCGACTTCCCCGAGCGTGCCCGCGTCTTCGCCGCCGGCCCCCACTGCACCGCCGCGCAGTTCCAGATGAACGTGCTGGACGACGCCGCGGCCATGGTCGCCCTGTGCGAGGGGCTGAGCCTGGCCGCCATCAACCGCGGGCCGCTGGCCATGGGCTTGCTCACCGGCAAGTACCGGGCGGGCTCCACCCTGTCCCTGGACGACGTGCGGGGCGCCAGAGGCCCGGACTGGATGAAGTACTTTGCGGGCGGCCAGCCGAACCCCGAGTGGTCCAGGAAGATTGAGGCGATCCGCGAAATCCTCACCAGCGGCAGCCGCACGCTGGCGCAGGGGGCACTGGCCTGGATCTGGGCGCGCAGCCAGAACACGATCCCTATCCCTGGCTTCCGGACGGTGGCGCAAGTGGAAGAAAACTGTGCCGCCATGCAGTTTGGGCCATTGGATGCCGGGCAAGTGCGCGAGATAGACGCGCTGCTGGAACGCTAGGTGGGCTACAATGCGTCATCGAGTACTTGGCAGAACCGGGCTCAACGTATCGGTCGTCGGTTTCGGCGCCATCAAACTGCCGGACGTGAGCGAAGAGCAGGCCTGCGCCGCACTTCAGCGGGCGCTGGACGCAGGGATCAACTTGATTGACACAGCCCGCGATTATGGAGACAGCGAGCACAAGGTGGGCCTGGTGTTGAAGGAACGCCGGGACGCTTGCTTCGTCGCCACCAAGACCGCCGCGCGGGACGCCGACGACGCACTACGCGACCTGGAGACCAGCCTGCACGAGTTGCAGGCCGACCGGCTCGACCTGTGGCAACTGCACAACGTGATGGACCGCGGGTTGTGGGAGCGCGTCACGCGGCCCGGCGGCGCGCTGGAGGCGGCGAAACGTGCCCGGGCGGAGGGGCTGGTGGACCACCTTGGCATCTCCATCCACCGCTCGTACTACGTGATGCGCGAGGCCATCCATTCGGGTGAGTTCGAGACCATCCTGCTCCTGTACAACCCGCTGGACGAGGAGGGGGTGGCGGCCAACGGCATGCTCGACCTGGCCCACCAGCGTGGACTAGGCGTCATCATCATGAAGGCCCTGGGCGGCGGCGCGCTGGTGCTGCCGCAGGCCGACGAAGAGCGAGAGGAGCAAACCCGCACCTCCGGCGGCCACTGGTTCGACCCCATCGCGCGCGGGAGCCTGCGCTACGTGCTCTCCCATCCGGCGGTAGACGTGGTCATCCCGGGCATGCGCTCCGTGCGGGAGGTGGAGGAGAACGCCCCGGTAGGTGATATGCCCGCCCTCACCGAGGCCGAGCGCGACGAGTTGATTCGGGCCATCGGGCGGCTGAGGGGCACGTACAAGTACGAGCAGGACTGCCTGCGCTGCGGCTATTGCGTGTCCGCCTGCCCGCAGGACATCCAGATCCCGCAGGTCTTTCACGCGGCCTACGCCTACCGCCAGTACCCGGAAGAGACGCGCCAGATCGGGCTAGACATCTACCGTGCCCTGGAGGTCTCGCCCGAGGAGTGCCTGGAATGCGAAGCCTGCATGGAGAAATGCCCGGCGGGCATTCCGATCCCGGAGCGGCTGAAAGAGGCCGTCGCACTGTTCGCCGGGACGTAGGTCACGTTTGGTACGTGACGATCCCCGCATACCAGACCCCATACCAAGACGTACGGCGCACCTCAGCCAAGAGATGCGCCGTACCCCTTTGGTCCGGCTATCCTCAGGAAACTCTAGCGAGTTCCCCGGAGGTGATGCCGGACCGAGCGTTTAGAGTAACTATCCATAGGCACCACCTCCTCCGTTTCAGGATGTCCACATTATCCCCCAAAACGGCAACCTTGTCAAATCACGCGTCGCCACTACGAACCTACCTCTCCCCGCATCTCCCGTAGTGACGACTTTAGTCGTTGCAGCCATAGCCACCCAATGGCTCCAACGACGAGCGCCCCGACGATCAATAACCCGACGATCACGATCGCCACGTCTATCCAGAAGGGCATGGGGAACAGGCGGATCAACGTATCCGAGTATGGGAAGGTCCAACTGTCCCCTTCGAAGAAGACGCGATGAAAGTTGGTGAAGAACTGATCCCAACTCGCGAGCATGTACAGCCCGACGGCCGCCAGCAACCCCAGCGTGAACAAGCTGCCGGAGAGCAGCGCAGCGGGGACACGCCGGCGGGTCTGGCCGGCGGCCGCCAGCGTCACCACGCCCCAGGCCAACACCAACCCGGCCACGAGGCCCGCCACCATGATGCGGCTGTACACCGCCTGCACGTCGGCCATGTGGCGCAACTCCCGCTCGTTGAAGGCAGGGTCCCCTTCCGGGAGCCGCAGGTCGGCCAACAGCGAGAGCGGTGCGTTGGTCGCCAGGTAATCCACACAAGTCTCGGCCAGCCGGGTGCGCTCGGCCGTGGAGAAGCCGTAATCGTCGGGCGGGAAACTCGCCTTCCCATATTCCAGGCGCACGAACCAATGGCCGGTCACGATGCCCAGATCGGCCGCGACCAGGCAGACGGGTACCGCCAGCACCAGCAACACGTACACCACGCCGGGCCATAGCGTGCGGAGCATCCTCATGGGTTCCCTCCCTGCAGGACGAAGTTAAAGACCAGCGCGTTGGTCATGAGTTCGATGGCGGCGCGGTCATCGGTGAAAATGACGGGCCCCGGCTGGGTGGGGCGCAGATTCTCTGCCGCCTGCGCCGCCGCCGCGTACAAAAAGTCGTTGCCCTCCAAACCAGGCAAGTTGGCCAGCAGGTAGCCGGCCTCGGAGGGCTGCACCGTGGCCACCACGATGGCGTTGAGACTGTTCGGCACTTCGATCACGTGGGCGGATGGGAATACCTGGAGCAGCGTCGCCAGCATCGCCTCCACCAACCGGTAGTCCTGGTTAGTGCGCCCAACGTTGATCACCACCACCCCATCGGCGGTCAGGTGCTCCCGCACCAGGCGGAAGAACTCCACCGTCGTCAGGTGCGGAGGGATGTAGGGCAGCCGGTAGGCATCCACGCCAATCACGCTGTACTGCTGCCCGGAGCGAGCCAGCCAGTAGCGCCCATCGGCGACGGCGACGTGCAGGTTGGGCTCATTCATGGCAAAGAACTCCCGCCCCACCCGCACGATCTGCGGGTCAATCTCCACCCCATCAATGGGCAGCGGGCCGTAGACGGCGGTGTACTGGCGGGCCATAGTGCCGGCCGCCAGCCCGATGATGGCCACGCTCCGGACCCGCTCGGGGGTGTACGGCGCTGGGTTAAAGTACGGGGCGATGAGAAAGTAGTCCCATGGTCCGGACGTGCGCAGTTGGTCGGGGCAATAGACGGAGTGAATGCCCTGCCCCTCGTTCAGCAACAGGGAACGGCAACCATCCTGCTCCACCACCTGGATGTAGTTGTAGGCCGATTCGGTCTCGTAGATAGCGCCTGCGGCGGCCTTGACCGGCTGCCCGCGCAGGAGGAGCGCCAGCAGGACGATGAGCGCGGGCATCCAGAGGTACAGCGGCAGGCGGCGGAAGCCGCTGCGTGCCAGCCCGACGAGCGCGACGGCCAGCAGCAGGAGTGAGAGCAGGACGAACGTGTTGCGCGTGCCGACCGTGGGCACCAGCAGCAGGTCAGGCAGGAAGGCGCCCACGAAACTGCCCGCCGTCGAGATGGCGTACACGCGTCCCGCCACCCGGCCGGCGCTGGTCACGTCCTCTATGGCCAGCCGGATGATGAACGGCGAGACGCAGCCCAGCAGCGTGACCGGGACGCTGAAGAGGATGAGCACGGCGACGAAGGAGCCGCCCAGCATGGCGGCGTCGAAATTGGCGAACCCCAGGGAGGCCAGGCGGAGCACCGGATGGGCAGCAAAGGGCACCAGCCCGACCAGGAAGGCGGCCCAGGCCACGATCTGGTAAAGCGTGGCGGGCCGGGGGGAGCGGTCGGCCCAGCGCCCGCCCAGGAAATAGCCTGCCGTCAGGTAGAGCAGGATCAGCCCGATGATGGCAGCCCACACCAGGTTGGCAGTGCCAAAGTGGGGGCGCAGCAGGCTGGAGGCAGCCAGTTCGACCGCCAGGGAGACCAACCCGCCGGCGAAGGCGGTGACGTAGAGGTAGGTAGTGTCCCGTTTGCACATACGGGCCGATTATATCCACTTTGAGCCACCAGGCAACCTGGCAGCCCCGACTCCGCGGCCGGAATCTCCGACCCGATATCGGACGTTGACTTTCGCGCAGAACTGTAGTACACTATCCATGGCATCGCTGAAAGGGGAGACCACCCTGTTACTGGGGACTACGATGCAGACGCCTACATCGCAAAGGACGATCGGGGATGAGGATAGTAGGGTTCATCTGGCTGGAAGATATAGTTGAGAAACTCGATGCAAAACATCAGGTGGTTCCCGAGGAAGTAGAGCAGGTTTTCAGTAACCAGCCGAAAGTCAAGCGAATGAACAAGGGCTACTATCGAGGCGAGGATGTCTACCGGGCACTGGGGCGAACAGATGCAGGACGTTATCTGACGGTCTTCTTTATCCACAAATTGACTCACGAAGCTCTGGTATTGAGTGCAAGAGATATGGACGATCAGGAGCGAAGAAGCTATGCGAGGAAATGATCTAGCACCAAGAGACACATTGCCAGAGGACTTTGGCACGCTTGACGAACTATGGGAATTCTGGGACACTCACAGCAGTGCTGATTATGAAGACCTTATGGAGCCTGTCGAAGTGGAGATAGATGTATCCTCAAGCAGGATGTATTGTCCTGTGGCGAAGGATTTGCTACGCGAGGTACGCGTACAGGCGCGCCAGCAAGGCGTGTCAACGGAGACCTTGATCAACCTCTGGCTTCAGGAGAAGATCTGTGCTTCGGCGTAGACCATTCAGTGGTTTTGACTGCAGTGTGATGATCGCACATACCGCCCGGCCCGTCGTGAACCATAACGATAACGACCCTGGCGCCCCCCCGGGGCGGCCGGCGATGTGACACGTCTGATCCTGACCGTGCAGCAACAAGCCGCCCCCACCCGGCGGCTTGTCCTTTTATCCGAGACTTGTACTCATACCAAGGAGGTGCGCCATGAAACGTATTGTCGCAAGCGAACTGAGCCAACACGTCGGCGAGCGCGTCACGATGGCGGGCTGGCTGCACAACCTGCGCCGCATGGGCCGGGTGAACTTTTTGCTCTTGCGCGACCGCACGGGACTGGCCCAGGCCGTGCTCGGCAAGGAGGACCTGGCCCCCCTGGAGGGGCTGCAGATGGAGACTGTGCTGGAGCTGTCCGGCACCGTCGTGGAAGCGCCCGCCGCCCCCCTGGGCCTGGAACTGCACGGGGTGGAGTTGAAGGTGCTCTCCCCGGTCGCCGACACGCTGCCCTTCGAGCTCAACCAGCCGCATCTCTCCGCCAGCCTGCCCGTCTTCCTCGATCACGCCACGGTCGGCCAGCGGCATCCCCGCCAGCAGGCCACGCTGCGCATCGCGGCCGGCATCGCGGCCGGCTTCCGCCAGGCGCTGCACGCGGAGGGCTTTACCGAGATCTTTACGCCCAAGATCGTCGCCAGCGCCACAGAAAGCGGGGCGACCGTGTTCAAACTCGATTACTTTGGTCAGCCCGCCTACCTGGCCCAAAGCCCCCAGTTCTACAAGCAGATCATGGTCGGCGTGTTCGAAAAGGTCTACGAAGTCGGCCCCGTCTTCCGGGCCGAGCCGCACGCGACGACGCGCCACGTCAACGAATACGTCAGCCTCGACGCCGAGATGGGCTTTATCGAGAACCACTTTACGGTCATGGATTGCCTGACGCGCGTGATGCGGGGCATCCTCGCGTACCTGGCCGAGCATTGCGTAGACGAACTGGCGATGCTGGAGGTGGAACTTGCGCAGGTCGGGGAAGCCATCCCCTGGATCTACTTCCCCGATGCCCAGGACCTCGTCTACCGGCGGGAGGGCATTGACGCGCGCGGCGAGCCGGACCTGGCGCCCGAGCACGAACGGGCGCTGGGGCAGTGGGCCAGCGAAGAGTTCGGCAGCGATTTCCTGTTCGTGACCGGCTATCCGATGGCCAAGCGCCCCTTCTACACCCACCCCAATCCTACCGACCCGGCCTACTCGAACAGCTTCGACCTGCTCTTCCGCGGTATGGAACTGGTCACGGGAGGCCAGCGGCTGCACATCTACGATGACTACTGCGCGGCTGCAGAGAAGGCGGGGCTGTCTCTGGAGCCATATCAGGAATACCTGGAGTGTTTCAAATACGGCATGCCGCCACACGGCGGCTTTGCCATCGGCCTGGAGCGCTTCGTGGCCCAGTTATTGCAGGCCCAGAACCTGCGCTGGGCAACCCTGTTCCCACGCGACCTGGCGCGTTTGAAACCATGAGGTCTGGCAAGATCCCCGCTGAAGCGGGGCGTCCGTCACTCATCCCCAGGCGGGGTGTCCGTCAGCGGGGCGTCCGTCACTCGTGGCGTTGTGAAATCCCGTGGTAGTGGTAGAATAGCGCCCAGTTTACGTTCAAGGAGCGGATCATGCTGAAAAACCACAACTGCGGTGAACTGCGGCCCTCGCACGTCGGCCAGCAAGTGACCCTGGCGGGGTGGGTCAACCGCCAGCGCGACCACGGCGGCCTCGTCTTCGTAGACCTGCGGGACCGTTCCGGCACCGTGCAGGTCGTGGCCAACCCCGACACGG
>Ga0315277_10008429_pt1 | contig 13262 bp, 10 predicted proteins | sample YL17G05_15_MG_FD_203695 | JGI IMG/M metagenome (GOLD analysis project Ga0315277, IMG submission 203695) | Sediment microbial communities from Yellowstone Lake, YNP, Wyoming, USA - YL17G05_15 | ecosystem: Environmental > Aquatic > Freshwater > Lake > Sediment | place: USA: Wyoming | collected...
TCCCAAATCCGAAATTGGGGAATCCGCAATCCGCAATCCCCAATCCGAAATTGGGAAATCCGCAATCCGCAATCCGCAATCCCCAATCCGCAATCCCCAATCCGAAATCGGGGAATCCGCAATCCGCAATCCGCAATCCCCAATCCGCAATCCCCAATCCGAAATCGGGAAATCCGCAATCCGCAATCCGCAATCCGCAATTCTCACGGAGGGTTGGAGCTTGTTCTGGGCGGGCTTGCTGCTCGGGCTGGGCTGGTTCTTCGAATACACGGCGGGGCTGGCCGGAATCGGGCTGGGGGCCTATGCGCTGTGGGCTGTTCGGAGAAAGCCGTGGAGCCTCTGGAAGTTCATCCTCGGCGGCTTGATCCCCGTTATTTGCCTTTTCACCTACACCTACCACCTGTTCGGAGAGTTCGCTATTCCTTACAAGTATGAGGTGAATGACCTCTTCCGCAGCGAGATGGCGAAGGGCTTTCAGGGCATTCATCTCCCCCGCATCGCCGTCCTTTATTACGTGACGATCCATCCTTTCAGGGGCCTCTTCTTCTATTCGCCTTTTCTCCTCCTGGCGTTTGCGGGTATCTGGCGAATCCTCAAACACAATCATGAGAGCGCTCAACTCTCGCCCCTCACCCCTCAGTCCTCACCCCTTAGTCCTCACCCCTCACCCCTCAGCACTCAGTCCTCACCCCTCAGTCCTCAGCACTCAGCACTCAGCACTCCGTCCTCAGTCCTCGGCACTCAGTCCTCACCCCTCACCCCTCAGCACTCAGCACTCAGCACTCAGCACTTTTCTTTTGCGCCCGACGCGCTTCTCTCGGCGTTTGTGATTGTGGCATATCTGCTGTTCAACTCGGGCTACTACATGTGGTGGGGGGGCTGGGCTTCGGGTCCGCGGCTGTTGTGTCCGGCGGTGCCTTTCCTCGCGGCCCCATTGGCTTTCTGGCTCGCAAAGGCGGACTCGAGGAATCTGGTGGTGTTTTCGACGCTCCTGGCCGTTTCGCTGGCGCTCAACTTCATGATTGTTTCGGTGGACCCACAGGTCCCCACAGGTCTGGATGATAATGTAGAACTGAACCCCCGGATCTCCGACAATCTGCCCTGCCCCGTTTTCGCCGCGCTTCTCCCCGCATTCTGCGAGGGGGCGGTTGCGCGCAACCTTGGGACGGAGCTGCCCCCGCTGGTGGGTTTCTCCCGCGGGCTAGCGGGGAAAACATCCCTTCTGCCGCTCGGCGTTCTATGGATCCTCGTTGGAGCGTGGCTCTGGAGGGAGAAGCGGCGTCGCGGCCCGGCGGCCCGTGATTCCGTGATTTCTTGTTGACTTCCTTGCGGCTGCGGTCTTACACTCAAGATGCAAGGTTTGGCATAGGGAAGGCCGATGGCCGTATGGAGCCAGGAAACATCCAGCCAGGAGGACCAAGTCCGGCGCGGAAACGGGTCTCACACCCAGAAAGGGCATGGTTGTCATGGAAGAGCGTCTTCTCACCGTCGAGCAACTGGCAGAGTACCTTCAAGTGAGCCCCAAGACCCTTTATAGGTTGATCCACCGCAAGGAGATTCCGTGTTACAAGGTGGCAAACCAATGGCGCTTCAAATGGGACGTGATACAGGAATGGATGGAGAAGGAGAACTTCCGCGCCCCGAAGCCCGCCGGGCAGGAAAAAGAGAAGAAGTAGGAGCCACGAAGCCGCCGCCCGCGATCTCCCGCGAGAAGACTACCCACGAGATACGACTCGACGGACCGGAATAATGGAATCCCCAAAATCTTACGAAGGCGCCCGAATCCTTATTGCCGACGACGAGGAAAGCCTGCTCAACCTCATGGGAATCTCCCTCGAGGGTCTGGGCGCGGAAATCCATCTCGCACATAACGGCAAAGAAGCGCTTTCGCTGCTCGAAGAACACCTCTTCGACCTCATTATCAGCGACCAGTATATGCCCTACGCGACTGGTCTGGACATACTCCGCGTCACCCGCAAGCTGCAACCCGCTCCGCTGTTCATCCTCGTCACGGGCAAAGGCACCATCGAGCTGGCCGTGGACGCCATGCGCAACGGGGCTTTTCACTTCATCGAGAAACCTTTCGATATCCCCCAATTCCTCCAACGTGTCCAGACCGCCCTGGATACCGTGCAACTGGCCATCGGGAACCGCGCGCTGCGGCAGGCCGTGGAGTCCCATTACATTTTCAAGGAGATTATTGTTGGGACCAGTAAGACTCTGCACGCGGCCCTGGACCTTGCTCTTCGCGCGGCCGAACAGTCCAGCCCCGTCCTTCTCCTCGGCGAAAGCGGCACCGGAAAGGACCTCTTTGCCAGCGCCATTCACTTCCACGGCCCCCGACACCAGAAACCCTTCATCCCCATCAACTGCGCCGCCATTCCCGAGAACCTCATCGAAAGCGAATTCTTCGGACACAAAAAAGGCTCTTTCACCGGCGCGATCGCCAACCGCAGAGGATGCTTTGAGGAAGTCGCCGGCGGAACCCTCTTCCTGGACGAGATCGGCGAGATGCCGTTCGACATGCAGGTGAAGCTCCTGCGCGTGCTCGAAGAGCACAAGATCCGGCGAGTCGGCGACAATACCGAGATCCCCGTGGATTTCCGAATCATCGCCGCCACCAACCGCCCCCTGGCGGAGCTGGTGGACAAGAAGATCTTCCGGCAGGACCTCTACTACCGCCTCAACGTCCTGACCATCCTTCTCCCGCCGCTTCGGGAACGCCTCGAGGACATTATTCCCCTGGCCGAACACTTCCTGAAAAAGACGCGCGAAGAAGGCGGAACGCGCGTCGCCTCCATCACCCCCGCCGCGATGGAAACCCTGATGTCCTATCATTATCCCGGCAACATCCGGGAACTCATCAACATCCTGGAGCGAGCTCTATTGCTGTGCGACGCCGACAAGCTCGAACCCCAGCACCTGCCGCCGGAGCTGCTTGCCCACACAAGACCGGAGCGGATCATCCCGAGCGGGGACGACCTCAACCTCAAGCGCGCCACCCAAATGGCGCAGGAGGCCATCGAGAGGCAGCTGATCCGGAAGGCGCTCGAAATGACGCGCGGCAATCACAAGCGCGCCGCCCAACTCCTCGGCATCTCCCGCGGAGCGCTCTACAACAAAATGGAGAAGAGCGGCCTCCAACGCCCGCAAAAAGACGAAGCCCCAACATAACCCGGCGCCCTTGACGGCTCGGCGAGAGACAATAATGTGAGAGATAATGATGGTGAAACCGCGCGTTTCTGGTGGTACAGTGATTCTTAGACGATGGAGGCTGCGCCATAACTGGAGAATTCAGGGTAAGGATTGAGAAAGACAAAAGCAGGCGCCGCAACAAGGGAGAAAAGCAATGCCGGTTATGAATACCCACGATCTTCTGGCCAGATTGAAAGAACTGAAGCCCGCAATAATGGCCCGCTACAAGGCAAAAGAAATGAGTCTCTTCGGATCATTTGTTCGAGGAGAGCAAAGCGCGGACAGTGATATTGACGTGCTCGTGGATTTTGAGGAAGAAGCGGACTTGTTCGACCTCGTGGGATTGGCCGCGCAACTTGAGGAGGAACTGCAACGGAAGGTGGATATCATTCCCAAACGCGCCCTTAGAGCGGAACTTCGCGAGGCGGTCCTGCGAGAGGTTGTGGCCCTATGAGAGACTACAAACTCTACCTGACAGATATTCTGGCCGCAATAGACGGCATCGAGGAGTTTACTCGGGGAATGAACTTGGAGACGTTCCAGGCGGATGACAAGACCGCTAGTGCCGTGATGAGAAAGCTGGAAATCATCGGGGAGGCCGCCAAGAAGATACCCGATGAAATACGACGGAGGCATCCCAGCGTTCCTTGGAAGGATATGGCGGGGATGCGAGACAGATTGATACACTTCTATTTCGGGGTGGATTATCAGCTGGTTTGGAAAGCGGTAAAAGAGCGTCTCCCTCAAATCAGGCCGGAGCTCCAGAAGATCTTGCGGGAATGGGCCTGACAAGGGGATGAAGCCGATCCCGCTTCGCGCGCTTTAACGCGTGGAAGATCGCGTGTGGCGTGCGGGGCTGTAGGCGGCTTTGTGCAGACTGTATGAACACTATGCGTCTACATGTGGAGATTCCATGGAAAGTGTAGATGACTACAAGACCTGCTGGGGGAACGTCTACAGGGCGACTTATGCCAAAGGAAAGAAGCACTGGCGGCCGGAGCTGGCTGTGCCAGGTGAGTTCGTTGAGTTCTTGAATTCACCGCTCTGGCCGGCGCCGCCCGCAAAGGTGCTAGAGGCCGGATGCGGCGACGGGCTGGCGGCAATCCGGCTCCGGGAAATGGGATACGAGGTGCTCGGCGTTGACGTTGTGGAGGAAGCGATCGAGCGCGCTCGCGAAACGGCTGCGGCGCGTGGGACGGAGGTCGAGTTCCTTTGCGCTGATCTGGCCGCCGAAGGCCTGTCGCTCGCTCGACCATCCGACCTATGGGTTGATATTAAGGTTCTCCATTGCCTGTGGGATGACAAAGCCAGGAAAGCATACCTAAAGAACTCCTATGCGAACTTGCGGTCCGGCGGGATTCTCTTTCTGATGGGCGGGCTGGCGCTCGCCGAGGTGAAATCGCATTTCCCCGAATTCTTCGCGCCGCTTGACGACGAGACGAAACACGGGGCGGAAACGCTGGACCGCGATCTGCCGCGAGAGAAAAGGACAGGCATCCGGTGCGAGACTCTTCCCTGGTTATGCCGTGAATTGGAGGAGGCGGGCTTCGAGGTTTTGCGCGCCGGACGCGCCGTCGGGAAAGGAACAGGGTCCGGGGCCGGCTGGGGAGCCATCTTGGTCGCGCGCAAGCCGTACGCGGTCAAGCGGACTCGGCTGGGCGTGTCCGAGAAGGTCGAGTCCGTGCCGCCGCCGGAGATTCGGTCTTTCTTGAAGCGGACGTTCGGCGAACCCGCCTACGAAAGATGGGATTTCCACAACAACGAGGCGTTCGAGTCGCGGATATTTGTCGTCACACAGAATCTCCCAGAGGAGAACGGCCACAAGACGATACGCATTGTCTGGAAGCGCTACAACTCCGACATTCCGGCCGAACGTGCGCAATCCGACGCGAATCTCGTGCGTATCCTGAGGCAAGAAGGTCTCCCAGTACCGGAAGTTCGCGGATTGTTCCCGGATCACAACTCTCTTCTCATGGAGCATTGCGGGGAGGCGACCCTGGCGGACCTTCTGAAGCTTGGAAAGCCTTTGAAAGACGGCCTGTGGGAACAAATCGTGCGGGATTTGGCCAGTCTGCACATGGTCCTCAATGCAAAATGGTCTGAAGCGCCTCCTCTTCCGGATTGGCGCTTCGAGAAAGAACAGCGCCTCCAATGGGCCGCGCAGGGGCTTGAGACGTGGTCCAGCGAGGGGCTGCTGCCCGATGGAGCGGTGGCGTCCTTTCGGCAGTGGCTGCCAACTCTATCCGAAAATCTTTCCGAGGAGCGGCGCTTCGGAAATGTCATCTGGGGGGACTGCAACCCCAAGAACATTCTGATCGCTGCCGATCGGTATTGCTTTATCGACTTTCAGCCCAAGCGTTCGAGTCTGATGCTCGACATCGTTCTTCTGTTCGCCTTCGCCGACTCGCCCGCGACATACCTTCCGCGCGTCCAAGCGCACGGGTTTCTTCGGGGATATTGGTCCCATGCAAGAGATTCCTTTCCCGAGATCGGAACGCTGGAACAGTTCCTCGCATGGTATGACGGCGAACTGCTTTGGCGGATTCTGGTCTATGGGGGAAACCTCTTGCGGCGGAAAGGCGAACGACTGAATGAGTGGCATGAAGTGTGCGCAAAAATGCTCGTGGATCTTAAGGAACTGGCGGTGGCGTAGCGCACTCTGGGGCACGGCGGGTAGAACACCTCCGTATTGCCGCCTTGGGCAGCCAGAGATCGGTCCCGGCCGCTTCGACGGTTCTTGGTCACTCCCCTGTTTGCGCCGTACAATGACCGGAACGGTCTACCGAGCATGGATGGCGCGTCGCAGGAGGCGGGCGCAGCCTTATCCGCTTGCGCCCCCCGTGTTGCGAACCGTCTCCGGGCGAATCTCCGCAGTCCCGGCGCGCGATGCGAAAGATGGGTAAAAGATAGGCTTGACAGGATGCCCGGCGAAACCCGATCATTCCAGCGGAGTCCAACCCAAACCACGGAGACCCGATATGACGAGACGTTTTCCCCCCCTCAGCCCCAAGTGCCCCCACTTCCTTCATGGAGGCGACTATAACCCGGACCAATGGCGCCACATGCCGGAAATCCTGGACGAAGACGTCAGGCTCATGAAGCTCTCCGGCTGTAACGCGATGTCCACCGCGATTTTCGCATGGACCGCGCTCGAACCCGAAGAGGGCCGCTTCGAGTTCGGATGGCTGGACAACGTGATGGACAAACTCGCGGACAACGACGTCTACGTGGTCCTGGCCACCCCCAGCGGCGCCCGCCCCGCCTGGATGGCGCGGAAGTACCCCGAGGTGCTCCGCGTGGGCGCCGACCGCAGGCGCATCCTCTATTGCGTGCGCCACAACCACTGCTACACCTCGCCGCTCTACCGCCGGAAGTGCGCCATCATCAACCGCAAACTCGCCGAGCGCTACAAGGACCATCCCGCGCTCATCCTCTGGCACATCTCCAACGAGTACGGTGGGGAATGCCACTGCGAGCTGTGCCAGGACGCCTTCCGCAACTGGCTGAAGAAGAAATATGACAACGACCTCGACCACCTGAACCGCGCGTGGTGGACCTCCTTCTGGAGCCACACCTACACGGACTGGTCCCAGATCGAGTCGCCCGCCCCCCACGGCGAGATGCACCTGCACGGCCTCACGCTCGACTGGAAGCGGTTCGTCAGCGACCAGACCATTGATTTCTACCTGAATGAGATCAAGCCGCTGCGCGAGATCACGCCGGATATCAAAATCACCACGAATCTCATGGGCACTTATCTGGGCATTGACCTCCGAAAGTTTGCGCCGCACCTCGACGTGGTGTCCTGGGACAGCTATCCTTCGTGGCGCGCTGCGACGAAAGAAGACGTCGAATTGGCTTCGTCGGTCGCGTTCCACCACGACCTGAACCGCTCTCTGAGGAGCGGCCAGCCCTTCATGCTGATGGAGAGCACGCCGAGCGTCACCAACTGGCAGCTCGTGCCGAAGCTCAAACGGCCCGGCCTGCACTTCCTCTCCTCGCTGCAAGCGGTGGCGCACGGCTCGGACACCGTGCAGTACTTCCAATGGCGCAAGGGCCAGGGGAGTTGGGAGAAGTTCCACGGCGCCGTCGTGGACCACTGCGGCCACGAGAATACGCGCGTCTTCCGCGACGTGGCCCAGGTGGGAGAGGCGCTGAAGAAGATGGACTGCATCGTTGGGACCACCACTCCGGCCGAGGTGGCGCTGATCTTCGATTGGGAGAACGCGTGGGCGATCCACGACGCCTGCGGCCCGCGCCGCGAGAAGAAGGACTACCTCCCCACCTGCGTGAGCCATCACCGCGCGTTCTGGAAACGCGGCATCCCGGTGGACGTCATCGGCATGGACGACGATTTCTCGCGCTACAAAATGCTCATCGCGCCGATGCTCTACATGATCCGCCCTGGCGTCGCGGACCGCATCGAAGCCTTCGTGCGCGCGGGAGGCACCCTCGTGGCCACGTATCTCAGCGGTATCACCGACGAGAACGACCGCTGCCACCTCGGCGGCTTTCCGGGACCGCTCCGGAAGGTGCTAGGCATCTGGGCCGAGGAGATTGACGCACTTTACGACGACGACCGCAACCACGTCGTGATGACGCCCGGCAACCCGCTGGGCCTCGCGGGCGAATCCGAGGCAAGCATCTTCTGCGACCTGATCCACGCCGAAACGGCGCAGGTCGCCGCAACGTATCGCGACGACTTCTATGCGGGCCGCCCCGCGCTGACCCGCAACTGTTTTGGCACGGGCGCGGCATGGTACATGGCCTCGCGAAACGAAGAGAAGTTCCTGCAGGCCTTCTATGACGAACTGGCCGCGCATCTCAAACTGGGCCGCGCCCTTGATACGGATCTGCCTGAAGGTGTCACCGCCCAAATGCGAACGGACGGTTCCCGCGTGTTTGTCTTCCTGATGAATTTCGCGCAAGAGGAGCGAACCATCGTCCTCGGCAAGGGCAAGTTCCGAGACCTGCTGGCGGACAAGGAACTGCCGGGCCGCGTGACTCTGCCGTGCTATGGCTGTTTCGTGCTCGAACGTGGATAGACGCTCCTCCGGCCGGCCACCGCTCACTTGATGCAAGAGAGTTGAGAGTACAACCTTTAGGTTGCCTCCCTTGCGCGTACCGGCACGGAGCACTGCGGGCGCGTTGTTTCAGGGAGCGTTGTTCAAGAGCCACTTGAAGCCGTTCTCTATCACGCCGGCCGACGGCCACTCGTGTCCCGCTTGATACGTGATGAGGATTGCCTTGATGCCCGCCCGCTGGAGTCTCTGCAGATCGCCGGGAACGCTCTCCAGATTGCTGTCGGAAACCCCCATCAGGACACAGACGGCCAGCCGGTCGGTGCCAGGTTCAAGCGGGGTGTTGATCGGCCATACCGCCCCCATCGGCATGCACCCCGTGATCTTGCCGGGACAACGGAACGCCATCGCCAGGGACGCCCTGCCGCCACCTGAGAAACCTGTGGAAAAGCGTCTCGTGGGATGGAGGTTCAGACGCAGGGAAGTGTCCTGGAGCACGGCGTCCTGCGCATCCAGGATCGGCTGCCAGGGGCCGTTTCTGGAGTTGCGGGACTGAGCGACGATCCAGCCCTGCTTGCTCGCTACCCCGAAAATAAGGCGTCCGATCGCGCCGTCTTCGCCGCCACTCGCGTCAAAAACGTAAATGATGGGGGCGGGGGTCTTCGGATCGTACTTCGGGGGCAGAAAGAGAAAGTACGTCTGGTCGGGACGCTTCTTGCAGATCACCGGTTTGGACGGGTCCTTGGTGAAGGCGGCAAGAAACGCCGCGCGGATCTGGGCGATATTCCCAAGAAGCTTGGCTATCTCGGGATGGCCCGGCTTCGCCCCAAGGAGCTGGTAGCACAGAGCTTGGCATGTCTCCGGATCGTCGCGGGCCAGAGCGAGTTTGGCTTTGTTTAGAAGTCCCTCCAGCCGGTCTTCAAGGGCGGCCTTTTCCAGATCCTGCAACTTGGACTTGATTAACGGGCTTTCGGGACGCTCACCCTCGAGCGCCAGCAACATCCGGCGGGCCGGGTCGAACTGCCTGGCTTCGACGAGTTTTGCGGCTTTCTGAAGGCGCTGATCGAAAGCGGCGTTCTCGCGCGTCTTGCCGATGGCGGCGAGCGCCTGGGTCGCCTCGGGGGAGCCCGGCACTACGACCAGGTATCCTTTGTACAGATTCTCAGCGTCATCGAACTGCCCCTTGGCCGCGGCCTGCTTGGCCTTGGCCAGGAGCTGCGCGAGAGCCGCCTTGCACTCCGCCGGAGCGCCCGAGGGAGAGGATTTCGCCAGTTTCTTGTAAGTCGCGGCCGCGGCGGAGTAGTTCCCCGCGCTGAGCTCCTTCTGGAACTGGCCGGAAATGCCGCCGCGTATCTTTGCCTCGATCGAAGCCTCATGCACAGGATCTTTCTTCGAAGGGTCCCACATCGCGGTCACTCGCAGGTATTCCAGCGCTTCGCCCAGGCGGCCTTGTTGCTCCGCCTCTTTCGATGCCGCGAGCCAATTCTCAACCGGCGAAAGGAACTGGCTCTCCGGAAGATTCAACTTCATGCCGCTGGACGTGACGATGCTGACCATTCCCCCCTGCTTGGAGACGGACGCAACCTCCAGTGTCTTTCCATTCTTGAGGAAGATCGTTGGCGCCGCGTTCACCCCACCCGCAAACAAAACGAAAGCCAACGCCGCGAGCAGCAGGCCACCTGCCATTCCGGGGACACGTTCAGACACCGTGCGCCCGTGTAGGGCGCGATAAAGACGAGGCAAAGCAGCGCGGAAACTGTTCATATCTCGGCTCCTTCCCCGGCAAATGCGGCACAGAAAAGCGGAACACTCCACAATCCAGACATCACCCATTGCAGCGACCCGCCACCTAATCCAGCCGTATTCTATCTCTTCCGGTTTGCCGAGGCAACTCCTACTTTGCCCACCCCCACTCTTCAAGGCTCTCTTTTCAAGGGTCTTGGCTTGACAAACCGGCACGCGGAGGCCGATAATCCCTCTCGAAACAAGGCGGCCCGGCCCGCGTTCCTTCGCAATGCGAAAGAAAAGCACAGTGAGTGGTTCAGAGATCGGAGACAAGAACATGGCAGAGAAGAACCCGGAGCAGGATTCCTGCGGCCACGGAGACGCATGCGGCTGCGGCGGCGAGCATCTCCAGGAGATGGCGTTGCCCCAGCCTAGTTTGACTGTGTTGGGGGAAATGCTCTTCGCGCAGGGCATGCTGGCGGCGGGCACGGTGCCCAACCCCTATTCACAGGAGATGGAACCGGATCTGGCGATGGCCCAGTTCCAGATCGGCCTGATGGAAGTCCTGGAGGAAAAGACACGGGGAAACCGTTCGGAAATGGAGAACAAAACCCTCGAGGAGATGTTGCACGCGCTCCGCACATCCTATCTCGAAGCTTCCCGCGGCGGAGCTCCTCGGACAAAGTAGGAGAGGACGCAAATGCAGGACGTGATTGTCGGACTCGCAGAGCGCCAGTATCCGATTGCGATCGGCGGGGACTGCCTCGAGGCCCTGGGGCCGCGGGTGCGGGAGGCGCTGCCGAAATGCGACCGCCTGCTGGTGATAACGAACCCGGACCTGGGCAGGCTCCACGCGAACAAGGTCACGCGTTCGCTTCAGAAGGCAGTCCTGGCGGCGGAAGTGATGGGGATCCCCGAAGGGGAACAGCACAAGTCGCTGCGGACGGTGGAGGAGATTTGGGACCACCTGATCCAGCACGGCTACACGCGGCAGTCCGTGTTGCTGGCCCTGGGCGGCGGCGTGGTGGGCGACATCACGGGTTTCGCGGCGGCCTGCTACATGCGCGGAATCGCCTTCGTCCAGGTTCCTACCACCCTTCTCGCCATGGTGGACTCGAGCGTGGGAGGCAAGACGGGCGTCAACCACCCCCGCGCCAAGAACACCATCGGGGCTTTCTGGCAGCCCAAGCTGGTCTTCATTGACATCGGTTTCGTCCGGACGCTGCCGACGGAGGAATTCCGCTCCGGTTTCGCCGAGGTGATCAAGCACGGAGTGATCCGAGACGCCTCCTATTTCGAGTACCTGGAAAACCACCTGGACCTGATTTTTGCCCAGAACGACCGGACGATGATCCGGCTCGTGGAGGGCTCGTGCCGCATAAAGGCGGAGGTAGTCGCGCAAGACGAGCGGGAATCGGGCCTGCGCGCGATCCTCAATTTCGGGCACACACTCGGCCACGCCGTCGAGGTCCTGAGCGAGTACGGCAACCTGCGCCACGGCTATGCCGTGAGCATCGGCATGGTGGCCGCGGCGGGCATCGCGGAGCGGCTGGGAATGGTGGGGGCGGATTTCACCAGCCGGCTCAAGTCCCTGCTCGAGTTCTCAGGCCTGCCGGTCCACTTCCCCGCGCTTGACGAGGAGGCCGTAATGGACCGGCTGCGCACCGACAAGAAAGTGCGGGACGGGCGGGTCCACTTCGTCCTCCCGGTGCGGATGGGCGAAGTGGCGATTCGAGACGACGTGCCGCCGGAGGTGATACTGGAGGTGATCCGGGCGATGAAATAAGTCAGCCGGTCGGCCGGTTGGCGCGTCAGCCAGTCCGCCAGTCGGCCGGTCTGCCAGTTCGTAGTGCGGGCTTCAGCCCGTTTTCTCAAAGGTTCGTAGTGCGGGCTTCAGCCCGTTTTCTCAAAGGTTCGTAGTGCGGGCTTTAGCCCGTTTTCTCAAAGGTTCGTCGTGCGGGCTTTAGCCCGTTTTGTCCGATCCGTCCGATCCGTCCGATCCGTCCGATCCGTCCGACCCGTCAGACCGCGAACGCCCCACTCACAAGGAGCCACACCATGGCAAAATCCCCCCCCAAGAAAACCAGGAAAACCATACTCGTGCTGAACGGCCCCAACCTGAACCTCCTCGGAATGCGCGAGCCGGAGAAGTACGGCGCCACGTCCCTCGCCGAGATCGAGGCGGCGCTGCGCCAGCTGGCCAAAGCCCACGACGTCGAGCTCATCGCCTTCCAAAGCAACTCCGAGAGCAGGCTGATTGACCGCATCCAGGCCGCGCGCGGCCGCGTGGACGTCCTCATCATCAACGCCGGCGCTTACACCCACACCAGCATCGCCATCGCCGATGCCATCGCCGCCGTCTCCATCCCCACGATCGAAGTCCACCTCTCCAACATCTACCGCCGCGAGCCGTTCCGCCACCACTCCTATATCGCCCCGGTGGCCGTAGGCCAGATCAGCGGCTTCGGCGCGCAGAGCTACGAGCTCGCCTTCCACGCCGCCCTTCGCATACTCGGAATGAGAAAGTAACGTGCCGAACCACGGAAAACGCCGAACACACCCAATCCGTCCTCCGTGTCCTCCGCGCATTCCCTGCTTGCCTGACTCTTCTACTTGTCCTACAAACTCCACCCTCCTGTCTCCTGCATCCCCGCGTCCCCAATTCCCCATCTCCAACACTCAGTCCTCAGCACTCAGCACTCAGCACTCTCTCCGCGCCCTCCAACTCCTCCGCCAAGCCCTGAATCGCCCCGACGCCGATTTCCGACAGAGCCAGTGGGAGTGCATCGAGGCGCTCCTTCGCCGCGAGCGGCTCCTGGTCGTTCAGCGGACCGGCTGGGGCAAGAGCATGGTCTACTTCCTGGCGACGCGGCTCTTGCGCGACCGGCGCGCCGGATTCACGCTCCTCATCTCTCCCCTTCTCTCGCTGATGCGCAATCAGATACTGGCAGCCGAGCGCCTCGGCATCCGTGCCCTCACAATCAACTCGAGCAATACGGAGGACTGGCCCGAGATGGAAGGCCGCCTGCTGCGGGACGAGGCGGACCTGCTGCTGATCTCGCCCGAGAGGCTCGCGAATGACAGCTTCCGGGAAAGGGTGCTGCAGCACGTGGCCCAGCGCGTCGGACTCTTTGTGATTGACGAGGCGCACTGCATCTCCGACTGGGGGCACGACTTCCGGCCCGACTACCGCCGCATCGTCCGGGTTCTGCGCGCCTTGCCGCCCAACATTCCCGTGCTCGCTGTGACGGCGACGGCTAACGACCGCGTGGTCAACGACGTGGCGCAGCAGCTTGGCGACCTCCAGATAGTGCGCGGCCC
>Ga0315277_10008431_pt1 | contig 13260 bp, 16 predicted proteins | sample YL17G05_15_MG_FD_203695 | JGI IMG/M metagenome (GOLD analysis project Ga0315277, IMG submission 203695) | Sediment microbial communities from Yellowstone Lake, YNP, Wyoming, USA - YL17G05_15 | ecosystem: Environmental > Aquatic > Freshwater > Lake > Sediment | place: USA: Wyoming | collected...
CGTGCTGGTGGGTGTGGGTGCGGCCTTTGACTTTCTCTCAGGCGCCAAGCCTCAGGCCCCCCACTGGATCCAGCGCAGCGGCCTCGAATGGCTCTTCCGGCTGGCCACCGAACCGCGCAGGTTGTGGCGGCGGTATGCGCAGTATCCGCTTTTCGGTTTGCTGGTGGCGGCGGAAAGCCTCGGGCTTCTCAGAGTGGACCCGGAAGCCCCATAAAAGGCTGCGAGCGGCGTTGCGACGCCCCCTCGCGCGGGCTATACTGCGCGTGCACTCAGCTACCACACCGCCTCGACAAGGAAGACCAATCGTATGGTGCGGCGCTTCTCGACCGACTTCGCCCTGATCGCGATGCTCCTGGACGGACTGCTTGTCGCGGGTTGTCTCGCGCTGTCCGTCCTGGTGCGGCCGTGGCTCAACCCCTTGCCCATCGCACGCACGATCCTTGGCCCGATTGAAATCCCGGGCCCCATGTATCCCATCTCGAGCGTGGTGTGGGTGGCGACCCTAGCGATGCTCTCAATCTATGATCCTCGACGCTACCTGCGTTGGCGCGAGGAGTTGGGGGGAATCGCACTGGGCGCGGGGATCAGCGCCATGCTCCTGGCCGGGCTCTTGTATCTGTCCTTCCGGGATGTCTCGCGAGTGCTGTTTCTTGTTTTCATCGGGCTGAGCGGGTCGGCGCTCGTCGCCTGGCGCGCGGTCTTCCGACTGGCACGGGGTCGCCGGCTCTCCGGCCTGCCCTCCGGGAGACGCATCCTTGTCGCTGGCCGCGGGATTGTGGGGGAAGAGGTACTTCGCGAGGTGCATGCGCACCGCCGGTTGGGGATCGAATTGGTCGGGTTCCTTGACGACGACGTGGGCAAGGCCCAATTGCACAAGGATGTGCTCGCCCCCCTCGACCAGATGCGAGCGGTGGTCGCCGTGCACGGCGTGACGGACGTCGTGCTGGCGCTTCCGCGGCGCGCCTACGAACGAGTGAATCAGCTGGTGGTCGAGCTGCACGATCTGCCGGTGAAGGTCTGGCTCATCCCAGACTACTTCTCGCTTGCGCTGCACCGTGCGCAAGTGGAAGACTTCGCCGGGCTGCCCATGCTCGACCTTCGGGCGCCGGCCCTCTCGGACTACCAACGCATGAGTAAGCGCGTCTTCGACGTTGTGGTCACGCTCTTTCTCGCACCGCTAGCTGCCGTGATTGGGTCGGTCATTGCCATCGTCATTCGACTCGACAGTCCGGGCCCGGCTCTTTTCCGTCAGGAACGCGTGGGCGAGAATGGCCGGCTATTCGAAATGGTCAAGTTTCGGACGATGGTGGTCGGGGCGGAGGCCATGCGCCACGCGGTAGAGCAAATCAGCGCGAATGGGGAGTTCTTGCACAAGGCGTATGACGACCCGCGCGTGACGCGCGTCGGGCGCTTCCTGCGGCGCACCAGTCTGGACGAGCTGCCGCAACTTCTCAACGTCTTGCGCGGCGAGATGAGCCTGGTGGGTCCGCGGCCGGAGCTGCCGTACCTGGTGGAACGCTACGCGCCCTGGCAGCGCAAACGCTTCGCCGTTCCGCAGGGGATCACTGGCTGGTGGCAGGTTCACGGCCGGGCCGACAAGCCGATGCACCTGCACACCGAGGACGACTTGTACTACGTGCAGAACTACTCGTTGTGGCTGGATGTGCGCATCCTGTTCATGACCCTGGGCGCGGTGGTAAGTCGCAAGGGGGCGTACTAGGCCAGGCGGCGTCGTGCCTGCAACGGCCCTACAAAGTTGAGCGCTGCGCGGACTACGATTCCTGGCCGACCGCAGCGCCGATCTCCGCATTCGCTACAACCTCAGTCGCTCGCTTCGCCACCTTCGGAACGAACCTCCATCCTTCTCCATTCGCCGCATGCGACCCCCGACAGTATTTAGCCGTGCCCCCTCAGTTGTCGGGGCAGCGGTGGGCGAGGCGGTGTTGGGTAACACTATCTCTAATCGATGAGGCGAGCTGCCTGGGGCGAGGAGAGGGCAAGCAGCAGGGTAAGCGTCTCCGGAGGCAGGAATGAACCTCAAAGTTTCGCTTTCCGGAAATGCAATTATCGGCAAAACCGTCCTCGAGGTATACGCTATAGGATTCGAACCAGGGACCCCCGGTTATGAGCCCTGCATCTAAATATGAGAATCCCCATTGACAAATCGACTCGTCCCTATACAATGGAATTGCGATCTCCGTTCGCCCCGCTGATGTAAGGCCAAGGGCATTTCTGGCGGAGCTCCACCTAACAACCGAATAACACGGAACGGCCGCGGGCAAAGGTACCTACATGGACCTGCGGTAACTGACAGCACGGGCACCCACACGGAACCGGATGATTATCGCGCCACACAGGCGCATATCTCCGGTTTTTGTTTTTGAGCCGAGACATTAGGGAGATGTCTGCAATGTGGGGGCCGGATGGTAGCAGCAAAGATGGTGGCGAGCGCGCACGCCTCAGGTGGAGGTCCGGGCGGATGGGGGCCCCCTCGTGCCGCGCGAGAACTTCAAGCATGAGTGGAGATTGTCTGCTCATCGTCAGTCGGAGGCGGAGTGCGCCGCGGTCGGCCGGGGCGCAGCCGGTCGACGCGGATTTCGGCCGGGACGTAGGAATAGGCGGCGACCTGGATACGGTTGTGTCCCAGTTGATGGGAAACGATGAGCAGTGCCTGACGGTCAGTGGCGCCGCGCTGGATTGCACGCAGGTATTCCGCAGCCGCAAAGGACTTACGAAAACCGTGCGTTCCAAGGCACGTGATGTTGAGCTTGGGGCAGGTATGGCGGACCAGGTCTTTGGCGCGCATGCGCAACTGGCGCCTTTCGGGGAACACGTGCCCGTCCGGCTGGGCCTGCCCGCGTGTGCGGAGTTGCTCAAGCAACGGGCGCGTCTCGAGGGTCAGCGTCACCCGGCGCGGCCGCCCGCCCTTGGTGTGGTTGGCGTTGGTTTCGAGCACGATGCAACACTCTTCGGGGTGGATGTCGTCGGCGCGCAGATAGACCGCCTCCGAGACGCGCAGGCCGCTCACGTGCATGAGGCCGAGCACGTCAGCGACCATCGCATCTTTCTCGCGGATGGCGGCAATCAAGCGCTCCGCCTCCGCAGGGGAATATGCCTGAGGTGTCGAGTGGACGCGGTTTCCGGGTCGGGGCGCCCGAGGCGCCAGCGGGAGAAGCTCCTCGCGGTCGCGGAGGAATACCTTGGCCGCGCGACAGGCCTTGTCCAGCTTACGCAGCGAGGCGCGATTGCGGGTCAGGTAGGCGCGGCTGCGCCCGCGGTCGGTGAGGTCCTGGATGAAGGCGCAGGCCATCTCGGAGGTGATCTCGTGCGACCTACGGACCGCCGGGAATTGCTGGCGGACGAAATGGCCGAATTGGTGAACGTCTCCGCTCATATCGCGCATCGTGCGGATGCCGCGAATGACGTCGGTGCGCTTGTAGCGCTTGTCCTGGTGGCGGCTGTGCCCGGGGCGGAAGACACGCTGCAGGGCCTTCATCATCTGGTAGCCCAAACTTCCATAGCGAGACATACGATCCCCTTGTCAACAAAAGATCGAATGAGAGCAAGAGCGCCCTGCTTCCTCAAGACAGTCTCGGTTGGACTGCTCCCTGCTGTCCGCAAGGACCGCGATCTTCTCGCGGGTTCCGCTTTCGTGGAAGCGCACGAACGGGGGAAGCGGCAAATTCCCCGTCGATGGGCCCAGGCGCCGGGCGTTGGGACGCGCTGGGGGGCCGTTCACGTGAGCAACGCACCACCTTTCCCGATAGACCTCCTTCTAGCCCCGGGCGGGGCAAGGCTTGGGACCCGCACGATCGGATTCTTGGTTTCGAAGTCTTGGTTTCAAACAGTGCGCGGGTCGCGGAACGATCAGGACGGACCTCCAACGTCTCGTGCGCCAGCTATCGTTCCTGGGTCCTCCTGCCGCATGGGCCAAGCGAGACCGCGCTTGGCCGTAAGCAAAGGAAGCCGTTCGCATGCTCGAGCGCTCGCCGCGGCGCCCTCGACCCCCGAGCGGGGAGCGGAAAGGCCGCCCTCGCGTCCAGCCGAGAGGCACGGTACGGGTTGGTCTTTCGGTCCGGGAGAGCCGTTCTTTGCATGTGCCAGCCTCCATTCATGCTTGAAGACTAGCCGACGGCGAGCCATGCTTCAAGGCCTGGTTCCACTTTTCAATGTTTTTTCTTGGAAAGGAGGGGGAAGAGATGAGGATGCTTGAGTACCTAGCAACACCCCGAGGGTTCGGAAGAATGTTAGACGTGCTGGCCTCGCCCATACCCGACCTGCAGCTTCTGGAGGACCCGCTGCTCGCAAATCACCCGGGGCTGCAGGCCTTCGCGAGGACGAGCTGGGCCGCCGGTCGTCAAGAGCTCCCCGCCGCAGGCGCACCGGCCCTGGTCTTGCTGGTGGCCTACCAGACAGGGCTGTATGTCGCAGCGGTGCGCAGCGGATACCGGCACCATATCCTGCGGGGCGGCCTGCTTTTCCTGGCGCGCAGCGTGTGGCCGGGGTATCAAGTGTGGGTGGCCGGCTCTCACCCGCTCGCCACCCGTCCAAGCGTCAGGTCGAGTGTGAGCTGGTTGATCGGAGACGGCACGCTGTTCCGTGCGCTGCGTGAGTTGGAAGTGAGCAACCCGCAGGCTCCCGAGTTCCAACTGGTCGCACGCGACTTTGACCAAGACGGCTCGACATACCACAAGTGGTTTGAACGAGCCCGAGGCGAGGTGCGGGCGCGCGTGATGGATCAGCTCAGTGGAGTCGGTGTGGACGGAGAGCAGATCGCAGCTTAGGTGGGAGCGGACGTTGGGCTCCGGCGCGGTGCGGCAGCACATCCATCCGCATCTGGCAGGCGGCCGCGTGCGTTTTCCTGGCGTTGGCCGGTGGCGTTGGCGGGGGCGTGTTTCATGGTTTTAATCAATATGTGGGTGCCGCGCCTGGCTGTGCCCTGATCCCGAGCGCGATCGGAGGGTCTGAGACACGGCCGGGTCATTGCGCGCGCATCAAGCGCGACCCCGCAAGGCGTCCTCCTGCCAGCGAAGGAGGAAGGAGGCTGGGGTCATCGCCTGTATCCCGAATCGGGGAAGGAATGCGAAGTGTCGAGCATTGCCGGTGACAAGGGTGTCGGCACGAGCGACCACGGCCACCTCGGCAAAGGGTAGATCCTGGGGATCGAGCACCTTGATCTGCCGAGGCAGATGCAAAGGTTGAGCGACCGTGAACTCGCCCGCCAATCTCAAGTAATCGAGAAGGACGTGGACATCGGCCTTGGCAAATGCGTACTTGGGACGTGCAAGAACTTCGGCGTATTCCCCCTGCAGACGGTCGTCCCACAAGAGAACGACCGATCCGCCCAGGACGAGGTCAAGCACCCTCCCCGGCGGGCGGCTGGGGGCGATGAGGGCGGTGGGTCAGATGCGCCCGCCGTCCGGTCCTGCGCTCAGCGACTGAAGCCCATCGGCGAGGGCGGCAACTATCTCGGCCGCCAGCGCCTGGGCATCGGGCCGCAGCGCTGGTGTGCGGTTGACATCTAGAACCACTGGCTCCCCATCCCGCATGACAAAGTCAATCTTGCCGATCTATACCACGTTGGCGACGATAGGCCTGGATGGTCTCCGGCGCCGGCACCCGCTCGATGCTTTGGGCATTGCTGAACTTGGTGGCCGGCTCGGTCGAGCGCAGCCGGTAACATACGCCGGCCTGTCCGAGAAAGTAGAAGTAACGGATGGCAAAGCCCGCGCGATCCTGCTCGGGGATAAACTTCTCGACGACCAGGCGGGGGTTGGCAAACACCTCAGGCGGTACGTCGCTCAACGATGGGAAAACCGGATACTCGCTGGGCTTCAGCGCTTCGACGTGTTGCCAGTCGCTGGGCTCCACGGGGGCCGTGCCGCTTCGCGAGGCCGGGCGCGGCCTGCGATTGCTCGCCACATGCGAGCGAGCGGTGAGGGGGCGTCAGGCGTTGTTCGGGGAGCCCACCGTAGTTGCGCTCGGTTTTGACGATCACCGGACCGGCATAGGAGTCGTGCGGCCCAACAAGGTTGGTACTGATGCGCGACTTGGAGATGTCCACCAATTGGCGGTTGACCACGAGCGCATAGCGGTCGAAGAATCGACGATAGGGGCGCGGCGTGATAGTCAGATCGATATGGGGGAAGAGCACATCCGCCGGCGGCCGGCGGCCGAGACCGCGCACCACATCCACTCGAATCCCGGCGGCCTGCCAGGCCTCGATCAGCGGTTTGACCAGGTAATGGATATTCCGGAAGCCCTGATCGTTTTGGTGGATCAGGACGACGACCGAACGGATCGGCATTGGGCATTCCCGAGAGTCTTCGCCTCCGGCCTTCTGCGTCGCAGGTCGGAGGTCGCACAGTCACCAACGACTGACCATTGCCCGGGCGGCAGGCAACGAACTCAGGAGTTACCGGGCCCACGTGGGCGGATAGGGAACAAGGATATCTTCCAGCATGGGGAAGTGGCGGCGGTTAAACGTCACCAGGGTGGCCTGTGCCTTCTCGGCGCTGGCCGCGATAAGAGCGTCCGCCAGACCGACCCCGTGGCCGGGCCCGTACTCCCGCCGCAATTGCCCGCCGCGCTTGGCCAACTCGGCCTCGACCGGGACAACTTCGAAGGTTCGCAGGAACTGCTCCAGCGCTTCCTGCTCGGCCCCCCTTTGCGCGCCGGTGAAGAGCTCCGCCACGGTGATGGCGGATATATGCAAAGTGCCGCTCAGCGCCTCCAGGAAGCGAACGGCAGGATCGCTACCACGCAGGTATTCGATCAGGACATCGGTGTCAATCAGGAAACGTTTGCCCATGGCACCTGCTACTTGCTTGTCAGGCGCTCCAATTCCCGCCTCAAACCGCTGACATCCGGCAGATCGCGACGGTCCTTCCACAGCCCGGCTGCGCCGTGCATGAGTTCGCGCCGGCGGCGCGGATCCTCGTGATCGATGAACCGGTCGATCGCCATGCGGATGACCGCGCTCTGGCTGCCTCCCAGGCGCCGCGCAATCGTGCGCAGCGCGGCGCGCTCTTGTGCTGTCAGGTAGATCTGGGTCCGCTCCATTTCATCACCTCGTTGCATATACATCATTAACATACATCACATTGATCTGACCGTCAAGGGGCCCAGGCTGACACAACGCGGCTTACCCGTCGTCGCCAAGGAGGCTGTCGTGATGTCCGGTCTCCAAGCATGAGGCTCGGTGCGGCATCTATTCAGCGCGCGCGAGGTTGAAGTGGGGCTGGCGAGCGAAACGGTGAGGCGCAGGTTCCCCGTCAATTGAGAAAACTTGGTCTCAGGACCCTACATCGGCGATTTCAACCTTTACCCTCCCGCGTAAACCCCGCGGTAGATGGCATACAACTCGTAGATGCGCCGCAAGTAGGTGCGCGTTTCGGACAAGCGCACGACCTCCGCCAACAGGTCGTCATCCTGGCCGGCCAAGTCGAGCCAGACCGCGGCAATTCCCGGCCCGCCGTTGTACGCGGCCAGCGCCGCAAAGACGCGCCCGTCGAATGCGACCCGCTGGCGCGCCAGATACGCGCTGGCCAGCCCGCGCTGACTCACAAGCGAATCTCGCGGACGGCCAAGGCCATTCTGGGAAAACGACCAAGGCTCGCATGAGCAGGAGGTTCGCGGGGGTTCGCTACCCCTTGCGCCGGAGCGCGGAGGAGCCCAAGCCGGGCTGTGTCAAGGGTAATGGCTCCTGCCCTTCGCGGAATTCACGGGACGCAGCCGGCGGTCATCCCTGATCCCATGCCGACAGGTCGAACTCAGCAGCCAATGGATCGACAAAGCGCACGCCCTCCAACGAGGCGCCCGCGCTGAAATCCTCACTCAACACGACCACGATCTGGTTGAGCCGGGCGATCGCCCACACCTGGGCATCCCAATAGTTCAGGTGGTGATCGCGCGCGCCGCGGGCGGCCTCCAGGACCACCTGGGGTGTCAGGTCAAGGATGAGAAAGGCACGCGCCAGGCGTTCGATGTGATCGAAGGCCTCAGCGGGGACGAGCGGAGGGCGCAGCCGCCGGGTCGAGGCGCTGTAGAACTCGGCCAGCGCCTGGACACTCAAGCGGCCGATGCCTCGTAGTTCGATTTCCCGCAGGAGCTTAACCGCCCGATCCTGGCGCACGGGGTCGTTCTGGTCGAAGGCGTACACCAGCAGGTTCGTGTCGATGAGCAGGGGCATGCCTTAGCGGTCCGCCACCGGCGGTAAAGCCGTGCGGTCAAGGTACGGGGCCTCGCGATCCCATTCGTAGCGCGCGCCGGTCGTGCCGTGCCGGCGGCGGGCGAGGGCCGAGCGCAGGACGGCTTCCAGCGCGGAAGGATCCCGCGCAAGCCTGGGCTGCACGCGGGCGCCGAGTTGCTCGTCAAGCGCCTGGCGGATGATCTCTGCCTGGCTCACCCCGCGCGCTTTGGCCAGACGCTTGAGGAGCTGTTGCTGCTGCTTGCGGACGTAAATCTGCTTGCGTATCATCCCTGCCATGCCTCACCCTCATATACATCACATTATACATTACTCAGGATGAGGTCCAGGGGGAGATCTCCGGGGACCGTGCGCCACGGCCCGTCGAGCCGCGAGATCCTGCCGGCGGAGGTCTGCCAGCCTGCGTTCCCATGCGCACGGTGGCGGCTGGCGAGCCCGTCCATCGGTCGCGGAAGCCCCACTGCTGGATTGAGAGAAATGAGACCCCGTCCGCTGGGGGTCTGACTGCATTCAATGGGCTGCCCCTAGGCCCGAGATGACTTCCTCTTAGCTGGGAGACTGCGCACGTTTGTGATCTTCCACAATATCGCCGGGTGGGAGGCGATGCGCCCGGCCTCCTGCGAGTCGTCCGGGAAGAGAAGTTCGGGACGCAACTGACCACGGTCGACTGCTTCCAAGAACTCCGTCTCCTCCCGGCGCAGCACGAGAAACGGGCGGACCACGTCCCAGGCGTTTTGGAGGAGGAGGGTGGCCGGCGGAACATCCCCGCCGGCAAGAAAAGGAGACAGCTGCTGTTTGGCTCCCGGATCCGCGAGTCGTTTCGCCAATCCCTCGAGGGTGTAGCTGGGGAGCGGATGCTCAAGGATTGCCGAGAGAGCGATGAACCGGGATCGGAAGAGTCCAGAGGCCAGCTCGTTGCCCGCCACGGCTGGCAGTCGCCCCACGTCCCACGCATCGCGGGCCGCCGCGCGGTCGAGCAACGCAAGCATCTTGCCTGCCACGAGCTCGGCCAGGCCAACCACGCGCACGAGCGGCTGCTCCAGTTCGCCGGGCTGCCACATCGTTCGCACGTCGATACCCGCGAAAGGAAGGCGGAAGAGGAAGTTGACATCGACTTCGATTCGCTCTCGAGGTCCAAGGACGGAGATGTAGCTCAGATACAGCTTGCGCCCTGCGAAACTGTCCGCGGATTTCTGAACCCGATAGCCGTGGCGTTGTGCGAGCCGCGCAACGTCTTGCTCGATCCGTGGCCGGTCGGCCAGCATGTTCTCTCGCTCGAGGTGGGCGACGTAGTTGAAGTCGAGGTCCACGGACAGGCGGGATGGAGTTCCAAAGCACAGATTGAGAGCCGTCCCGCCCTTAAGGAGCAGTGCATTCCCCAAGAAGGGGTGCCGGGCGATATCCCCCGCCAGCTCGCCCAGCCGAACAACCTTCTCGAGTGCCGAGACTTGGTACCCGGTCTGGCCTGCACAGCGTTCGAGGTACTCCAGGCTAGGACTCATCAGGCTCGCCTAGGCGGGAGAGTTCACGGGGGACGATCAAGTTCCAGCGAGGTGAAAGAATTCCGCCCCGCCGACGGCGTACCATGTAGTGCGGAGACTTAGGAGTGTGAGGTTCGATTCGGCGAAGGTACGATTCGTCGACATGAAAGGTCAGCCGGAAGCGCTCAAGAAACCACCCAGTCGCGGCCCAGAGGTTGCGCACGTCATATCGGCGCAGGACCTCCATGAGCAGCTCGAGGTCCAGAGTTGGGAAGCCACCCGCCGACCTGACCAGTTCCTCGAGCCCGCCCACGAGGTCTGGCTGGCGAAACCCCTCCACCAGCGTCCGCTCCGGGCCCGTGCTGCGGAGCATCCGGCCCCGGCGTTCGACCATGCGCGTGCCGAAGTATTTGTCCCGGTCAGATCGCAGAGCCTTGGGGTGGTCAAGGAATCGCAGAGTCGCTCCCCCCAGCGCGAGGGGCCTGCGCCGGCTGTCCACATAGAGCGTGCACTGACCCCAGATCGAATGAGCGGCCCCGAGGAGTTCCAATGCGCTGTGGTGTGAGAAGACGCCCTCCGGCCGAAGCGCAACCGCGACCAGGAACGACTCGGGGAGGAATTGGCTGGCCGACATCCCTGGTGGAACAACCGCGTAAATCTCACGCGCAACCGACTTCAGCCGCCCGGACTGGAGGTGGTACTTGAGCCGCTCGACCGTCCCCGCCTTGCCGCCTGGAGCCGCAAGTGCGGAGGTGGCTTCATCCAGGGAGAATACCGGATGGCTCTGCAGAAACTCGCGAGTCACTTGACGTTTCATTGCGTTATGGGGGGTATTATCCCCCATAACTTCACCAATTGTCAAGTATGGCTTTGGCACGCGGCGGGAATGGAGGGCCTATTGGCGGCCAAGCCATCGGGGTCTCTCGCACTGTTATGCCGAGCCTAGGTCGTCCTTTTTGCCGAACAGAGCACGACGCCCTCGGGCGATGCTCGGGGTCGTGGTCCTGACGAGCTGCTCAGGCTGGCGTGGGTGAGGTCTCGCGTCGAGGGCAGCGGATCTACCCTCCCGCGTAAACTCCGCGGTAGATGGCATACAACTCGTAGATCCGCCGCAAGTAGGTGCGCGTTTCGGAGTAGCGCACGACCTCCGCCAATAGGTCGTCATCCTGGCCGGCCAAGTCGAGCCAGACCGCGGCGTTCCCCGGCCCGCCGTTGTACGCGGCCAGCGCCGCAAAGATGCGCCCGTCGAACGCGTCGCGCTGGCGTGCAAGATACGCGCTGCCCAGTTTGACGTTGATCATCGGGCGGTACAGATCGGCTTGCGTATAGGTCGCGAGCCCCACATAGCGGGCCACGTCTTCGGCAGTTGAGGGCAGGAGCTGCATCAACCCGTGAGCGGAGGAGGTCGAGACAGCCGTCACGCCGAAGAGCGACTCTTGACGAACGACGGCGAAGAGCAGAAGCGGATCAAGATCGTAGGCTTGCGCCTCGGGCAAGAGGATCTCGGCGAAGTATGGGCCGAAGCGCACATGGTTGAAGTAAGACGGCGCATCGAGGGTCCCCGCGTCGTCCAGGCCGGCCAGGTCTAACACCTGGCGCGCGGCGAAGATCGCCCCCGGGTACTCCCCGATGTCAAGCAGCATCCGGCTCAGGTAGAAGGAGGCCGGTCCGTCCTGGACGAGCGCGCGGCGCAGGCTGTCGAACTCGGCCCGCGCCTCGGCCGCGAGGCCGAGAGCCCACAGCGCACGGCCGCGCACGAAGCGCGGATCGGCGGCGAGCGTCGCGCGCACATCACTTGCCGGCTCGGGTGTGGGTGGCGCGAATTCTGCCAGCACCCAAGTTTCCGCCTCGCGCGCCTCGGCCTGGAGGTCGAAGGCGAAGTTGGGTGCAGCGCCCCCGGCGTACGGCGTGCGCCCCGCCAACATGTCTTCGGCGCGCACCGAGTAGTAACCCGTGGGATCGGCCGCGGCCGCTGCACTCCAGGCCGCCTGCGCCCCGGCCGTGTCGCCGCGCGCCGCGCGTGCCTTGCCCACCCAGAACCAGGCGCGCGAGAGCAGTACCGGATCCGTCGCGCTGGTCAGCACGCCGAATTGCGCCTCGGCGGAAGTGCTGTCGCCTATTCGGTAGAAAGCGATGCCCGCCTGGTGCGCGCACTCCGGACCGTCCTCGGCCGTCGGGTAATCGCGCGCGCACTGCTGCCACAACGTGGCGGCGGTCGGCAGGTCTCCGGCTCGTTCGGCCAGGCGCGCGGCGGTGAAGAGCGCCTCCGCGGCGCGCGGGTGGGCGGGCAATGCGGCAACGAATTTCTGGTAGGCCTCCAGCGCGCCCGGGTAGTTCTCGCCGCCGGCGAGGAGTTCCGCTTTGGCGAACCAGGCATCCGCAACGAGTGCCGAGGCGGGCTCGGCCGCGCTGATGGCGCGCTCGAGATCGGCCAGCCCATCGCTCGTGTTGCCCAACGCGGCATAGGTCAGCCCGCGGAAGTAGAGCGCCTGGGCCACAGCGCTCGGTGTGCCCGAGAGGTATTGGTTGAAAGCCGCCAGCGCCGGTTCGTATTGCTCGGCATAGTAGTCAACCATGCCACGCTGCAGCGCGTCGACCGCGATACCGGCATCCACCAGCCGCACGAGCGCAGAGTACGCGTACGAACTCGAGGGGTAGTTCGCCACGGCGTGAACGAAACGCGTGTATCCATCATGCGCGGGGCCCTTCACCAGCAGCAGCGTGCCGCTCTTGTAGTCGAGGCGCGCTCGCGCGCCGTCGCTCGTCACGCCGGCCGCCACTTGGTCGTAGAGCGCAAGGGCCGCCTCGAGCGAGCCGGCCTTCTCAAGCGCGTCGGCCTCGGCTTCCACCAGATACAGCACATCGCCTGCGCGCGGTGCGCTCACCGCCGCTGCGAAGGCCTGCGCGGCCGGTGCAGTCTGATCGGATTCGTAAAGCGCCTGGCCAATGCGTTCCTGCACATACGAGTCGAGTTCGCCGGGACGCGCGAGCAGGTAGGCCTGATACGCCGAAACCGCCCCCGGCCAATCGGCCATCGCAGCAGCCGACTCGCCCAGCAGGAACTGTGCCTCGCCTGCCGCGGGGCTCTGTGGATAAGTGGACAGCAGCGAGCTGAGTGTCGCGCGCGCGGTCGCGTAGTCCTGGGCCTCGATCTGCATCAAAGCCAGGCCGAGCAGCGCACGGTCGGCCGTGGCTGGGTCGCCTGCGGCGCTGTGATAGAGCGCGGCGGCGCGTTCGAAATCACCGATGAAGCGTGCGTGTTCGGCGGCTTCGAGGGGCGGACCCGCGGTGGGGGCGGGGGTCGGCGTGGGTTGGGGCGGGACGAGGGTTGGCGCGGCGACGCTCGCGGGTGGCGCCGTCGGCGTGGCTCCGTGGATCGCCGCCAGAGGCAGGTTGCAGCCAGCGGCGAGGCTCGTCGCAAGGCACGCGGCGATCAGCCGAACCATGTGCGGCGGAGAAGAGAAGGCGAATCTGTGCATGCAACTTGCTGTCTTTTTGACAAACATACCTGCGCATGTTACCATACTCATCGTGGGCGCTCTCGCGAGGAGAGCGTTTTTTCTGCGTTGA
>Ga0315277_10008432_pt1 | contig 13256 bp, 7 predicted proteins | sample YL17G05_15_MG_FD_203695 | JGI IMG/M metagenome (GOLD analysis project Ga0315277, IMG submission 203695) | Sediment microbial communities from Yellowstone Lake, YNP, Wyoming, USA - YL17G05_15 | ecosystem: Environmental > Aquatic > Freshwater > Lake > Sediment | place: USA: Wyoming | collected...
CAGAAACTCGGTGATCACGAACCCGTCCGGCGTCTGCTTGATGTGCTTGCGGAAGGTCCACCACCGGAAGTAGTAAATCTCTTCGATCTCCTTGTCGGGGCAGTCCAGCAGCGGGATGTTTCTCCGCAGAAAATCCCACGACGCGGCGTTTGGAACATACTGCGCGTAGAGTTCGTGGTCATTCCGATTGAAGCCGTCAATGTAGTGCCTGAAAGCCCCGGGCTTGAGCACGCAGGGTTGTGGAGCATCCGGCTGAGGCAACTGCAAGGGGGGAGTGTCCCGCTGAAGTTCCTTCGGAGGAGGGGCGCCCGGCGTCGCCCCCGCCGCCAACAGTGGATTGGCCCCCGCCGGGAGGGCCAAACAGGCGCCCGGAATACAGATCAGGCAAAAAGCAAGCATTCGTTTCATGGCTGTGCCCCTCTCTCGCGAACTCCAGTAGAGAATAGCCTATCGAGCGCGCAAATCCCATGAATTCTTTGCGATTGGCTGAAGGTTGATTGAGAATTGCGATTGCAGTGCAAGCAGTGCAAGGGTCAGACTTTCAATTTTCAATCTGGGATGACGTTCCAGGTCCGCATTTTCTGAGGAGCGGGTGTATGGAAGATTGAAAATTGAAAGTCTGACCCTGGCATCCCGGAGGAGGGGCGCCCGGCGTCGCCCCCGCCCCCAACTGCGGGTTGGCCCCCGCTGCGAACGCCAAGCAGGCGCCCGGAATACAGATCAGGCAAAAAGCAAGCATTCGTTTCATGAAGGAATCCGAATCTTGATCCCGCCGAGATCCGGCCGCCGTCTGGGTTGTCCAGCGAACAAACCTCCGGCAGTGGTACGATCACTCCAATCACTCCGGCCGCTTGGGCAGCTTGTCTTGCCCGAACCGGCGCGCTTCCTCTTCCATTCGTTTTACCAGGCCCCGCTTTGTCGCGTCTGGCAGCCGGGACGGCGTGTAACTCGCAACGAGCTTCTCGACCTCGCGATGGGCCCGTTCCTCCAGGCTCAAGCGGCCGTCTTCTTTCCACCGCTCCCGGTTGGCCCGGTCAATGACGGGACCCGGGAAAATGTGCTCTGCTCTCAAGTGAGTCAGGGTGTGAATGGAGGTGAGCATTTGCCCCTCGGCGAGAAGCTCCTCAAAGAGAGGCTGCGACGGGAAATCTTCCCTGGGCTCGATTCCTGCCGCCGCCCTCAGGGCCATCCGGCAGATCTCGTTGTCCAGAACGAGTTTCTCCAGGCTCTGGCAGCTCTCGAAGTCAAGCATTCCGGGGCCGGTTATGCTGTTGATGCCGGCCAGGGCCGCCAGTGTCGCGCCGATGCCAGTCTCGAGCCCCGCCTGCGCATCCAGTTGTTTTGCGTCGCTCAGGGATATGTAGGCCTGTGTTGGGATGCCGAAGCGCTTCCCGATCTCATTGTATGCGCAATCCACCATCATGGTCTCGATGGCGCCCATCGGCGTCGTGGAATGACGCATGTCGAAGATCGCCGGAGAACCCCCGTAGAGAACGGGAGCGCCCGGATTGGCGAGCTGGCTGATCACAACGCCGCTCAAAGTCTCGGCGGTGTGTTGAATCAACGTTCCCACAAGGGTGACGGGCGCCATGAATCCCGAAAGGGGCATGGCAATGAACTCCACCGGTATCATACAGCGGGCGCAGTCCACAACATTCTGCGAGGTGACTTCGCTCCATTTCAGCGGCGAGGTGGGGCAACACGAGAAGATCGTCAGCGGCTTCTCCTTGAGCGCCTTCTCCGTTCCTCTGACCAGAACCTGAAGGTCCTTCATCACCGCGAACGATTCGATGGCGAAGGCGCCCGTGACCACCGGTTTTTCGCCGTAGAGCAGACTCAGAAAGAGCCGGTAGCTGTCCGAAATGCCCGTGGCGACGTCCGCCGGAACTAAGGCCGTGCTCTGAGAAGCAATGCCATCCAACTGTCCCACGACTTTCACGTAGTTGACGTAGTCCCCGGTCGTGGGCGTGCGCAACTCTTTGGTCTTGTGGTCCAGAACGTTGAGCGCCGTGGACCCCGGGGTGAAGTGGACGTTGTATCCCTCGAAACAGTGTGTCTTGTTGCCGTTCACGTCGTAGAGCGAGAACGACCGGGGAACCGTTTTCAGGCAATCCTCGATAATCCGCTCGGTGAAAACCGCGTGCCATTTCTCGGTGTCAACCCTGGCCCCATGATCCGCCAGCATCGCCAGAATGCCCTTGTTGTGGATGTCAACGCCCAGCGAGCAAAGAATATGAATGGCCTCGGAGATGATCTTCTCCATCAGTTCATCGTTAAGGAAACGGAGTGTCGGTCGCAATTTGGTAATCCCCCTTCGATGGTTTTGATTATGGATGCAAATGTTTTTCCAGGATTTGCTCCCCCGCTCCGGGTCTCCCCATAGGAGGAAGCGCATCCGGGGCCGCAGCCCGCCGACATTTTCGGCACGGCACTCTCTCGTGTCAACAAGAATCCATATTTCAGGAATCCATCTTTCGCGCGCGTGGGCGTATTGCACGTAGCACACCGGATGGTTGTCCATCGAGGTGTCTTTAGCGAGGTTCCAGTCGAAGGTCATTGGGGCATCGGGCGAAGGAACACCATCTGGGAGTTTTTCCCTTCTACCACCGAGAACTTCTCGCGAACGGACGGGCGGTCCTCCCAGAAACTCTCAATCTCATACTCGCCGAAGGGGAGATGGACGCCCCCCCAAAAAACGGCGCTGGGGAGCCAATCTCCATTGGGCATGCACAACCGCCATCCCCGCTGGATAGAGGTATGCTCCCTTCCTCTCGCCTGGATGCCGACGTCCCGCCCTTTGGGAACCTCGATATCCTGTGTCCTGGACAGCCCTTCCCGGACCTCCACGCCGGGAACCCACAACGTCGAGGTTCCGTCCTCGATCTTCCCGGAGACAAGCAAACCGTAGACGCCCACCGGGAGATTTCGAAGGCGATAGGTTCTGTTTTCACCGCCCGCCGGACCGTCGCCCATCGGGGCGGAGAAATCGTACCCCTGCCCGTCCTTGATGTAGGCTGCGATATAGGGGCTGTTTACCTCAAACGCACCCTCATATCGGGCCGGAGCGAATCCAAGAACCCGCCCGGTGATTTCGCCCGTCTTATCCGGCTTTTTCAGCGTCACCTCGATCTGCGAATCGGACGACTCGACTTCCACACTGGCGCGGCAATCCCCGCAGACAAGGGCGTAGATCCCCGGCGGCGGAGTCTGCATCTCGAATCCGCCCTGCTCATCGGTCGTTGCCTCTACCACCAGGGGGCTTCTGCCTCTGTTCGGCTGGGAAATGGTGGGACGCCCGCAGATGTGGACATTGGGCTTGTATTGAGGTTTCTGATTCGACGGCGAGCCGGGTCTATACGTCCCCGGCGGAGAGAGCCCTGGCCTCATCCCAGGCATCATCCCAGGCCCCACCCAAGAGACGACTCGCCGGGCAGGCGCCGGAACCACCCGGCCCCTGATCCGGCCCGTGGGGAGCGGGATATCGAACCGTGTTTCCGGCTGTGTGATGGTCAGCGGCAGGAAGTTTGAACACCGCCGATTCCCACGGTACGAGACATCATAGGAACCAAAGGCAAGTCCTTCGACCTCATAAGTGCCGTCCTTCCGGACGTTTGTGCCACATCCACCCCCCTGAGTTCCCTTGGCGGGCGAGAGCCTGACCACCCCTTCGGTAGTGAGACCATCCGCGCACTGGATGGTTCCCTTGACCCGGGCGGGACCCTTGCGCAGGGTGATTTCCACAGTTCCGGTAGTCAGATTCGTCCTGGCGCTGAGGTAGTGGGGGCTACCTGAGTTCAGCAAGCCTACCCAATACTCTCCGGGTGGAAGATCGCGGAAGGTGGCTGTTCCATTCCGTTTGAAGTTGCCGGACCTGTAGATGGATTCTCCCTCCTCATCATAGGACATGCTGTTGACCCAGACCATGCGGTCCGTTTCCGAGGAAACGCGGGGGTCTTCCTCCATGCGCACCACCACGGAGCAAAGACCTTTGCGTTTCGCTTGCATGCGGTCCAGTTCTTTGGAGCCGAGCCAGATCGCTTCGTGTTCGTAGGTTGCCCCTTCAGGGTCTTTTCGAAACGCCTTAATCTCAACGAAAGGAAGCGTCCCGTCCTTCTGTTCGACCAGGTAGTAATAATCGCCCTCCCAAACCGGATCTTCGATACTGACCGCCGCCAACGGATGCACCGTCTCCCCGGGCAACGGCGCCGTCATAGCCGGCAGCATCTCCTTGGGCAGCCGGGGAATCCCGGTCACGAATTCCCCTGCCGCGTTTGTGCGGATTTCGCGAAAGGGGGATATCTCCAGTAGGACGTTCTCCAGGGGTTTGCCGTCGGCCGTCACTTGTCCCCGGAGCACGAAACCTTTGTCCACAGTGAGCCGAATCTCGTTCGGAACAACCTCCACGATATGCAGGCTTTCCGCGCCGCCGGAATGTTGCACGCTTATCACCACCCGGGCGGGCCGCAACCGCTCAAAATGAAACCGCCCCTTCGAATCCGTGACGCACTTTCGTATCGCATCGTTTCCCAGAGGTTTCGCGGATTCGTCAGCCACGAACCGCTGGAGTTTGCCTCCCGTTATCGCATCCTCGCTCCCGCCTTTCTCATCCACTTCCCCGGTGAGAATCACCGTTGCCCCTGGGATGGGATCGCCCGCTTCGTTCACCACTACGCCCCGGAGCGTGCGAGGGCGGGACAGTTTCAGGGTCAGCGGAGGTTGATCGCCGGGGCGGGGCAACAGGATCCTCTTGTCACGGAGCCACTCTTTTGCGAAACGCGGGTCATCTACCTGAACGCCACAATCGGCGAAGCTGAGATTCTCAAAGACAAAGCCCCCTTTTTCGTCGGTCTGCTGCTGTTTTTGCTCACCCGACAGCCCAAAAGCCGTCACCGGCGCGCCGGACACGGGTTTCCCATCCTCATCCACGACTATGCCTCTCAGGGTGGACGTGGCCGGAACTTCCGCAGGAATCGCGGTGTACAGGGTTGCGGCGGAGGTCCCTTGTTCGCCGGGCAAGGGGAGCGCCTTCTCCGTGCTCCAGATTATCCCCACCAACAGGATGCCCCAAAAAGGAATTGCCATGAGATGATCCTCCTGTGGTGTTCTATCTCAGAACTGGGGACCAGATTCATCCACTCTATTCATGATAGACCAAAACGTCGCGCGAAGCAAGAGAAACATTCCCGTTACTCCGCGCCGCCGGACCGGGCCAGGCGTGACATTCTTCGATTATTGGGCTACTGCTGACAGGTGGGCGGCATGGCGTTGAATCCGGGGGCTGTCATGGAAAACCGCCCCGCCGTGAACGGCAATACTGGACCGACGCGGGCCTTGAGTCACCGAAACAGCGTGTAAATCTCCTTCTCCAGGTGCTTCCACCCTTTTGCCCGGCATTCCAACTCTACCTTCTTGGATGTCTCGACCAATCCATAGATCGTGATCTGCTTTCTTTCCTCATCCGACACGGACTTGGCGTGTTTGTACATGTAGCCGTTGCGGACGTCGAAGACCAGCGCTTCCGCCTCGTAGTGGTACTTGGCGTTCCAGTAGGGTGTCACCAAGGCCGGGACGATAAGTATGTTGAACACCGCCCAGGCGTTTACGTCCAGCTCCTCTTCAAAGCGCGAGCCGATCAGAACCACCACGTCGCACTTCGCCCGGGCGGCGAGGAGTCGGAGAGCCTTCACGTCAATCTGGCGGGGTTCCCTGAAGTAGTAATAGCCGCGCGATGGGAAATACGGACGGGCGCCCTCCACCAGAGCTTTGGGAATCTCGTAATGCAGCGCCACGTTCGGATCCTCCCTCATCAGGGAGGCCATCAGGGCGTCCGAACCCATGTTGTACCAAGCCACCTTGACGGGCGGCTGGATTTGCGGCTGGGCCTGGAAGGCTTTCAAGATGTCCTCGTCGGTGACGTTCCGAACGTCGTTCTCAGAGCAAGTTGCGGTGGGGGCATAGGAGCTATTGGCCGTCGCGCACCCTGCGGCGAGTGTGGCAAGAATCAAAACAAGCAGTAGATGACGCATAGTCGTTACCTCCGATCTTGAATCAATTCTGGTATAGTCAGTGCAGCGCTTGATGATGAAATCCCTCCCGTTCTGCCCATGAAAAACCCTCGCCAGCCTCACATCCTCTCCATCGGCTCGATGCCGAGGATGCCCAGTCCGTTGGCCAGGACGGTCCGCAAGCCGTCAATCAGGGCCAGGCGGGCCTGGGTCAGGGCGGGGTTCTCGGGCAGCACAAAGCGCAACGACGGATCGTTCGTCCCTTGGGTAAACCAGTTGTGGAAGAGTTGCGCCGCTTCCTGGAGATAGTTGGTGATGTAGTGCGGCGCAAGGTTGGCCGCGGCGGTGTCCACGACCTCGGGCAAACGCCCCAGCGCGCGCAGAATCGCCTGCTCGCCCGGCAGCGTGAGGAGCGAAAGGTCGGCGCCTTCGATCCCCGCGTAGGGGCACCCGACCTCCTCGGCCTTGCGGAAGAGCGATCGGCAGCGCGCGTGGGCGTACTGCACGTAGTACACCGGGTTGTCCATCGAGGTGTCTTTGGCCAGGTTCCAGTCGAAGGTCATCTGGGCGTCGGGCGAGCGCATCGAGAAGAAGAACCGCACCACTCCCGCGCCGAGTTCGTCAATCATCTCCTTGAAGGTGATGAATTCGCCCGCGCGGGTCGAGAGTTTCATCGTCCGCCCATCCTTGAGCAGCGAAACCATCTGGTAGATCACGCACTGAAGGGCGTCCTTGGGGTGCCCCAGGGCCGCCACGGCCATTTTGAGCCGGACGACGTAGTTGTGGTGATCGGCGCCCAGAACGTTTATCAGCCGGTCGAATCCCCGCGAGTACTTGTAACGGTGGTAGGCGATGTCGGGGGTGACATAGGTGTAGTGCCCGTTGCTCTTGACGACCACGCGGTCCTTCTCGTCGCCGTATGCGGAAGTCCGCAGCCACTGCGCGCCGTCGGCGTCGTAGACCTGGTCCAGCGCGCGCAGCTCCTTGAGCGTGGCATCCACCGAGCCGTTCTTGTGCAGCGTGGTTTCGCTATACCAAGTGTCGAACACGATCCCCATCGCCTTGAGGTCGGCGTCAATGGTCTTGAGGATCTCGCGGGCGGCAAAATCCGTGAAGTACTGGTAGGGATTGCGTTGGGAGGCATCCACGTCCGCTTCGAGGTCCACCGCCGCGTCCGGTTCTTCTCCGGCGAGGGACGCGGTTTCGGCGGCGGCGGGGGACGCGGTTTCGTCGGACTCCAGTTCTTCTCCGGCGGGGGACGGGCTCTCGTCCGCGGCGCTGCCGCCCTGCTCGTTCGTCCCCAACTCCGCGTTCACGGCGTCGAGCCGCGCGGCAAGGACCTTCGCGCCCACCTCCCGGACCATGAGCTCGGCGATATCTTTCATGTAGTCGCCGCGGTAGTATTGAGCGGGCCACCGCACGGGGCGGCCCAGCGCCTCCGCCACGCGCAGACGCAACGTGTTGCCCAGCATGTTCATCTGGACGCCCGCGTCGTTGAAATAGTACTCCCGGCTCACCTCGCAGCCCGCCGCCGAAAGGATCCGCGCAACCCCGTCGCCCACCACGGCGTTGCGGGCGTGCCCGATGTGGAGCGGGCCGGTGGGGTTGGCGCTGACGAACTCGACGAGGACCTTGGTTCCCGCGCCGGTGCCGGTGTGGCCGAAGTTCCTGCCTTGCTGCGCGATACGGCGAAGGACGGCGGCGGCGGCTTCGCTTTCGAGCCGGAAATTGATGAAGCCCGGCTTGGCGATGGTGGCTTCGCGGACCAGGCCGGTCCGGTCCAGACAGGCCAGCAGCCCCTCGGCCACCTGCATCGGGTTGCGTTTGAGCGCGCGGGCCAGCTGCATCGCCAGATTGGTGGCAAAGTCGCCGTGGTCCGGGTTGCGGGGAACCTCGACGCTGACCGCCGGAGGCCAGGTAGCGGACGCGGAAGTGGCCGCGCCGGGTGCCGGAGTCGTTTTCCCTTCATCTTGCGCCTGCTCCCGGGCCAGATACTTCGCTAAGGCTTGTTCGAGGCGTTTGGTCAGTTCAGTCTTCAGGTCCATTCAGGTCTCCGATGCTCACTTAGATAATAACGACCACAGATTGCGGACGCAACTTCTGACGGATCCAGAACACATACGTTTGGATCAAACTCAACGTTGGATTTTTGGACTATAGCGGCAGACCGTGTATGTTTATCCATTGGGAGAGGTCCCTTCTCAAAGCATTGATATCAATTGCCTTATCTTGTCGCTCTATAGTTCTTTTCTCAGAATCCACGGATACCAGTATTAGTGTTTATGGGTTTTTATGGGTCTTTATGGGTTTTGGCACATGCACTTTGTTCCCTGGACAAAAGGGGTTGGGTTTACATTTCTGCAGGGTGGCAGACCCAGAATTCAATCTCGTGTTGGTATCCCTAAAAGGGATACCATCTTGCCATCTTTCTTTTTCCCTCAGGGTAGATGCGCCTTTCCTCTTTGAGATCCCGGAGCAGATTCTTGACTTGGTCCCGGGTCAAGTTTGGCAGTACTTGCAGAAGATCCTTCATAGGACTCCCTTCCTTCTGGTTGTCCACAATGTGCTTGAACAGCAATTCCTTGTTGGTAGAGCGATCCAGTCCACGCTTACGGGTGTAGGCGCCTTTTTGATCCAGGAAGCCATAGAATTTACGAGAGAGGATCAAATGAGCTCCCCGTCCCCTGCCATAGGATTCCAGGATTCCTTGTTCAACCAAAGCCCGCGCTCGATGTTTCATCTCGCCTGGAATTCTCTCCTCTCGGCGAACCTTGTCAAGAAGGAGAAGATCCTCTATAGAGAACGATTCCAGTGTTTCTTTGCCGATTCGTTCCAGAAAACGAAGGAACTGCTCATCCTGGATATTTCCTCTGAGTGTAAGCGTCACTTGGTGATCATTGGAGCCAGTGAAGTCCGGCAGAGGCTTGCCTTCCGTGATCGCCGCGCGAAAAACCAGGTCCATTCCCTGGCCGCCGCGTTCCACGAGGCCACACTTCTGGAATGCGTCCGCGATGCGCCGATTACGGGGCACAGACATATAGAGGATATTGGCGGGCGTGACACCGGGAGGAAAACCCCCTGGACTGGTGACTGTGATATGCCGGGGATACTGCCGAACAAAAACCGACGCTTGCGAGCGGTAGTCCCGGTGCGTAACGGCATTCAGAACCGCTTCGCGGACAACCCTTTCGGTAAAGGTCGGGATGTCCCATACGAAGAAACCGTCCTGGAAGTGCTGCATGTCGTTGCGCAAGTTGATGGTCTGAATGAGAGATTCCTCAAATAGGAAGAACCCCTCTCGATAGTCCACTCGTTGTTGGTGCTGGATGGAAGCCTCGCTTGACCGGTACTCGAAGCACACCTCCGCTTGGGCGAGGTGTTTTCCAAGGGCTGGTCTTGTGCCAAACAGAATCAGCGCGGCGTAGGTGAGTTGGCCGTTCACCAGCAACTCCGCATCGCGCAGAATTTGCTCCTCGGTGATCTGATTCAAGGAAGGATTCCTGGACTTGAGCGACCACTTCTCCTGGAAGCGCTGAATCGCCTCGGCAGAAAGATCGGAAAGCGTTGCCTTCGGGCATATCTCGGCGGAAAAATCGGGGCTGGTTTCGGAGAAGATGCTTTTCAATCTGTCCGGCGTCATGGGGACAACCTGTTCCCCACTGCGCATCAGATACTTACCCTTGTAGTGAATAGCCTCCCCTATGGGCCGGCCGGGTATGGAGAAAACAACAAGCCTTCCCTTGGGATGATTGATTTCTTCCACATCAATACGAAGATGCAGTTGTTGTAAGAGCCGGGTTTGCTCCTTGTCAAGTTTTCCCTTGAGAGCGTCTGTGCCGCAGATTCTCCGTGGTATCTTTGGCGTTATTCCCAGAACCAGATGCCCGCCACCCTCGTTCGATAAAGCTACGCAGTAATTGACAATATTCTGCGAATCCATCTGTTCTCTCGCCGACTTGAACTCGACGCGGGTATCTTCCTTGGCGTTCAACCAAGCGGTGATCTGTTCCAGTGAAACCGTCATTTGGTTAACGCCTGCGAGTTCTTGAACCGGGAGTGGTTCGCGCCCCACACCACCTCTTCAGAATTCCATTCGTCATTCGTCATTCATCATTCGTCATTCGTCATTCCCCATTCCACATTCCCCATTCATCCTTCCGCCTTCATCCTTCATCCTTATCCCATATCTTCGATCCTTAGAACAAAAGGTTCGGTGCGGCTGACTTCGAGTTTGGGGATCTCGGTCACCGCGCTGCGCACCTGGGATTCGCGGGCCTCGTGCGTGACCACCAGGATGTGCGCGAAACCCTTCTTGGGGTCCTGGCGGAAAGGCTGCTTGATCGAGGCCACGCTCACCTCGTTGTCGCCCAGGGCCTTCAGCACCTGCGCCATCGCGCCGGGGCAGTCCAAGATGCCGAAACGCAGACAGTATCTCGAAACCAGCTGGTCCATCGGGCGCAGGTTTTTCTTCTGGTCCGCCATGCACAGCCGCATCTCGCGCCTCAGGCCGCCCTCGGCCTTGCCGGAGGCCAGCGCCATCAGGTCGCTGATCACCGCGCTGGCCGTTGGCTCCGGTCCCGCGCCGCGGCCGGAAAGGATGATCGAGCCGGTCAGATTGCCGTCAAAGCGCACGGCGTTATAGACCCCGTTCACCGAGGCCAGGCGCGATTGCGAGGGTAGCATCGTGGGATGCACCCGAACCTCGACGCTGCCGTCCTCGTGCCGCCGGGCGATCCCCAGCAGCTTGATCGTGTAGCCCAGCTCTCGGGCAAAGGCGATATCAATGGACTGGATCTTCGTGATGCCCTCGCGGGGAATATCGTCGAAACGAATGTCCTGGCCAAAGCACAGAGTCGCCAGGATCGCCAGTTTGTGCGCGGTGTCGTGCCCCTCGACGTCGTATGTCGGGTCCGGCTCCGCGTAGCCACGCTTCTGGGCTTCCGCCAGCGCTGTCTCAAAATCCACGTCCCGCTCGGTCATCTCGGTCAGGATGTAGTTGGCGGTGCCGTTGATGATACCGCGCACCGCCTCGATGCTGTTGGCGGCCAGGCCCTGGTGGAGCGTGCGGATCAGGGGAATGCCGCCTCCCACCGCGCCCTCGAACAGAAGGCAGACCTTGCTGGCCACGGCCGTCCGGATCAGTTCCATTCCGTGGGTGGCCAGAAGGGCCTTGTTGGCGGTGACCACGTGTTTTCCCGCTTTCAGGGCCTTTTCGATCAGAACGCGGGCCGGCTCCATCGCCCCAGTCAACTCGATGACCACGTGAATGTTGGGGTCCTCGATCAGCGCGGCGCTGTCGTTGGAAAGGATAGCCGGATCGAACTCCGCATCCCGCCGGCGGGTCGTGTCCAGGTCCACAATCCGGACAATGCGAATGGGGTGGGGCAGGCGGGCGTTTATCACTTCCTCGTTAGCCCTGAGGGCGCGCAGGACCCCGGTCCCGATATTGCCAAATCCGATGATACCAACGTTTAGGGGAACGGCCATTTTCCTCGATCCTTTCGCGGAACCATGTCCCCTGCTCGCGCGGTGGGGCTCCCACGCCCCTTCCCCGTGCGCTTGTGTTCCGCAGGGGCACGAAAGTCCTTATCCTGAGCAGCGCCAAGCAAGAATGCAAGGGAATTTCGTGAAAGGACTTGAAACGGGGCGCCCGGAATGGTAAAGGGGAGCATGGCATCCCCAAGCGACAGATGCCTGGAGAGCCGCAGGCTGGAAAAGGTCCGCAAGAGCGCGAACCAGGAACCAGACTCTCCCGTCTTTTTGCCACAGATTCCGGGGCTCATTCGCTGTTTTGAGAGAGGAAACCATCACTATGAGGAAAAACGCCTTCACCCTTATTGAGCTGCTGATTGTTGTCGCTATTATTGCTATTCTTGCGGCGATTGCAGTGCCGAACTTCCTCGAGGCGCAGGTGCGCTCCAAGGTATCCCGCACCAAGGCGGACATGCGTTCGTGCGCAACTGCGCTGGAGGCTTATGCCATTGACTATGGCGCTTATCCACCCAGCGTTTGGCTTGACTGGCCCGCCGCCAACTACAACTTTGCGGAAGATTCCTACAACTGCTTGTGGCGTCTCACAACCCCCGTGGCGTACATCTCGAGCGCCAAGAGCCTGCATTCCGCTTTTGAGACCAATGAGCAGGCGCCTTTGGCGGGGGGGTTCCCGTCGAACGCCTACTGGTATGTGTACGCGAAACAACCGGATGCCGGAACCGGAGTCGCGCCCAACCTCCAGGCCAACGACCACTGCTTCTGGTGGGCCATCAACGCCGCCGGCGCCGGCCGGAGCGTCAAGTGGCTTCTGGGCGACGCGGGACCGAACAAGGTCATGTGGACCGGCCCAGGAGGCGCTCCGGTGGATGACTTCAGGGTATTGTATGACCCCACAAACGGCACGGTGAGCGGCGGAAACATCTACCGTTTCGGGCCGTGACGGGCTTCAGGGGATGGTCCGGAGTTCAACCTTCCGGAGTGCCACAACGACTGCGGCAACGAAGGCTTCCAAAATGGGAGAGTCAATCTCCAGCGCTTCGGGGCCCAATCTCTCGAGACGGGACTGGATCGCAGACTTCGCACCGGCCAGCGCGGCTTCATAGGTGTCGCCCTGGCCAACAACCACCCCTTTCAGGCCAAGAGGACAGGCCACGTAGACATCGGGATGCTTTCCTTAAAGAATAGCGGAGCACGATCCTCAGAATAACGGAGCCAAGTCTCCCAGACGAAATCGCTCTTTCCGCCTGACACGACGTCGTCCAGCAAGCGGGATGTTCCGCGAATGCTTGATCCCCCGCCACTTACCCAGCCAATACAAGATGTGAACGAGAGACTTGACAAGAGGCACAACAAGTTGTATCTCTAACACGAGTTAGGCCTTGGTCCCGGCGGCCCCTTTTTCTTGGACCCAACGCACTTCCCCGGGGACGCCGAGGCACATCATCACGGGGCTCGCGCGCCTGTGGCGGAGCGCCATTTGACTCTTTCTCCCGAGGTTCTTGCCATACATGAAACTCTCCCGCTTCTTCTCCCAGCCTTCCGTGCATCCCCTGGACGCCATCGAGTATGAACGCCGCAACTGTGTCATCCGCAACGCCGACGGCTCCGTCGTGTTCCAGATGGAGGACGTCGAGGTCCCCAAGTCCTGGTCGCAACTGGCCAGCGATATTCTCATCTCCAAGTACCTGCGCAAGGCCGGATTGTCCGATCCGCCCGGACGCGAAACCAGCGTCCGCCAAGTGATCGGCCGCGTCGCCC
>Ga0315277_10008434_pt1 | contig 13256 bp, 10 predicted proteins | sample YL17G05_15_MG_FD_203695 | JGI IMG/M metagenome (GOLD analysis project Ga0315277, IMG submission 203695) | Sediment microbial communities from Yellowstone Lake, YNP, Wyoming, USA - YL17G05_15 | ecosystem: Environmental > Aquatic > Freshwater > Lake > Sediment | place: USA: Wyoming | collected...
TTAAGCGCTTGTGCACCGGTCAGGCGATCGTGCTGCATCGTGCCAACGATGAGAGACCACAGAGACGGCATGGACCACACGCACTCTTCCCACGGCCCCGACCGGCCCCTGCTTGCCGCGATTGGGTTAGTCCTGGCGTTGTACATCCTTTACATCCTGGCGACGACGGTCGGCTGGCTGCGGCCGTCGCCCGCCCATCCTGAAGATCGTGCCGACCAGGCCCGGATCGCGGAGGGTGCCGCGGCCGAGGCCCCTGAAGGAAAGGCCGGGGCCGCGGAGGAGACCCACCAGCCTCCGCCACTGGTGATGGTGATCCCCTTTGTGCTGCTGCTGGGGGCGATCGCCGTGCTCCCGCTGATACCTGCCACCGAGCATTGGTGGGAGGGCAACCTGAACCGGTTCATCGTGGCGGCCGGGTTGGGGGCGATTACGCTGCTGTATTACGTCGTCCTCCACCAACACCCGGTCCAGTGTCACTGGATCAAGGAGTCTCTGGTTCGGCCCACCGAGGGCGGGCTGAACTTGCGCCTGGGCGGGGCGGTGCTGGCCAACGCGATCCTGCACGAATACGTCCCCTTCATCATGCTGCTGTTCAGCCTCTACACGATCAGCGGCGGGATTCGGATCCAGGGCGACTTGCGGGCCCATCCGTTGACGAACTCGGCCTTCATCGCCGTGGGCGGTGTGCTGGCCAGTTTCATCGGCACCACGGGTGCGGCGATGCTGTTGATCCGGCCCCTGCTGGAGACGAACAAAGAACGCCGGCAGGTGAAGCACACGGTGATCTTCTTCATCTTCGTGGTCTGCAACTGCGGCGGGTGCCTGCTGCCCATCGGCGACCCGCCGCTGTTTTTAGGCTACCTGCGGGGCGTCGGCTTCCTGTGGACGCTCAACCTCTGGCCGGAGTGGCTGGCGGTCAACAGCATCCTGACCGGCATGTACTATCTGTACGATCATTTCTGGTGCTACCCGCACGAAAAGCCCATCGATATCGCCCGCGACGAGACGCGGGTGCGGGGCCTGAAGTTCTCCGGTCTTTGGCCGAACGCCTTGCTGCTGCTGGGTGTGATCCTCTCGGTGGCCTTGCTGGATCCCGAGAAGGCGCTACCGGGGACCGGCTGGCGCCCCTGGCCCTACCTGCGCGAGGCAACCCAACTGGGGCTGGTGGCCCTGTCGCTGATCCTGGGCAGGCCAGCGGTCCGCCGGGCGAACAGGTTTAACTACCACGCGATCGTCGAGGTGGCGGCGCTGTTCTTCGGGATTTTCCTCTGCATGCAGCCGCCGCTGGAGATCCTACACGTCAAGGGTCCGGACCTCGGCCTCAGCAGCCCGATACACTTTTTCTGGTCAACCGGCGCCCTGTCGTCGATCTTGGACAACGCCCCGACCTACGTGGTGTTCTTCGAGACGGCCAAGACGCTCGGTGGGGAGGACCCCGTGCCCCTGACTACCGGGGCCATTTCTGCGTCCCTGCTGAAGGCCGTGAGCCTGGGGGCCGTCTTCATGGGGGCCATGACCTATATCGGCAACGGGCCGAACTTCATGGTCAAGGCGATTGCCGAGAAGTCGGGCATCCGCATGCCCAGCTTCTTCGGCTACATGGTTTATAGCTGTGCCATCCTCCTGCCGCTGTTCGTGCTCGTCACGGTCGTCACGTGGATCCTCCCGCCCGCCATGTTTCACTAAAGTGGAGTTGCGCGATCCGGGGAATGCACCAATGATTGGAGAAACCAGTGGCACCGGCGTCTCGCCGGTGTTTCGCGCAGCCTGAGTCTGTCCATGTTTTCCACCGGCGAGACGCCGGTGCCACTAACCTCTCGGAATCACACGTGGCCGTTTAGCGTGCAACACCAGGAAATCACCACTCAGGGCCAACTCCAGGAATACTGCGGGGAACTCTCCCGCAGCGGATCGATCGCCTTCGACACCGAGTTTGTCTCTGAGCATTCCTACCGGCCGGTGCTGTGCCTGATCCAGGTGGCCGCCCAGCGGCAACCGGCATTGATCGACGCCATGACGGTCGAAGACCTGACGCCCTTCTGGGAGGCCGTTGCCCAGCCTGGCCACCGCACCATCGTCCATGCCGGCCGCGGCGAGTTGGAGTTTTGTCTGCGGGCGATCGGCCGGCGGCCAGCCGGGCTGGTCGACGTGCAGCTCGCCGCCGGACTGGCGGGCGTGGAATACCCGGCCGCCTTTGGCACGTTGATTTCCAAGCTCTTGGGCGGGGCGCCCCAGAAGCACGAAACCCGCACCGACTGGCGGCGCCGCCCGCTTAGCCCGCGGCAAATCGACTACGCGCTGGACGACGTCCGCCACCTGCACCCGGTCTACGATGCCCTGCACGCGAAGCTCAGCCGGCTGGGGCGGCTCGCCTGGCTCGAGGAGGAAATGGCCGCCTGGCAGGACGAGGTCGAGCGGAGTCTCTCGGAGGAGCGTTGGCGGCGGGTCTCCGGCAGTTCGGGCCTGGACGGCCGCCGGTTGGCCATCGTCCGCGAACTCTGGCGCTGGCGCGAGGCCGAGGCCCAACGCCGCGACCAGCCGTCCCGACGCGTCCTCCGCGACGATCTGATCGTCGAACTGGCCAGACGCGGCACCGCCGACCCCTCGCGGATCGGGGCGGTCCGGGGACTCGAACGGGGCGATCTGCGGCGCGGCTTGCAGCAGATCGCCGCGTGCATCCAGCGGGCGTTGACCCTGCCCGAAGAGGAGTACCCCCGGGCGGACCGCCGGGAGCGCGAACCCAAGAATTCCGTCCTGGGCCAGTTCCTGTTTGCCGCGTTGGCCAGTATCTGCCGCGGCGCCCAACTCGCCCCCAACCTGGTCGGCACACCGGGCGACATCCGCGAACTGATGGCACACCAAACGGGAGGCGAGCGGGGTCGCCGCCGCAAGCCACCCCGGCTAGCCCAGGGCTGGCGGGCGGAGGTGGTCGGCCGCCTGTTCGACGACCTGCTGGCCGGCAAGACGGCGATCCGGGTCGAAGACCCCACCTCGGACCACCCCCTGGTTTTTGAGCGAACCGCGGATGGGGAAGAGGGACGGCGGAAGGGGGAAGGCGAACGGGGGAAGGCGGAAGGGGGAAACGAGAAGGGAGAAGGGGGAAGGGAGAAGGGGGAAGGATGATGCCTGGGCCCTCAAGCCTGGAACGCCTTTCGGGTGGGCGCGGTGTGTGGCCCGGGCGGGACGCGCGACGCATCACCGGGGCATACGGTACGCCGGCAGGTCGTCCGGGTGCATTTCGGCCCTCGGACCACTGTCCGGCGGGACTCCCGGCTGCGGCACGGGTTGCGGGCTCCCGCGGGGCGAATTCGGGAGGACAGGCGCCTGAGGGGGCGCTTTCAAGGGTGGTTCCGCGCCCTCAATGGGCTGGGGCTGGGACTCGGTGACCGCTGCCGTGTGGCCCGCGCGAATCACGTCCCTGGAGACTGCGGGAGGCTGCTGTTGGGCGGCGACCGTCGGGCCGGCGGCAGAGGCGGCTGAGTCCTCTTTCGGCTTGCCTTGGTCCTCGGCCAACTGCTCGTGCGGCTCGGCAAAATAGGCCTCCTCGGCCACCGACACGTCGCCGACCCTGCCGTTGTCATCTTCGCCGGGGGCAATCAGCGGGATCGACAGCTTCTCCCCGGCGAATTTCGTGCCCTCATAGATGGTGCCCCGTTGGAACGGACCTGCGCCCAACACCCACACGTCCTTTGCCTTGCTCTCCACCGGGACGACACCCGATTGCCACACCGGGCGGCCAGTGCGGCGGTTGTACGCAAATACGGCGATCTTCGTTACTGCACGTTGCTCGGTCTTCTTGGCCAGGGGCATTTCAGGAATGCTGCTGGGCATGCCTTGGACGGGGACCATGGCGGGGACATTGGTGGCCGGCACGCCGAACATCACCTCGCGGCGGTCGGTCCCCACCGCCCCCGCCCGAACTTCGACCACGTAATCCGCCTGCTCTCGGTCGGCCTTCAGCAGGCAGCCTTGGGCCAGCATGTGCTGTCGCAACATGCTGACGAGGTAGGCGGAGTCGGTTACCCCGCTCAGTGGGGTCGAGTCGAGGTAGACCTTCTTGCCGGCCACGGCCCGGAAGTCGAGCTTGGCGACCGCGCGGTCCATCGAATCGGAGATCAGCAACTGTTCGGTGGCCGTGCGGCTGGTGTCCGACCACTTGGTGGTCCCACAGCCGACCGACATCGTGCAGCAGACAAAGACTGTCGCCCAGAGACAACATCGCATCCCGGAGGCTCCCAACGAGAGAAGTAAGGTCGAAGAGGGGCGGATTATAGCGGAAGACGGCCTCCGGCAAAACGCCCATTTCCGGCTGCCCGCCGCAGACCAAGCATCGACGTAACTTATTGCCGGAAAAGGTCTTAGAGGCTATCCGGAAAGCTCCCCTCTCCCTCTGGGAGAGGGGCAGGGGGTGAGGGCATGCTGAGACTGTGCAACTTGGGAAGTCGCGTCGCCTCCGAATCGCCCTCACCCTCACCCTCTCCCAGAGGGAGAGGGGACCGATGTGAACCACTTTCCGGAGAACCTCTTAGAGGCTGCTGAAAACGAACCTCTACAGTTTCCGGTAGCTTTGCCCGCACCAGGCCAGCCCACGATACCCACGTCTCCAACCGGCGGCGCAGGCTGAGACACGGCCAAAAGGTCGCCCCGGCAATCGGAGAACATTGCGTCCCGCAATGGCAGGCCATATAGTTAGTTTCTGTTGCGGAAGCGTGTGGTAGGGTGGTTGCTTGCAACCACGCGCCTTGTTTCGCTCCGCAGTCGCGTGCGAGCACGCACCCTACGGTTCGGGCGGAGGACGCGGCGCATCTGTGACACGTCTCCGCAGCCCGATTGGTCTACTGGAGTCTTGGCCCTGTAAGTCGAACGGGAGGAGTGACGGACATGCGAAGCTTCCATCTAAAGCGCCGTAACGTGCTGGTCGTCGTGCTCTTTGGCATCGCCTTGCTGGCGGTGGTCGCCCCGGCTGCCGAACGGGAGAAAATCTCCCTGGTGGGCAAGGACCTCTCGGCCTGGCGGGGCGAGACCGGAGATTGGGTGGTCGTGGGTGAGGCGAGAATGGACCCGGCCAACAACCGCCAACTGGTCGGCCGCCCGGGGACCGGCGTGCTGCTGAACGGCCCGAAGGGGCAAACCCGCAACCTGCTGAGCAAGTACGAGCACGGCGACGTCGAGGCCCACGTGGAATTCACGGTCCCGACGGGCTCGAACTCGGGGGTCTACTTCCAGGGCCGCTATGAGATCCAGATCCTCGACAGTTGGGGCGTAAAGGAGCCGAAATACGGCGACTGCGGGGGCATCTACGAGCGGTGGGAGAATGAAAAAGGTTTCGAGGGGCATGCACCCCGTACGAACGCCAGCCGCCCGCCGGGCCAATGGCAGACGTTCGACGTCGTGTTTCGCGCCCCCCGCTTCGACGCCAGCGGCAAGAAGGTCGCCAATGCGAAGTTCATCAAGGTGGTCCACAACGGCAAGGTGGTCCACGAGAACGTCGAGGTGACCGGCCCGACGCGGGCGGCAACCTTTGACGACGAGAAGCCGACCGGTCCCCTGATGCTCCAAGGAGACCACGGCCCGGTCGCCTACCGCAACATCTGGCTCCGGCCGGTGAAGGGGGAGAAAGAGAAGTAGTTGCCGGAGGACGGAGGCTTTCTGAGGCGGCCTAAATAACCTTGCGTGATTCTGGGAAATCCAGGGTGGCTGGCGGCGGACGGGCACCGAAGCGAAGCTTTGGTCGGCGACGCCCCAGGGTGCCCCAGTCACCAATTCCAAGCATTCCTCCCGGAATCGTGCAAGTCCATTTAGCGGGGATTCTGCCGCGCTGCTGGGGGCAGCCTGCGGCTGACCGCCAGCCACCCACGCATCCGCAACAAAACTTGCCTCAGACCCTCTTTGCGGCACCATTTCTCCTGCGATAGCGCGGTGGTAGAATGGTCTCGGGCAGGGGCTCCCAGGCGGTCTCCGTCGGCGGATTGAACGAGAGGGACATGGATCGTTTTTTCGGGCACACGGCGGTTCTGCTGGCCGGGTGGTGGATGCTCGGCAGTGTGGCCGCGGGGCAAGGCCATTCGGCTTTGGAGCAACCCGGGCTCGGCCCCGCCCAAAGGGCACCCGGTGGGACCGCCGAGCGCGTAGAGCTGCGCGACGGTCACAGCTACGAAGGCCTCATCGATTCGGAGGGCGACAACTGGGTCCACCTGATACTGGTCCAGCGCCCCAGCGGGCGGCCCACGTACCTGCTGATCCGGACCTTCGACCGGGCCTCGGTGGCGGCGGTAGTTCACCTCCAGCCGGACGAGCGGGCCAAGCTGCGGCAGTGGATCGACCAGTTCCGCAATCGGGCGAGGATCGAAGCCGGCCGGATGGAGGCGGTTCGGCTGGAGGCAGTCACCGAAGGCGGCGACCGCTACCTCCGATACCACGGTCGCTGGTTCACGCTCGACAGCACCGCCGATCAGCCCACCAGCCGGCGGATTGTCGTGCGGGTCGACCAGGTCTTCACCGCCTATCGCCAGATCCTCGCGCCGCGTAGCGAGCCGCCGCGTCCCTTGCGGCTGGTCGTGCTCAGCTCGATGGAAGAGTACCACGCCTACCTGGGTCGGCTGGGGCTCAAGGTGCAGAGCCCGGCCTGCTTTATCCCAGACCGCAATCTAGTCGTCGCCGGCAGCGAACTGGCCCGATACGCCGCCGAAATGGCTAAAGTCAGCCAGCAACACGACCAACTCCGCGGCGAACTGCAGCAACTGGAGAAGGACCTCTCCGCCCGGCTGGAAAAGATCGGCCGGCAACTCCAACAAGAGGGGGCGCAAAAAAGCGAAATCGCCAAGTTGCTCACCCGGGAAAGACGCAGTTTCGAGAAACAAATCCAGGAAAAGTCGAACGAATTGAGTCGTTGCGACCGCGAGAACACCCAGGCCTTCCAGACCGTCACCGCCCAGATGTTTGCCCGCCTTCACCACGAGGCGTTCCACGCCTTCCTGCAAAACTACGTCTACCCGGACCGCAGCTACGACGTGCCCCGCTGGTTGAACGAGGGGCTGGCCGTGGTGTTGGAAGGCGGATTGCTGGAAGCGGACATGCTGCGGGTCGACGCCCCGAATCGGGAGTCGCTGCGGCGCCTCCAGGCCGACCTCGGCACCGCAACTCCGCTGCCGCTGACGACGCTGCTGGCGGCCGGCCCGCAGGCCTTCGCGCTCGGCCCCGACGCTGACCGCTACTACGCCTACTCCTGGGGGCTGGCCTATTACCTGACGTTCCAGAGGCGCCTGCTCAGCAGTCCCGCGCTCGTGCCGTACGTGCAGCGGCTCCCCGAAGACTCTCCACCGGCCGAACGCTTCCAGAAGCTCGTCGGCATGCCGCTGGCAGAGTTTGAGAAAGAGTGGTGGGAGTATGTCCGGCAGCTTCGTTAATGCTCCGACATGCCGGAATTGACGGGTTTATTGAGCCTCAGAAGGGCAACGACGTATCGCAGTAGCCGGCGGCTAACAGCCGCCGGGGTTCCCCGCGTTTCCGCCCGGCGGCTATTAGCCGCCGGCTACTGCAATGCCACATTGCTTTTCTGAGTGCCCATGAACGACCAACTCGATACGGGGGGGGCCCGATGCCTTCAAAACGTGTCTTGATCGTCGGTGGGGTGGCCGGCGGGGCGTCGTGCGCGGCACGACTGCGGCGTCTGGACGAACGGGCCGAAATCACCGTCTTCGAGCGCGGCCCCGACGTCTCGTTTGCCAACTGCGGCTTGCCATATTACGTGGGCGGCGTGATCCAGGATCGCCAGAAACTCCTGGTAGCCACGCCCCAGAGATTCCGCGATTGGCTCCGCGTCGAAGTCCGCACCCGCCACGAAGTCCAGAAGATCGATCGGGCGAACCGGACCGTCGAGGTGCAGGACCTCCAGACCGGCGGTACCATGACCGAGCCGTACGACGTGCTGGTGCTCGCCCCCGGGGCCGTGCCCATCCGGCCGCCCTTGCCGGGGATCGACCTGCCGGGCGTCTTCTCTGTGCGCAACCTGGAAGACGCCGATCGAATTCAGGCGTGGATCGGCAGCCGCCACGCCCAGCGGGCCGTGGTGGTCGGCGGGGGCTACATCGGCCTGGAGATGGTCGAGAACCTCAGCCGCCGCGGTCTGCACGTGACCGTGCTGGAGCTGCTCGATCAGGTCATGCCCACGATGGACCCCGAAATGGTCGCCCCCGTCCACGCCGAACTCCGCGGCAGGGGCGTCGATCTGCAACTCTCCAACCCCGTGGCTGCCTTTGAACCCGCAGGCCTCCCCTCGCCTTCGGGGAGCGGGGTAGCGGGTGAGGGACTGACCGTGGTCGCCCGGAACGGCCGGCGGCTTACGGCCGACGTGGTGATACTGGCCGTCGGCGTCAGGCCGGAGACGCGGCTGGCCCGGGAGTCCGGCCTGGAGATCGGCAGCACGGGCGGAATTCGAGTGGATGATCGGATGCGGACCTCCGATCCGGCCGTTTATGCCGTGGGCGACGCCGTCGAGGTCCGCGATTTCGTCACCGGCCGACCGGCGCTCAGCCCGCTGGCCGGGCCCGCCAACCGGCAGGGACGCATTGCCGCCGACGCGATCTGCGGACGCGACGCCCGCTTTCGCGGCTCGCAGGGGACCTGCGTGGTCGGCGTATTCGACCTGACGCTGGCCATGACCGGGGCCACGGAGAAGACACTGCAAGCCGCCGGCATCCCCTACGAGAAGTCGTACACGCATTCGCCGGACCACGCCGGTTACTACCCTGGCGCCGAGATGATGATGATTAAGCTGCTGTATCACCCCGAGGACGGCCGCCTGCTGGGCGCCCAGGCGGTTGGCGCGGCCGGCGTGGACAAGCGGGTTGACGTGCTGGCCATGGCCATCCAGAAGGGGGCGACCGTCTACGATCTGGAAGAGGCCGAACTCTGCTACGCCCCGCAGTACGGTAGCGCCAAGGACGCGGTCAACATGGCCGGTTTTGTGGCCGGCAACGTCTTGCGCGGCGACGTCGATCCGGTCCACTGGACCGAGTGGAAGGCTTGTCGGCGGGCACCCACCGAAGGTCGGGCACCCACCGAAGGTCTGGCACCCACTGAAGGTCGGGCACCCGCCGAAGGTGGGGCACCCGCCGAAGGTGGGTCGGGCGGCGAGATGCCGCTGGTGGTGGACGTCCGCAGCCCGGCCGAGGTCGCGGCGGGTGCAGTCCCCGGCACCATCAACATTCCCCTGCCCGTGCTGCGCACGCGCTTGGGTGAGCTGCCCCGCGACAAGGAAATCTGGGTCCACTGTGGCGTGGGCCAGCGCTCGTACTACGCCGCCCGCATCCTAAAGCAGAACGGCTTTAAGGTCCGCAACCTCTCCGGCGGGATGAAGACCTACAAGATGCAAGAATAGCGCCGCTTGCAGCCGTCGCAGCCTACGTGCCCAGCCAGCGATCGAACCAGGCCGCGGCGCGGACCGCCACCTCTCCGGTCGGGTCGAACCAGATGACCGTGTGGCCGTACCAGGGGACCGAGACCAGCTCGCTGTGATCGCGGGCCGCCTCGTGCAGGCGAATGCTGTGGTGCTGAGGGACGATCCAGTCGTTGGTGCCGTGGATCAGCAGCACCTGGGCGGAGGTCTGCCGGATGGCCTCCACCGCGCTGGCGCGGTCCGGATCGAACCCGGCCCGGCGCCCGGCCTCGTCGATGGCCTCCTGGTACGTTTCGTCCGAGATCATCCTTCCCACGCCGGGGACCATGGTCCGGCCGTATTGCGGGACCTCGTCGCGCATGGTGCTGAACGGCGCCACCGCCACCACGGCCCGGATGCGCGGGTCGTGGCCCGCCAGGTGGATCGAAGTCGTCGCGCCGTAGGAGACCCCGTAGACGCCGATCTTTCCGGGCACCAGGCCGCGTTGCTCCAGGGCGTCGATCACCTGGGAGAGGTCCTTTGCCTCTTGGAGTCCGAAGGTGAGATAATCACCGGTCGAGTGCCCGTGCCCGCGCAAATCGACCAGCACGGCCCGGTAGCCTGCCCCGGCCAGGTCCTTGGCCTGCCTGAGCATCCAGAAACTGCGGGTATGGATCCCGTGGAGCACCAAGACGGTGCCCTTGGGCTGCTCGATCCCCAGCTTGGGCTCGATCACCGAAACCGACAGCGTGGCCTCCGGCGGCCCAACCTTCACCTGAAACTGCTCGTCCACGCCCGCAACGCTTTCCACCGGGGGTAACGGATTCGTCTCAGTGACGAAGGGATTCAGCCGATTCGGCGTGCTGACCATCACCTCGGCCAGAGATCCACAGCAGCCGCTTGCCCCCACGATGCAGAGCGCAACAACGCCCCACAACATCGCCGCCGACGGAAATGAACACGCTGTCCGGTGCATGAGCTGCTTCCATGCAGACGATTCGACCAGTTCCCCCGCGTGTCGCAATCGCTGGCTGCCGACAGGCGGAGAACCACGTGCCCCGGGGACGGTCGCGGCACGCGCTGGGTGCCGGCTATTGCGAACTCGTCAATTGGGAGCCGTCGAATTGGGCGAGAAAGCGGCGGGTGTATAACTCATCGGACACTGAACCACGTCAGGTGCGGTCGGCAGTACCGATCCTGCGACCAAACGCAAGGGAGGCATACACGCGGTTGGGCAGGCCGTCAAGCCCGATGCAGGCGTCAATCGCGACGCGACCCCTCCTGCTTTCTCAATCTGCCTATCTTGTCTGCCTGCCAGAGCTGCCCGCTCTCGACGTCCAGCGCCGTCAGCCACCCCTCGCCGTAGCAGCACGTGTCGATGCACTTCAGGTAACCCAGGTCGAGGACCTCGCCGTCCTTCTGTGCCGTGTGCCCGACAATCGCCGTCTTGCCGGAGCAGTGGGGGCCGGGCTGGCGAATGTTCAGCGACTCCCAGTGCAACACCTCCACCGGCTGCCGCCGGAGCGGCAGATGGGCCACATAGCTGGCGTGGACGAACAGGTGCCGCTGCGTCTCGTAAGAGGAACGGCAGGCCCGCAGGAATTCGAGATGCGCTTTGGGGACCTCCTCGGGCACGCGACCGCTGTAGGAGGCCACCGTCGCGTCGCCGCCGAAAGGCAGCCACTGGTCGAACAGATCCGCCTGGCCGCTGCAGATCTCCAGGAACATCTCGTCGTGGTTTCCCAACAGCGGGATCAGCCGGCAGCGGGACCGGATCGCGATCAACTCGTCGAGCACTCCGCGGCTCTCCGGCCCGCGGTCGACGTAATCGCCCAGCGTGATAATCGTGTCGTCCGACCGTGGGCTGATGGCCTCCAGCACGGCCCGGAGAGCTGCCAGGCAGCCGTGGATGTCTCCCACCGCGATGGTTCGCCCCTCAGCCAAACCTGCGCCCCTCGTCGAGCATCGCCAGGTAATGATCCAGCGGGATATAGTTGGCCACGCTGTTGCCGGTACCCAGGCAGTAGCCGCCGCCGGGGTGGCACGCCCGGAGCGTGGCCCGGGTGCGGCTGCGGATCTCCGGCTCGCCGGAGCGGCAGAGGAAATCGACGTCGATCCCGCCCAGCACGGCGATCCGCCCGCCGTACCTGTGTTTCGTCTCCTCGACCGTCTTGATGTTGTCCTCGAAAGAGTGCAGGGCGTCGATCCGCACGTCGTCCAAGAGGTCGTCCATAATCGCGTCGATCTTGCCGCAGGAGTGCAGCAGGTAGGGGCGGCCGGCGGCGTGGGCGGCCTCGGCCATCGCCCGATGGCCCGGCAGCACGAACTCCCGCAGATCGGCCGGGCTGATGAGCGTGCCGGAGCGGAAGCCCATGTCGTCCGATCCCCAGATCACCCGCACTCGATCGAACTGGAGCATCCGCCGCACCACCGCCCGGTACAGCTCGATCAACCGCCGGCTGATCGCGGCCACCAAATCGCGTTGGTCGAACAGGGCGTAGCAGAGCGTCTCGTAACCCATCAGCCAGCTCAGATACTCGGCGAAATGGGCGAATCCGCCGCTGCCGACGATGCACATGTCGTCGGGGAGGTTTTCTTGGAACCACTCGAGGTTGCGGGTGGTGAGCCTCTCTGGGTCGGGCCAGGGATAGGCCTCGAACTCGTCCCAAGTGGTGATCGGGCCACGGTGCTCGTCAATGAACTGCCGCCCGCCGGCGCGGGCCAGCTCGGCCGAGTCGGCGACGGAACGCCGGTCGATCTTCACGCCCACGTCGTCCACGCCGCAACGCACGTAATCGTAGCCCAGGAAACGCTGTAGGCGGACCTCGCGCTGCTGCCGATAGAAGGGCTCATCCGGCTCCAGATCGGCCGTCAGTCTGAATCGCTCGGTGACGGCCGCCTTGATCTCCTCGTCGATCAGCAGTTCGATGAAGTGGACCCGCTGCGGCGTCCGGGCACCCTCTGGGTGGCGGCGGAGGCAGCGCAGGAAGCCTTCGCAATCGGGCGCGATTTCGACGGCAAAAGGCTTGTCTATGCTCATCGGCGGAAACAGGTATAATGGAGAGGGTAGCACGGCTGATGAATAGGGGGCTGGTCCGGATTGCCCGCTCTGCGATAAAGTGAAGTCCGGCGAATGTGTCGCTTATCGGCTCTTTGTGCCGGGCAGTGTTGGCCAGTAGTTGGTGCTACATCGGCCCACACGTCCGATCCAGTACGCTCATGTTCACGGGAACCTACCAATGCCATTTGAGACAGACCTCTTGGTCCTCGACTCTCTCGATACGCCAGTGGCTGCCATTGAGGTGAAAAACCGTCCAGAACTCGGACCATCCGAGGCAACGAATACTCGCCGCAATCTGTTTGCCCACGGCCTCGTCCCGCCCGTCGATTACTTCTTGCTGGTTTCGGAAGACGTCGGGTACCTTTGGGGGCCAGGGAAGCGGGAGGCAATCGGTGCCGAACCCGATATGTGCTTCTCCATGTCCCCAGTCTTGAAGCGGTATGCCGTCGAGCCGAGTGGAACTACCCGGCTGTTCCACTCCCAGTTGGAGCTCTTGGTCTCGGCGTGGATCCAAGAGCTGACCAGCGGCCTCGGCCGAGCTGAGGGTGAGCCGGAGCTCTCCCTGGAACGTGTCGGTTTCACTTCTGCGGTCCGCCGCGGCAAGGTGCTGGCTGAAGCTCGGTCATGATCGTCTACGCCGAGTCAAACTTCATACTGGAACTGACGCTTGAGCAGGAACAGCTCGTCGGCGCAGAGAATATACTGCTCGCCGCGGAGCGAGGGCGGATCATCCTGGTTGTGCCGTCCTTGGGAATCAACGAACCCTTCTCGACCATCGCACATCGCTCCCGGATCAGGAGACAAATCAACACCAGCATC
>Ga0315277_10008435_pt1 | contig 13255 bp, 8 predicted proteins | sample YL17G05_15_MG_FD_203695 | JGI IMG/M metagenome (GOLD analysis project Ga0315277, IMG submission 203695) | Sediment microbial communities from Yellowstone Lake, YNP, Wyoming, USA - YL17G05_15 | ecosystem: Environmental > Aquatic > Freshwater > Lake > Sediment | place: USA: Wyoming | collected...
ACGGCGGCCAGGGAAGAAGTCCCGTCGGCCAAGGCAGTGGCCAAGGAAACCCCGCCGAGCAAGGCAGCGGCCAAGGAAACCCCGCCGGCCAAGGTGGCGGCTAAGGAAGCCCCGCCTACTAGGGGGGCCGCCAAGGAGACCCTGCCGACCAGGGGGGCGGCCAAGGAAACCCCGCCGGCCAAGGTGGCGACTGAAGAAGCCCAGCCGGCCAGGGCGGCAGCCAAGGAACCCCAACCGCCAACACCCGCGGAAACGGCGGTGCCGGCGAAGAAGAATAGTCGCGGCGAGAGATCCCTTACGCGCGTCCTCGGCCTGAAGATAGGACGGGTGGTCATCGACCCCGGCCATGGTGGCCATGACCGTGGCACCACGGGTCCGACCGGCCTGACCGAGAAGGAATTGGTGCTGGACCTGGCGAAACGGCTGGGCGCCCTGATCGGGGAACAACTGGGCAGCGAAGTCGTCTACACGCGAACGGAGGACATCTTCGTTCCGCTGGAGACGCGCACCGAGATTGCCAACAACGCCAAGGCGGACCTGTTCCTCTCGATCCATGCCAACTCCTCGCCATTCAAGACCGTCACGGGCGTCGAGACCTACTACTTGAACTTCACCACCTCGAGAGCCGACCTCGAAGTAGCCGCGCGCGAGAATGCGACCTCGCAGAAGTCCATCCATGAGTTGACGGAGTTGTTGCAGAGGATTGCGCTGAAGGACAAGATCGAGGAGTCCCGCGAGTTCGCTTCGAAGGTCCAGAGTTCCCTGCACAGCGCCTCTTTGCGCCAGAACAGCCGCTCGCGCAACCGCGGTGTGAAGAAGGCGCCGTTCGTGGTGCTGATCGGCGCTTCCATGCCCAGCGTGCTGGTGGAGATCGGGTTCGTCAGCAACGCGCGCGACGAGGCGCTGCTCAAGAAGCCCGATCACCGCCAGCGTGTGGCGGAAGCGCTCTACAAAGGCCTGTCGCAGTACGCAGGGACTTTGAGCCACTTTCAGGTGGCCCAGACCAAGGCGCCGTAGGGGTCGGATATATCAGACCCCCAACATGCGCGCGGTTCGGCGCTGGACGCCCAGCCACGACCATCGGGGAGTGGCCGGCGTCCGTCAGGCCTGGGCTACGGCGACGCCGGGCTGTTCTTCCTGGCAGGGCAGGAAGACCACGCGGTTGCGGCCCTCGCGCTTGGCCTGAAACAGCGCCGTGTCGGCGGCGTGAATCAGAAGTTCCGGCGTCGCGCGAGAGACGTCCGGGGCGGTGGTTACTCCAAAACTGGCGGCAACCGAAATCGAGAGGTCCGCGAGCGTCATCGGAGCGCGGGCAATCGCTGCGCGAAGCCGCTCGGCCTGCTTGCAGGAGTTGTCCCGGTCGCAGCGCGGCAGCACAATCAGAAACTCCTCGCCTCCGTAGCGGCCGACCGCGTCGTAGCTGCGCATGGAGGCATGCATCCGGCGAACCGCCTCACGCAACACCGCGTCGCCGGCCACATGACCGTGGGTGTCGTTGATCACCTTGAAATGGTCAACGTCGACCATCACCACACTCAGCGGCACGCCCTCTCGCGAGGCCCGTCCGACCTCACGCTGCAGAATCTCCAGAATCGCCGGCCGGTTCCAGATACGGGTAAGCGAATCGTGCGTGGCCTGCTCCCGGAGCTCTTCGCGCGCCTTAAGCAGCTCAGCCTGCAGCTCGACAATCCGTCTGCCCGCCCGGAGCCGGACGTTCAGCTCGTTCTGGTCGAATGGCTTGGTAACGTAGTCGTCGGCCCCGGCCTCCAGACCCTCGACGACATCTTCCTTGAGGCTCTTGGAGGTCAGAAGCAGGATATACGTATAAGGTTCGCGGTTCTGTTTCCGGACCAGGCGGCAGATGTCCAGACCTGTCAGCCCCGGCATCATCCAATCCAGAATGGCCAGAGTCGGGGCGTCCGGCTGCTCCAGGATGGCCCACGCTTCACTGCCGTCGCAGGCGACGGTGACCTCGTATTTCCACCGGCGCAGTGTCCCCTCAAGCAAATGCCGGGAAACAGTGCTGTCATCCGCGATCAAGACGCGCATCGAGACCCCGCTCTTTCGCCTTACACTTTCATTATCGGCAGCTTAACACGATTCCTCTAACCGCGTGGTTGACACAGGACCGGCCGGGGACGAAGAACGGAGGCTGGGGTCGGTCATACCTGACCCCTGGAGAAACCCATGCAGGCGGTGGCAGGGGCGAGGCATGCCTCGCCCGCGAGGGGGCCACAGTGCCGGAATCGAGTCGGAGGGACTTCCGGCGGTCTTCCTTGGAGAGCTTCCTCAAGGCGGTCCGCGGCCGCGATCCGAAGGAACTGGAGGCCGGCCTGGACGACGCGCACCTGTCTTCGGCGCTGGCGCATGTCGCCAACATCGCCCGGGGCGGCGAAGAAGCCAACCGGCTTCTCTCGCGCGACTGCCGCGCGTCCTGCGCGGCGCCGAAACAGGTTTCGTGGGGCGGTTCCCCAGAGCCGCGCGCCAGCTCCCGGCTGGCGCCTGTTACCCTAAAATTTGCGCCGTCATCCGCATTTCTGGGCCTACGTGTCCCTGCTGTCGATCTGTTTCTTCTGGGGCACCACCTACCTCGGCATTCGCATGGCCCTGGAGTCGTTCCCGCCGCTGGTGCTGGTGGCCTCGCGTTTCACCATCTCCGGAGCGCTCTTGCTGGCGGCGGCGTTCTTCAAAGACGCCCGCCTGCCGCGCGGCCGGGAATTGTGGCTGACGGCGCTGAACGGCGTCATCATCCTGGGCGTCGGCAACGCGGCGCTGACTTACGCCGAGACGTGGATTGCCAGCGGACTGGCCGCGCTGATCCTCACCACCTCGCCGTTCTGGCTGGTTGGAATCGAGGCGCTGGTTCCCGGCGGCGAGCGCCTGCACGCGCCCACCATCATCGGCATGCTGATCGGACTCAGCGGCGCCGCTCTGCTGGTGGGGCCGGGGGTCTGGCACCACGGCGGCGGCCACGGCCTCCTGAAGGGCTTCCTAGTGCTGCAACTGGGCTGCCTGTGCTGGTGCGGCGGTTCGATCGCGCAGCGGCGGCAGGTTTCGCGCGCGCATCCGGTGGTCAGCGGCGGCGTGCAGCAGTTGGCCGCCGGGGTGGTCTTTCTGCTTCTCGCGCTGGTGGTCCGGGAGCATCCGATTCAGTGGAGTTTCCGTGGCAGCGCGGCGCTGCTCTACTTGGTCCTGTTCGGTTCCATCGTCGGCTACAGCGCCTACATCTACGCGCTGGACAGGCTGCCGGTGGCCGTGGTGTCCATCTACACCTATATCAATCCCATCGTCGCGGTCTTTCTCGGCTGGCTCTTCTATCGCGAGCCGTTCGGCGCGCGCGAAGCCGCGGCGATGGGAATCATTTTCGCGGGCGTCGCGGTGGTGAAGAAGTACGCCGGCGCCGGCCGCGCTGAGTAACCAGCCGCCGACGCAACGGCTCCAGAAGCGGCCCATTGGTGTATACCGCGTTTGACCGGAAGGCCCAAAATGGGAACCCCGGCCAGGGTTAGAAACCGTGCCGGCTCAAGGACACTCCTGTGAACACGAAGCTTTTCGCTTTGTTTCTGCTATCGCTCCCCGCCTTCGCTCAAACCGCACAGATCACCGGGCGCGTCACCGATGCCACCGGCGCCGCCGTTCCCGGCGTGGAAATCGCGATTCGGAGCACGCTGACCGGCGCCGAACGCCGGGCCCAGACCAACGAGGTCGGTCTCTTCACCGTTCCTCTGCTCCAGCCCGGCACGTACGACGTCCACGTCGAGCGCCAGGGCTTCAAGCCCATCTCGCAGGCGGGCATTGCGCTGGAGGTGGACCAGCGCGCCGAATTGAACTTCTCGCTCGAAGTCGGAACCTTGTCCGAACAGGTCGAAGTAAGGTCCGCCCTCAGCCGGTTGAACACGGTGAAAGCCTCGCAGGGCCAGGTGATCGACAACCAGCGTATCGTCGACATGCCTCTGAACGGGCGCAACTACATCGACCTCGCACTGATGTCGGGAGGCGCCGTGCAATCGGCGCCCAGCTCCCGCATCGACGGTTTCTCCGCCGGCGGGCAGCGCGTCAGCCAAAACAGATACATTATGGACGGCATCGACAATAACTCGGTCGAACTCGCCGCCGCCGGACGCCGCGCCGAGATGGTGGAGCCGTCGATCGACGCCATCCAGGAGTTCAAAGTGCAAACCAACGCCTACGCCGCCGAATTCGGCCGCGGCATGGGCGGGGTCGTGAACCTGACGATCAAGAGCGGGAGCAATGACCTGCATGGCACGGCGTTCGAGTTCGTCCGCAACGAGATCTTCGACGCGCGCAACTTCTTTACCCCGGTGGGCAGCCCCAAGCCGCCCTTCAAGCGCAACCAGTACGGCTTCTCCGTCGGCGGCCCGGTGATGCTGCCCAAGCTCTACAACGGCAAGAACAAGACTTTCTTCTTCGGCGACTACGAGGGCACGCGCATCCGCGAGACCAGCACGATCGCGAACACCCTGCCCACGTTGCGCATGCGGGAAGGAAACTCCTCCGAACTGCCGTCCAGCCGCCGGGTCAACGATCCCGGTACGGGACAGCAGTTTCCCGGCAACGTGATCCCGGCCTCGCGTTTCGACCCGGTCGCGGTCCGTCTGATGTAACTCTACCCGGTCCCGCAGAACAGCAACCTCGCCAACAATTTCACTTATTTGTCGCCGCGCGTGCAGGATGTGGACAAATGGGACCTTCGCGTCGACCAGAACATCGACTCGAGGGACACCGCGTTCTGGCGTCTGAGCAAACACGACACGAGCTTGCCGGACACGCCCGGCCTCCCTGCACCCGCCTGTGGTGGGAACAACCTCGATTACATCACCCAGGGCTGGAATACGGGCGCCGGCTGGAATCACATTTTCACTTCCAACGTCATCATGAGCGTGCGGGCAGGCTGGAACTACGCCCGATTCAAGCGCGACAACCCCGCATCGGCGATGGGCCACTACTTCAACAAGGAATTCGGCATCCCCGGTGCGACGATGGCGCCCGATGGCGGCTTCTCCCAGATCAACGTCACCGGCTACCGCGCGCTCGGCATCGGCCCTAATAATCCCGTGGATCGCAATTCGCAGAACCGCCAGTTGACCGGCGATCTGAGCTGGATCAAAGGCCGCCACACCCTCAAGACCGGCGCGTCCTTCATCCGCTCGCAGAACCCGATTTTCAACATCCGCAACACGCTCGGCACGTATACTTTCAACGGCGCCTACTCGGGCGACGGCGCCGCGGATTTTCTGCTCGGCCGTTCCAGCCAATGGGCCTGGATGTCCCCGGTGATCGTGTCCATGCGCGCCTGGACCGTGGGCGGCTATGTGCAGGACGACTGGAAGATCGACAACCGGCTCACCATCAACCTCGGCTTGCGTTACGAAGTCTCGCCGCCCTGGTACGAGAACTCCAACAGGATGGGCATCTTCGACATCGACACGACGCCGGGCCAAGCCACGCTGGTGTACGCCAAGAGCGGCGGTTCGCGCTATGATCGCGCGCTGGTGGCCACCGACAAGAACAACTGGATGCCGCGCATCGGCTTCGCCTTCAAGCTGGCGGACAAGACCGTGATTCGCTCGGGCTATGGCCTTTTCTATGCTTACATGGAGAACATGGGCGACAGCGAATACCTGATCTTCAACGCGCCCTATGCCTGGGGCGTCACCCAATAAGCGTTAACTTAGGGCCGCCACGCCAACTGAGGGCCACAACAGGTTGTAGCGGCGAAGGTCAAGTTCGGAACATTTTGCGGCCAGAATGTTTTAAGTTAACGCCTATTGGGCGTCACCCTCACCGGCTCGAACACGGTTCCGGCGGTGCGCCTGTCGCAAGGGCCCGCCGCGGGCGCAACCGAGCTGGCGCGCGCCACCGGCTTGCAGTTCGCGTCGCATGAGCGCAACCCGCCCCTGTCGAGCGCGCACCAGTGGAATTTCAACCTTCAGCGGGAATTCGGGCAGGACTGGCTGATCGAAGCCGGTTATTCCGGGTCCCGCGGCCTGCACCTGGTGCGCCTGTACGACGCCAACTTCTCCCCCGCCGGCGGGGGGACCATCGACGCCAAGCGCACATACACCCGCCTGCCCATTCCGGGCACCAGCATCGTGGCGTCGCCCCTAGGCCCGGTTTACGGCCAGCGCTACAACGGCAACTCGATCTACCACGCCATGATCGCGAAGGTCGAGAAGCGCTTCTCGCGCGGCCTCACGCTGCTATCCTCCTATACCTGGTCGAAGAACATCGGCGACACCTGTGGTTCTTCGGTGCAAGGCAACGCGACGGGCTGCGGATTCCGGAATCTCTTCAATCTGCGTCCGGAACGCAGCCTCGACAACCAGGACGTCCCGCATCGCTTTGTCACTTCCGCGCTCGCCGACCTGCCGTTCGGCAAGGGCAGAGCCTATATGAGCGGGGCGAATCCGGTGGCGAATGCCGTCCTGGGGGGCTGGACCGTCGGCTCGATTGTCACGATGAGCTCGAATGTGCCCTACAGCCCGACCGTTCAGGGCAACCCGGCCAACACCGGCACCTACACGGTGGTGCAGCGGCCCAACGTCGTGGGCGACCCCAACAGCGGCCAGCGCACGCTGCAGCGCGACTTCAACGTGGATGCTCTGGTCCGCCCGGCGAACTTCACCTACGGCACCGCGGGGCGCAACATCCTGCGGCAGCGGGCGCATTTCAACTGGGATTTTTCCGCCCTGAAATCCTTCCAGTTGATGGAGCGGATACGCTTGCAGTTCCGCTTCGAGGGCTTCACCCTCTCGAACACGCCTCGCTTCGGCGCTCCGGGCAATGTGGTGGGCACCGCGGCCTTCGGCGTCATCACCAGCGCGGGCACGCCGCGCAATCTCCAGTTCGGCCTCAAGCTGATCTGGTAGCGGATTCCGCTCCATGGGAGGGACCGCGGCGGCGCCCTTTGGGCGCGGTGCTGCCGAAGAGGATCGACAACTGGTCGCTGACCAGTCCGCGGCAACGGTTGGTGAAGACCGGCGGCAGGCTGATCAGGCACGCGCGGCACTACTGGCTGCCGCTGGCAGAGAGTCATCTGACACGGCGGCTGTTTGCGGCGATGGTGCGGCGGAGCCCAGAGGGCGGCGCCCCGGCTCTGCCCTTGCCGACCGGAAAGGGGCGGCGGCGGGCAAACTACCAGAAGCCCGCCAGGATCGTCTAACGCTCATGCCCACTCCTGCTCACGACCGGCCCGGAGACCGCGCCATGCGCGGCATTGACGCCCTTGTCCGCGATGTGCGTTTCGCCGCGCGCATGTTGCGCCGGAGCCCCGGCTTCGCGGCGACGGTCATTCTCATTTCCGCTATTGGCATTGGGGGCGTGGCCGTCATGTTCAGCGTCCTGTGGGGAGTTGCGCTCCGTCCCCTTCCTTTTGGCGATCCCGATCGATTGGTCTGGGCCCAAGCGACGACGGCCGCGGGCCGGCCAAATTCCGTCTCGGCAATGGACTACTTCGACTACCAGGATCAATGCAACGCCTTCGAGTCGCTGGCCGCGCGCAGTGTCTGGCAACCCGGGCGGGTGGTGACCGGCAAAACCGAGCCCGAGCGAGTGCCATCCAGCAAGGTGTCGAGGAACCTCTTCCATACCCTCGGAATCCCTCCGCTTCTCGGGCGTTCCTTTTCCGAGGCGGAAGAGGTCGCCGGCGGGCCGAACGTGGTCGTCGTGAGCCATGGTTTCTGGCAACGGAAGCTAAGCGCGCGGCCGGACATCGTCAGCACGCCGATCTCCATTGACGGGGCTGTCTACCAGATCGTCGGCGTGATGCCAAAGAACTTCGACTACCCCGCCCGAGCCGAGCTGTGGTTCCCCATGCAGCGGGGCGGAGGAGAGGAGAGCGGACGCGGCAACAACAACTTCTTCATGATCGGACGGCTGGCGGAGGGCGCCACCCTGGCTCGCGCGCGCAGCCAGATGGAAGTGGTCGCGGCTCGGATCTCGGCCGCGTTTCCCGCGGAAAAAGGGGGTTGGAGTGTCAGGCTCACCCCGCTCGACGAGCAGTTGTTCGGCCCGGTCCGGCCGGCCATGCTCATTCTGATGGGGGCCACGGCGCTCGTCCTGCTCATCGTGTGCGCCAACCTCTCTTCGCTCCTGCTGGCGCGGGTCATGTCGCGGCGCGGGGAACTTGCCGTACGTCTCTCACTGGGTGCTTCCTCGATGGCGGTGACCCGCCAACTCCTGATCGAAAGCCTGGTCCTGGTTACCGCCGGGGCGGCCGTCGGAGTCGGGCTGGCCAGTTTCGGGATTCGAGCCGTCAAGGCCCTGGGGCCGGGCGATCTTCCCCGCCTGGACTCGATCGGCTTGGATGCCCATGTGCTCTGGGTGGCCACCGCCGCCACGGTGTTGACCGCCCTGCTGTCCGGCGTGGCGCCTGCACTGCAAGGCACGCGCCTGGACCTGCTCTCCAACCTTCGGAGCGGGCGCACCACCCAGGGCCGTGGGCAACTTCGTTCGCGACGGCTGCTGGTCGCGACTCAGTTGGCGCTCTCTCTGGTCCTGCTGGTTGTCACGGGCCTGCTCCTGCGCAGCATGACACGCTTGCAGCAGGTCGATCCCGGTCTTAAGGCGGAGGGACTGCTCACGGCCGACGTCCAAATCCCCGGCCCCGACACGGACCGGCAAAGCCAGCGCTACTTCGACGTACTGGAGCGAATTCGAGCCCTCCCCGGCGTGGTGAGCGCCGCGGGCGCGGATCAGCTTCCGTTCTTCGGCGGGCCGTGGAACGGAGTTCACCGCGCGGACCGGCCGCCGCGCACCTCGTCCGATTTCCTTCCAGCCACGCGCCGCATGGTCACCGAGGGCTTCTTTGAAACCATGGGCATTCCGGTGCTGGCCGGGCGAACCTTCGCGCCGTCCGACCGCCGCGACTCGCCGCCGGTGACGGTGGTGAGCCGATCCCTCGCGCAACAGCTCTTTCCGAATGAAAACCCGGTCGGCAGGACTCTGGTGCTGCCTTGGGTCCGGCTGGAGATCGTCGGCGTCGCCGGGGATGTCCGCGACTTCGGACTTGCCACGGATTTCCGGCCGGCATTCTACCTTACTCTCCGCCAGATCCGCGGCGCGCCAGACTCGCTGCGGCTCGTCATGAGAAGCCAGGGTCGGCCGGCCGCGCTCGTCCCTTCGGTTCGCCACGCTATCCACGAAATCGAAAAGGACGCTCCGCTGTACAGAGTGGGCACGATGGCGAAGTGGGTTTCGGATTCCACCTCCAGGCAGCGGTTCTCGTCGTTCCTGCTGGGCGCCTTCGCGGGGGTGGCGACCTTGTTGGCCGCCGTCGGCCTGTTCGGTTTGATGTCCTACGTGGTGGCGCAGCGAAGGCACGAGATCGGCATTCGGCTGGCGCTGGGCGCGCCGGCTGGGAGCGTTCGCAACCTCATTCTTCGCCAGGCAGTCGCCCTCGCCCTGGCGGGAACCGTGGTGGGAATCCCTTGCGCTCTGGTTGCCGCGCGGATGCTCGGTACGCAACTCTACGCGATCGGCCCCACCGACAACCTCACGTTCGCGGTGGCGTCGCTGGTGCTGGTCGCGACCGCGCTCGCTGCCTCGCTGGCGCCCGCCCTCCGCGCCACCCGGATCAACTGTGTCGAGGCCCTGAAGGCCGAACGATGAACCCTGCCGCCCGGTACAGTTGACGGCTCTGAGCGGCTGTGACGAAACAACTGTAGCGACCGCTCCCCGCCCCGCCTGCCGGAGATCCGGTCTCCGGCCCGCCTCGCGGAAACCGGGGCCGTTCCCAGTGGGGAACCGTGTTTCCGGCGAGCGGCGGAAGGCTCAGATCCCGCTGATGTCTTCAGCCATCCCTGAGACGTCGGGGTGGTACGCCGTTTCCGGACCGCGTGCCTGATCGCCGGTGGCATGGGCGGTTCGCGCCAGGTACCAGTGGTTGACATGAGGCCGTCGCACGTCTTACTATTGTAGCTGTCTACACGCGACATGTCGAAACGGCAAACAGAAGTACCCTACGGAACACTGGACCTCCTCGTACTGAAGACCCTGGAGACGATGGGGACGATGCACGGCTACGCCATCGCCCGGCGCATCGAGCAGGTCTGCGGCGATGCTTTGCAATTGAGCCAGGGCTCCGTCTATCCCGCCCTCATGCGCCTCCAACAAGAAGGCTGGATTTGCGCGGATTGGGGAATTTCGGAGACGAACCGGAAGGTCAAGTTTTATTCGCTGACCAAGGCCGGGCGAAAGCAACTTCTCGTCGAGGTAGCGAACTGGGAGAAGGCGACAGCCTTGGTGGCCCGCTTTCTGGAGGAGTCGGCATGACCGTTCGCCGCGTGGTGGCGGGCCTACTGGCCTTGATGCGCAAACGGCGTCTTGATCGGGAACTGGAGAGCGAGGTCCTCGCCCACCTGGAGTTGGCCGAGAGAGACGCCATTGAACGTGGTGCGTCACCCGAGGAAGCCCGCCGGGCCGCTCGTCGCAGCTTCGGAGGAATCGAACAAATGAAAGAAGAGCATCGGGATCAGCGCAGTTTTCGGTGGATGGAAACACTACTGAGGGATCTTCGATTCAGACTGGCTTCGCTGGCGCGGGATCCCGGATTCGCCGCGGTTACCATCGGATTGCTGGCTCTCGGCATCGGCGCCAACACGGCAATGTTCAGCATCGTTGACGCGGTTCTGCTGAAGCCGCTTCCTTTCCCTGAGCCGGAGCGCATGGTAAGGGTGTGGGAAACTCCGCCGAATTCGTTGCCCAACGCCACCACTACACTAACCTTTCTGGACTGGAAGCGGCAGGACGACATCTTCGAGGCGTTGTCGGTCGAGCGCCCTATTAGAGCCGCGATGGCGACTGGCGGCGATCCGGCGCGCCTTTCGGGCAAGCTGGTGTCGGCCGATTACTTCAAGGTGTTCGGCGTGAAGCCTCGAATCGGGCGCACCTTCGCGCCAGAGGAGGATCAGCCGGGAGCAGCCCGGGTGGTGGTGCTGAGCTACTCGTTCTGGCAAACGCGATACGGGGGCGATCCCGACGTTCTGAAATGGGATTTGGCGCTCGACGGTGAACCGCACAGGATCATCGGGGTTTTACCCGCGGGCAGTTTCGATCGGGACGAGGCTGGGTTCTGGAAGCCGCTAATCTTCGCACCGGATCAACTGAATCGCATTCAGCATGTGCTGCACGTGGTGGGGCGGCTGCGCGCCGGTGTGAGCCTCGAGCAGGCGCGGGCCAAGATGAACATGTTGAGGGCCAGTCTCGCCGGGGTCATTGAGGGAAAGGACTGGGGCTTCGCGGTGGAGCCGTTCGCGCAGAGGCTGGTTGGGGATACACTGCGCCGCTCGATCTACCTGGCGTTTGGAGGGGTGCTAGTCGTGTTGCTCATCGCCTGCGCGAATGTAGCGAACCTGGTACTGGCGAAAGGAGCAACCCGGCGGAAGGAGATGGCACTCAGAGCCGCTTTGGGGGCCAGCCGCGGCCGTTTGATCGGGCAGTTGCTCACCGAGAGCCTGGTCCTGTGTCTTCTGGGAGGCGCCGCGGGTGTTGCCGTGGCCTACCTGCTGCTCGATGCCGCGGCTCCACTGATGGCGGCATCGCTGCCATTTACGGCTGATCTCAGCCTGGATCTGCGCGTCCTTGGCTTCGCGGCGGCGGCCGTGATGGCGGTTTTGATACTCGCCGGTCTGCTTCCTTCCTTGCAGACCTCCTTCAGCAAGCTGTCAGACTCATTGAATCAGGCGGCACGTGGATCGTCGGGTTCGAGCGCAGCCGTGCGCCGGACGATCGTGATCGGTGAGGTTGCGGCTTCGGTCGTGCTGATCTGCGGCGCGGCGCTCCTATTCAAGAGCCTGGCGAACCTTCAGCAAGTGGATGCCGGGGTAAGAATCGACCACGTGATTACGATGTCGGCCGATCTTCCATCGACGGCATACCCGTCTCCGGAAAGCGCCGCGAGATTCTATGAAGCCGTCGTTCAACGGCTCCGAGCCGTGCCCGGAGTCGAGCAGGCAGGTATCTCGCACAGGTTGCCTCTCCAAGGTGAGGGGTGGGGCGAGGGGATGAGCTTGCCTGGAGTGACGAGAGGTTTCGGCGTTGGGTTGAAGCCCGTCGATCCCTGGTATTTCAGCACGTTGCAAATTCCCCTGGTGTCCGGGCGCGGAATTGAAGATCGGGATCGCGCGGGCGCCCCGCCTGTTGTGGTCATCAATCAGGAACTGGCCCGGCATTTGTCGAGCGAATTCGGAATCGCGAATCCGGTTGGACGAACCGTTGGCATCGACGTGCCTGGCTACGGCCCGATCCCTGAGTCCGTGGTGAACGTGCAGATCGTGGGCGTGATTCGCAGCGAGCGTACCGGCGGATTGCACAGGCCGCAACGGCGGGCAGCCTATATGCCTTTGGCCCAGGCCCCGCAGCAGGACATCAAACTGGTGGTTCACACACAGAGCGAGCCGTTGGCGGTAGTGTCCGGCATTCGGGAGGCGGTGCGGCAGGTCGATCCCAACCTGCCCCTGGGCGACGTGAGGACGATGGAACAGGTGAAGCAGCAGAGCATGCTCTGGGCGAAGCAGCCCACCTGGGTGGTGGGAGCCTTCGCCGGGGTTGCCGCTCTGCTGGCCGCGCTCGGGCTTTACGGTGTTCTGGCGCATGCGGTAGCGCAGCAGCGCCGCGAGATTGGCATCCGCATGGCGTTGGGCGCGCAGCCGGGCGACGTGGTAGCGCAAGTGCTGCGGAATGCGATGACGCTCGTGATGGCGGGGCTTGTCCTGGGATTGCTCGGAGCCTTTGCGCTGACAAGAGTCATAAAAAACCTCTTGTTCAACGTCTCTCCGCTCGATCCGTTGGCATTCACCGTGGCGTGCGTCTCGATAGCGCTGGTCGGCCTGCTTGCGGGATTCGTTCCGGCGAAGCGTGCAGCAGGGGTTGACCCTGTGACGACGCTTCGGGACGAGGGTTGATCGCTCCGCTGTCGCCTCCGGCCGACGGACCTGACGCCGCGGAATAGCAAGGCGCTTGGCACGACATCCGATCGGGAGGCTGAGATTGTCGTGACCCGGCAGATCGCTGGTGACGCTCGCGGAGCGGGCGGCCGGCGTTAGGCGAGGATCATCATCCCGGCGGGCGGCAGGTCCACGCGCACGCGCGCCCGGCTGTCCACGACGTCCACGGTCGCCGTCTCTCCCGCGGGCGGATTCCGCAACTGCGCGTCGGTCCAGTCGCTGCGGTAGAGGACGTCGAGCTTCGAGCCCTTCGCGTGCAGGTCCGCATCGACGGTCACGTCCGCGCCGCG
>Ga0315277_10008438_pt1 | contig 13254 bp, 10 predicted proteins | sample YL17G05_15_MG_FD_203695 | JGI IMG/M metagenome (GOLD analysis project Ga0315277, IMG submission 203695) | Sediment microbial communities from Yellowstone Lake, YNP, Wyoming, USA - YL17G05_15 | ecosystem: Environmental > Aquatic > Freshwater > Lake > Sediment | place: USA: Wyoming | collected...
GTGGAGAACCGCCTCAGATACGCGTTCAGGAGGGAGGGCGGGAGGCTGAGGCTCAAGCCGACGGGCGACGTGATCAGGGGCGGGCTGGCAGTCGACCTCTGGCCCTACGTCGAGAGGATGAGGGCTCCAACGCTGCTGCTGATCGGGGAGGAGAGCACCCTCGTATCCCCTGAGGCGAGGATGAGGATGGAGGGGATCCTGCCTGATCTAGAGGCGGTGGTGGTCAGGGGGGCGGGTTGATCCGATGCACCACCGGAGCGACGCATAATTTTGTGGCTGGGCAATCCGTGACCATAGCTGGAACCACCGACTACAACGGAACTTATACGATCATAGCCGTCGGCAGCACTGCCTTCGACGTGACGAAAACTTACGTGAGCAGTCAGTCTGGGACTTGGAATCTTGGAGGCGTTGATGACCCGGAAGCCCTTACTGATTTCCACCTCCAACACAAGTTAAGCACCCTGACATACCTGGGAACGAACTGGGTTAAGACGACGGAGGTCGCGGGCAACGACGACCTGGTCCTGAGCCGAGGCTTCTATAACGGTACAGAGGACCCCATCGACGTAATCGAGGTCGGCTTAGCCTGGATAAGCCTCTACGGACACAGCTACGGAGACCAGGCGTATTACCTGATCCTACGAGATGTCCTCGCAGGAGCCGTCACCGTAGACCCAGGAGACACGGCGACGGTCCAGTACACCCTGAGGACGAACGTCGCGGTTTAGCTTGTAGGCCCGATGAGGCCGGCGCGGTTGTGGTCAGGTACACGATCTATCTGAAAAGAGAAATTTAGCCTGTTTCTACGCATTTCACCTCAAGCGTCAGCGGAGCTCACCTTTCTTCGCCGGGGCTGAGGGATGCTGCCCGTCACGCGCGCGAGCAGTTAACCTTTGGCTATTTCTAAATAACATCATAATCTTCAAAAGCGTTAATCTGTTAAGTAAAAAGGATACTAAATTGCCAACGATTTTTGATAATTTAAATTGGACAGCACCCTCTATTTCTACTGTATTATATGTTGAACTTCCTTTCTGGATAATGGTTCCCGACTGTTCTTTAGATGTCGATGTGAATGGTCACACTTTCCAGGTAGATATTAGAGATAATTATATAGAACAGTATATTCGTGTAATTGGAGACTCGCGTTTAAATTGTTTTTACATGGGTCTCCCTAAACAACCAAAAAAAGAAAATAAAATCATTCACTGGTTTAGAAAAAGATTCACAACAGAAACACCTAGTATGGAACGTAAATGTAAGACGATTCTAGGTATTCATTCAAACTGCAATAAAGACGTTCTATCGACTAGTATAAAAGGAAAGGGATACAAAGATTCATCATATTATTATTTAAGATCATTTTGCGCAGCTCATATAACCGTAATAAATAATATCATTCAACATTATAGAATCTCTACTTATGATTATTTTCCCTATGAGGTGAGCCCTTGGGATGTACCTATTTGGTTCATTGTATCTGAAATAGGATCTACTAAAATTAATTTGTTTGATTATGCTGGATGGGATGAAAAACCAATTCTTCACTTAATTGACAGCTCAACTGAACGTTATAAACTCATTGATATACCCGAATTACAATCATCTATGGCTTTAGAACCAAGTGCTGGTGAATATGAGTTACTCGACTCATTGAACTTCATGGAGCGCGGAGATTATTCTGGTGCAATCAGAAGAATTACTACCGCTATTGAGGCTCAAACGGAATCAGTCCTCCGACAAGAACTTTTAAAAAAATATTCCGCCCCTGATGTTGAAAATAAGTTAGAAGCATCACAAAATGATTTTCCAGGGCGTTTACATCAATATGAGAAGTTAAGCGGTAGATCGCTACAAAACACATTAAGTAAAGAGCTAGATAGAACACGTCATTTAAGACACGCTATTGTTCATAATGCTAAAAGAATTCAGTTCAATGAACATGGAGAAGCACAACGATCTGTCGATACCGGACGTTGGATTTTTAATTGGCTTGAAAATAACCCTGCCCGAATGGCTATAAGAGAACAACAATTAGGTAAAAGATCACTTGGACGAGCTTTCTTCCTATTAAATGTTGAAATTAATAGCAGTGGCGTGATTGTTCATAAACCACTTAATACTACATAGGATTATCTCGTTTCTAAAATTCAAATATCTTCTCTCTATTTGATGGAGGAAATATAGAAGAGAAGTAAAAATAATTTCTCCTGATATTTCATCTTCGATTTGTATTTTAATCACCATCGTGCTCGGGTAAATAGGTCCGGGCGTAGATGCGGGCAGAAGGGACGTCTATCTGAGCGCTTTCATATTAAAAATAAAATTTTTGTATGTATTTAGCTCGTGTTTATCAATAACTTAGAAACAGGCCTAAAACGTGAAAAGGAGACCCTTTAGGGCTTGGACTACATGTTCAATGGGGATAGGGAAAGCTCCAAAATTCAAGCCTATTTCGCTGAAAGAGCACCAAATATGGGAGAATCAATTTCATGAGTTAAATACATACAAATTTTTCTTCTAACTCTCGTTTTCAGACAAAATGGGGCTCGGATTATGACTAACATCATCTCCTTCCAGCATCTTCTCGAACCTGTAGAGCTCCTCGTTTCTCGTCCGCAGCTCCACGAGGACATTCTCACCTCCGCCTGGGTCCCTCCAGAGGGCGTCGCGCGCGCGAGCTGCTAAGGAAGATATTTTCTGGTATGCAGAAAGCGAATATGTTGAAGAGGAATAAGAAATAGAGGATTTTGAAAAACCCTCGATGTTAAATAAAAATCACTTGTTCGATTTAGAATCTCATATAATTATCCCATCTTCCAGAACTCTCTATTCTATCCCATGCTTTCTCAATTTCATCTCTTGTAAACTGAGGTTTCTTTTCCAGTAAAAATCGAATTATTGACATCTTGGAGGATAGCTTTGCTTCCTGAGCATGCTTTATGAGATATATTAGTGAAGCATAAAGCTCTAGAGAATCAACAGAGTAGAAATCTTCTGCGAGGAAGTTCCTTAGTTCATTAACCCTCTCAAGCTCATAGCTCGGTAGTTTGGGTGGTTCACGATTCTGCACGGCCTCACTTTCTAATAAATTACGAGTTAGCTTTGGACTATATGGTCCGTGCAAGTACCAATTATAGCCGAAGGGTAAATCTGCACCGAATTGTTTCAATAGGTAGACTAACTTTTGGACCTTCTTCCTTCCTACGAAGGTGTCCATTTCGTCGTTTACCCCAAGCGCTTTGAGGTAGGATTCAACATTTTCAAATTCGCTCATTCACTAATCCCCGAATCCCCGACACCACATCTAAAAAACCGCTGATGATATCAAATCCTCTTTTTGTCAAAACTACCGTTGTCCTAATCCTTGCACCTATTGGCTCCTTTTTTTGCTCTAATAATCCATCACTAGATAATACTTTGATATGAGCTGCAAGGGCCCCATCGGTTAGATTTAGATCATGTCTCAACTGTAAATATTCCAGCGCTCCGGATGAGTATAATTCAAGGAGTATTGCTATTCTCTGTGGATGAAAGATTGATGATGGTTGGTCAAGAAGCTCCTTAATGAGCTCGGCCGCCTGAGAGTTATACTCCTCACTAAGTGGCACTTCTAACACTCTAAATTGTACTAGCTTTGCTAGTGAAAAAGCTTTCCCTATTTTAGTAGCTTTGGGAGGAAAAAGAAACATACTTTTAATCTGATAGTTAGATGGGAAAAGCTTTTAGGTATAAGAAACTACTCGACTAATGACTCAGCGTCACCACACGAGGGTGAAGAACTGTAAAGGAGGTGAAATGATGGGTATAAACATTGGTTACAGCCCAAAGAGCTCGTTAGCTTTCATAATTGCAATCGCCCTGATAGCTCTATTAATAGCAAATATGATGCAGCCAGCTGAGCCAGCAGTGGCGCAGAAATTAGAGAGCACCTTTACACCTCTCCTTTACCTTGGTTTATTCATCTGGGTACCATTCGTTCTGATAGCGCTGTTCAGAAATCTTAGAAGGCTTTAAGTCAAGGACAACAAAGAACTCGTGGCTCCCTTTTATCATATTTTTCCAACTATCATAGTAGAGTACGCTTAAACATCAAGAATTTAAAAGATGATTAAGTTAAGTTTAGTAAAGGTAGATAAATTTGAGAGATGGAAAAGTTATGAAATAATAACATGACTTATTCTATCCCATACTTACTATTATCCTAATTAGACCTTCAAGGCTATCCAAATATCTTTGTAACACAGTTCCCCAAAGATCTTGCCAATCTGGAGGTATATTTGTGAACCCAAAATAGCTTAATGCATCTAGTAATACTGAATCGTCTCTATGAATTGGATATTTCTTACTTCTTAAAGTCATAATCATCCTTAGATTTTTTATTATACTAATATCATAATCTGGAGCCATTTCGTTTAGAAAAGCCTCCATCAAGTTGATGGAGCCTGATTCTGGCTTTGATTTAATCAGGTTTGTAATTTTCTCGGTTTGTATTTCGCTTATCAGTAGAGCAAGACTCATTATTCTATTGTTGAACTCTTCCTCGTTGCTACAAAGCTTACGTATATCATTTATAGCCATTTCACTTTGTTTGATTAGATTTATTTTAAACCTTCTCTCAGATAGTAAATCGAGATTACGCCTTGATTGAACTATGTTATCAACCAAGAATCCTATCTCTCTTTCGAGTCTAAGTAATCTCTCGCTAGGTGTGATCCTTATTAGACGTGGTTGGGCTGGTCTCTTAAAGTTTCTCAACTCCTCTTGAACTACAGGAATAATTTCAGATGGTATTGTCCAATCTGGATATTTGTTGCTACCTGTTTTGAAGACTAGATTAAGCGGTCCAAGTCTAGGTAGAAGATATGATGGAATAAATTCATAGCCTAAAACTTTCTCAATTTCATCAATCAGGTCGAAGTAGGTAGCTCTTCCATTCTTATTTATAAGTGCTTGAAGTATCCCGTAAGCTCTATCGCCCCATCTATCAAGTGCTTTCAGAACATTACTACGAATGAGATCCCATAAGCTTTGGAGTTTTAATTCGCCAGTCTCCGAAGCCGTATAATACTTTCCATGAAAGCCACCCAACATGAGTCCATACTTGGGAAGAAATCTCCTCGTTAATTCAATCAATTTATTATCATCAATATTTTTAGCTATCTCGGTCGCTGCTTGGTACTGGTTAATCTCCCAGTAGTTTGTGTACTTTCTGAAATAATTTAGATCAAGTTCTTTGCCTATTTTGTAAAGGTCTTCCGGCCAAAAGAAACGTGTAAGTAACGAAATACGCTCCTTAAGCTTCTCTTCATATTGCATAATAATTATTTATTCAGGTGGTTTATGTAAATATATCTGATGGAGGTCTGATATGTCATATATTCAACTTGTAGCTGTTAGAAATACTCTTAATGAATCATTAGAGATAACCAGATGGATTGATATTAATAAAATAAATAAAAAGGATATAGAGCGATTAGAAAAAGAATTGATAGCAATAGTAGAGAGATTATATTTAAAATTATCACGAAATAAGAAGCATGAGGAGGCTATGGCCATGATAGGAATTTCAAGCGAAGTTTTAAATATATCACAAGATGAAGCTAAAAAATTTACAAATAAAATCCACTATATTCTATATGAAGGACATTGCCTTGATCCTGAAAGACTCTCCTATTTCTTACCAGAAAAAACTATAGAAGAGGGAGAGCTAACTTTAGAAGAGGTTAAAAAGATTCTATCCAAGTAGTTTGATTTCTAGTTCGCGCGCGCGAGCGCGCGCAGGCGTCGAGTTTGACGTATGGGTTGCTGATCTTCTATTGAACCTCGTTGCGTAGGTGGTTGTATAGGTCGAGCTTCTGGTTATTATAAGTCAAGGTGTGTTGTCTTTTTTAGGGGATTATGAAACGTGGTTTTATGTAGTTAGTTGATAATAGTTTTTAGAGTCTTAACATGGTCTCCTTTGACGCCTCCTGGTGGGTTGAGAAGCTCAGGAGTCTCGGGTACCCCGTATCCTCTGTAGAGCTTGATGTCGACGTTCTGGCTGGCGATCGGTTTCTACCCAGGGACCTCGGCGCGGTGAGGGCCCTTCGGCTTTACGCGGATGGGACTGCTGAGGTCGCGGTGGTAGAGGTGCCCCTTGGTGGGCTGACTAGGGGTCGATGCGTCAGGGCGGCGAGGATGTGGAAGGAGCGGACACTGGGAGTGAGGCCGCTGCTCGCATTCACGGACGGGGAGGAGAGCTTCGCTGTGATAGTGCCTGGGGCTGGGACTGGCGGTGAGGCGAAGGTCCTCTGGCTCAGCAGTGATCTGTACCGAACGGATCTAGATGTCCTGGCCTCGATCAGTTACCCGGGCTCCGACTCGTTCTCCAAGGCGTATGATGCACATTTCTTCCCCTACGAGAAGGTTAGGGAGGAGTTCTTCGAGGGGTACCGTGACCTGTACGGGAAGGTGCTGGAGTCTGTCAGGCCCGTGGTGGGTGGGGAGGCTCAGGGATACGCCCAGCGGTGGCTTGGCCGGCTCATGTTCCTGTACTTCCTCCAGCGGAAGGGTTGGCTCCGGGGGGACAGGAACTACATATCGGGGATCGGCGGGTATCTTGAGCTCAACAAGCTGTACTACGAGGCGCTGTGTGAGGGCACCCAGACACCGGACATCCCGTATCTTAACGGTACGCTCTTCGAGAAGGAGGGTTGGCTGACTCCCGAGGTTGAGGGAAAGCTCGTGCCGGTGATGGAGCCCCTCCTTGAGGAGGTTAGGAGTTTCTTTGGCGGGTATAACTTCACGGTGGACGAGTCTTCTCCGATGGAGGTTGATGTGAGCATCGACCCGGCGCTTATCGGTACCGTCTTCGAGAACATGCTGCCCGAGTACGAGCGGGGCGGGAAAGGGGTATTCTATACGCAGCCCCGGGAGATCCAGTTCATCTGCCGGAGGGCGCTGGCTTACTGGCTGAATAGTCCTGACAAAGTCGAGGAGCAGCCGGATGGGAAGCTGGTCTTCAGAGACGGTATCGACCATCTCGTGGATAGGCTGGGGGCGGAGAGGAAAGATAAGGAGATCAGGGATTGTATATCGCGACTAAAGGACGCGAGGATCGTCGATCCCGCGGTGGGCTCCGGCGGGTTCCTCCTCGGCATGATGCTGGAGATTGTGGCTCTAATCAAGAGGCTTGAATCCATTGTGGGTGAGGATACGCCTCAGGAGGACCTCAAGATCGAGGTACTGAAGAACCTCTATGGCTTCGACATCGAGCCCGAGGCCATCGAGATCGCGATGCTGCGATTATGGCTGTCACTCGTAATAGACAGGGAGCATCCTCGGCCGCTTCCGAACATCAATAGGAACCTCGTAATAATCAAGGACTCGTTACAACAGGGTGAGAAGAAGCAGCAAAAGCTGGGTGAGGACTATACCGCTGCTGATCCCAGGCTCGCCTCCCACAACGCACTACATTGGCTCTATTTGAACGAGCACGACGGGGCTAAGAAGAGGATGTACCTTGAGCAGCTGCAGGCACTCAACGAGCAGTTCCACAGAGAGACAGGCGTAGACTGGGATATAATCGAGTTCTACATGCACGGGCTAGCGGACATCGTGGTGATGAACCCACCCTACATTAGGCAGGAATCGATCCCCGAGGCTAAGAAAGCCTACTATGTGAGCGCGTATGGGCTTGAAAAGAAGTCTGATCTGTTTGCTTACTTCGTGATGCGCGCCCACAATCTGCTTGCTCCGGGTGGAGTAGCCTCGGTTATAACCTCAGATAAATGGCTTGAGACAGGATACGGAGTTAGCCTCCAAAAGGCGATTAGGCCGTATCTCGTGGCTGTTTACGGACAAAAGGAACGGAGCTTCGGGGCCGACATTAACACCGTGATAAGTGTCTACTCGAGGGCCAGGATGATGGATCCCGTATCTTTCACATATATCGAGCGGTACGGGGAGCCAAGGGTACGCCGTAGCACAAGGATTGAGAGGCGCAAGCTGGAGCCCGGCAAGTGGTTCTACCTCCGCGCCCCAAAGGTCTTCATGGAGAAGATACTCCCAAGGCTCACCCACAGGCTCGGAGACTTCGCTGAGATCAAGTTCGGGATTAAGACGGGCGCCAACGACTTCTTCTACATGAAGGACATCACCCACCTCTACGAGACAGACCGCTTCGCCAATCCATTAAAGTTCGAGGAATGGGGCGTCAAGGCAAGAACTCAGAGGGATCTGAAGAGAGAAGGGCTGATCTACATAGAGAACGAAGGGGGAGAGAGGTTCGTGATAGACAAAAAGGATGTCACCCCATTGATCCGTAGCCCAAGACAGTTAGAAAAATATTCTATACCGCTCCCTACCACCCTGTGTCTCAATACTGATAGCCCAGGAAAAATGACTAGTCAGTATATCACACATGGAAAGAAGCTGGAGCTACCAAAGAGGCCTTCCCTTCGAACGCACAAACCATGGTTTAAGGTTACAGACTTACTGCCATCACGAATACTATTGATTAAATCAGCGATGGAAACATTTTACGTACCGTTATCGAAAACTCCGATTATTTGCGATCAGCGTCTATATCCATTAAATTGCAAGGATCCAGATAAAGTTTGGTTGTATCTTACATCTACTCAGTTTCTTCTAACGGCTGAAATTTATTGTCGACGCCTAGGTGGTGGTGCGTCCGATATAGCAGTTGAAGATTATCAAGAAATGCCTGTACCACCCCTAAGCGAATTGAGAATCAATTACAATCCTGAGATGCTCCTGGGTAGGGAGCCCCTAAGGTACTATGAAGAGATAAAGCAAAAAGATAGAAAAGAGCTTGACATGGCAGTGTTGACAGCAATGGGTTTCGACAAGCCAGACAAACTTCTTCCTGAGGTCTACCAAGCATTTATTGACATCGTAGAGGATCGTTTGATCAAAGCAGATCGGCCTTTGCGAACGACTAGACAGGAAAACACAGCTAAAGGAGAGCTTATTGATCAATGACCAGGATAATCGATAATTCATCTGAAAAACTTGCTACAGTTCTTTGCCGCGAGGTAAAACCCCTTCCACTGGTCGGTATCGCCTCCGCCTACTTCAACGTCCACGGATTCGGGGCGCTGCAAGATGGCATCAAGGATAAACCCCTTCGTCTCCTCCTCGGCGCTGAGCCGACGAACAGCGTGAAGTGGGAGGAAGAGGTCCTCAAGGAGCTCGAGGACCAGGAGGATGACCCCGATTACTTCCTGCTTCTGCAGCAGTGCATCGACTACTTCAAGAGACAGGATACCCAAGTCAGAATCCCCACCGACGGCCACTTCCTCCACGGCAAGGCCTACATCGCCGCCAGCCCAGACCTCCAGAAGGTCAATCACGGCGTCGGCAGCGTAGGCTCCAGCAACTTCACCCGAGGCGGTCTCATAAGCAACCGCGAGCTCAACATGATCAACACTGACCGGGAGGTCGTGCAGGAACTCGCCGACTGGTTCAACACTCAGTGGAGCGGTGCCAGAGACTACAAGGCCGAGTTCCTATCCCAGCTAGAGAACTACACCACGAGCCACAGTCCCTACGAGGTAATAGCAAAGGCTCTCTACGAGACATTCAGAGAGAACCTCGAAGCCCCCGAGAACGTCGCCCTCAAGGGACTCTACTACCACCAGCGACTCAGCTACCGCGACGCGAAGAATAAGCTCGAGGACCACGGAGGAGTCGTCATCGCTGACTCCACCGGCCTCGGGAAGAGCCGAACCGCCATAAGCCTCGCCTGGGACGCCAAAAAGGAGGGAAAGAAGGTTCTCCTCATCGCCCCCAAGAGCATCCTCGACACCACCTGGAGCGACGAAATGGAGAAGACCGACATCAACCTTCGCACCATGGGCAGCGAGGAGCTCAGCTATGACCCCGACTCCCTCGAAAAGCAACATCCAGACGCCGACTTTATCATCATAGACGAGGCCCACTTCTTCCGCAACCCCGGCACAAACCGCTACAAAGCCCTGAGAGACCTCGTCATCAAGAACAACGCCCAGGTCGTCCTCTGCACCGCCACGCCCGTCAACAACGACCTTATGGACCTCTACCACATCCTCGCCTTCTACCTTCGAGAGGACTGCGTCCAGGACATCTGCAGCGACACCCTCCTAGGATACTTCGCAGCACAGCAGAAGCGCTGGCTAAACGACGAGCCCATAAACATGGACGAGGTCCTCCAGCGCTTCGTCACCCGCCACAGCCGCGCCCTAGCCAAAGCCCTCGACCGGGAGGGAAAAGTCAAGTTCCCGGACAGAGTCCTCGACCCCGACCCGCGGAACAGGTACGCTACAACCGTCGACTACACGCGGATCGACCGCACCATCGACGACATGAAGCAAGAATACTACGACCTCAGCGTCGACCTCATCTGGGGCGAGCTCAAGCTACCCGGCGGAGCCCGCATCTCAGCGACATCGGAGCAGAAGCAGCGAGAGTCACTCAAGAAACTGATCAAGGTCCTCGTCAAGCTAAACCTTTTCAAGCGCCTCGAAAGCAGCACTGCGGCATTCCTCAAGACCCTCGCCGACCTGGAACGATACATCAAAGCCTCCAAACGGTACGCCGAAGAGGAGGGCTACTTCTTCCCACCCGCCCTCAAAGGCGACTTCTACATGCTCGCCTCGGATCTAGACGACGACGAGGAGGGACGCCTACCCGACCCCGCCGAGCTCTTCAGCGAGGAAAAGTACAAGCGACTGATGCCCCGCCTCAAGCTAACCAAGGAACAGGCCAGAGACTACGCCTCCTCCTGTGACCGCGACCTCAAGATGGTTAGCGTACTACGGAGCTTCATCCCGGCCAGAGACGCGAAGCTGGAGACCTTCCTGGACCGCGCATCAGACATAGCGGTCACCCTGCCCGAGGTCGAGAGAAACGGTCTCATAATATTCACCCAGTACGCCGCGACCGCCGAGTACCTCCACGGTGCCCTGAGGGCCCGCTTCCCGGGCGCCCGCCTCCTCCTCACCACCGGCTCCACCTGCATCGACGCAGAAGGAAACAACTGTGACAAGATCGACGCGGTCCGCGACTTCATGGCCAACGGTGGAATCCTGGTTAGCACTGATGTCCTCAGCGCTGGCCAGAACCTCCAGAACGCCCAGTACGTCGCGAACTACGACTTCCCCTGGAACCCAGTCGTGCTCATTCAGCGCATCGGCCGAGTCGACCGCATGGGGAGCGATCACAAGCAGGTCTACGTCGTCAACGTTCTCCCCCGAGACGGGAGCCCCGACGACCCCACGAGCCTCGAGTTCTTCCTCGGCCTCATGACCCGGATATACCAGCGCCTTGAGGCTATACGCACGACCATCGGCCTAGATGCTTCCACCTTGGGCGAGGAGGCCATGTCCAAGGACTTTGGGATCCAACGAGACCTAGCGAAACTCGATGGTAAGATACTCGACGCTCTCACGCGGGACCTGGAGCAGTTCACAGCCTCCGCCATGGACACTCTCGCCAACATGATGAAGGAGAAGGGCGAGGACTGGCTCCGCCAGCTCCCCAATGGCATCGGAGCCTACAAGAAGGCACAGACACCCGCCCTCTTCATCCTCTTCAAGGACGAGGCAAGCGGCCTCCACCACTGGCGTTTCAAAGACCTCAAGGCAGAGACGACGAACACAACCGCGACCGAGATAATCAACACGATCCTCGAGGAACCGAACGAGAATAAGGGCGACAAGATCAGCTACGGCCCCCTCATCGACCACATGAAGCGGATGAAGAGGGAGCTCCGAGAGGAGATAGAGTCAGGCCAACGCCGCGAACAGACTCTGGCAGGCGCGCCACCCAGACCCAACAAGGCCATGAGGGAGATCGTCGACGCCCTCGCAGCTGAGCCCGACGGCGAGGAGCTAACCCAGCTGTTCCGCCAGCAGGCCGCGAGCAGCGTCCTTGTCCGCGCCCTCACCAACGCACATAGAGAAGGTAACCTGGCACAGAAAGCACGGGAGCTACTCAAACAGACTAAAACAAATCAAAAATCAGCGCCTAAACCCCCGAAACTGAAACGGGTCTGCTGGTGCTATCTTCACCCAAACCCGCCATCAAACTCAGAGCAAAAATAAATCACTTCAACTATCGTTAACGGTCAAGCGCGCGCGAAAGTTAACCAAAAATCCTAGCTGACATCACTCAGGATGAGAAAAGAACTATGAGCACAAATATCGTTGAAAATTACTTAAGCCCTAATACATTTCTCAAACCATGAATATCACCGGATACGGGGAGGATTTTCTCACCCTCTGGGCGTTAACACGGAAAACCAAAGAAGTCCTTACTCAACTCGAAGATTACACAAATCCAGAGCAATGCAAACTCATCTACAGACCCAGCTTCGGCCGAGCCGGGGGAAGCATGAAGGATCAGAGAGCCGAGTTCGGCGAATTCGACTCAATCCTCCTAGCAGACAAGAACGCCTACCTAATAGAGAGTAAATGGGATGGAAACGGGCAGCGGAAGCATCGGGTAAACCTAGACAAAACACAGGTCAAACGACACAAGGTATTCACCTGGTACCTCGATAACTGGGTAGACGGAATGAATTGGGACCCATTCATAGCCGACAAAACAAAGGAATTCACACAGCGTTTCCCAGAGAACAAAATAGCCCTAACATCGTCCATACTGAAGAAGAACCTGATGGAAGTCATGTCTCAAGTCGGGAAGAAAACGCTCCATAACGTATTGATGTACTTCTACTGTAACGAACCCCAAGAACTAAGATTAGACTACTCCGACGTGATCTTCAAAAAAGTAGTACTTCGGTATCCTAATGACAAGAACTTCTTAGGATTTCTAATATAACATAAACTAGTCGCCCTTTAAAACAGGCGACTCATCCAGCCTCACATATCCAGCCTGTTGAAGCGGACGCGCGCGCGATCCTAGGATCCAGGGAAAGCCCTCATTAACCATAGAGAAGAGAACACATGGTCGTCGTAACCGCCGGAATAATCGAGAGAGACGGAAAAATACTCATCGCACAGAGGAAGAAGGGCTCCCGTCTAGAGTACAAGTGGGAGCTCCCCGGCGGAAAGCTCGAGGAGGGCGAGACCCCCGAGGAATGCCTGGTCAGGGAACTCCGCGAAGAGTTCGGAGTAGAGACTCGAATAAAATCATTTTTCGGTGAAAGTAAATACACCTACAGCCACATCTCAATCGACATGCTAGCATACAGAGTCGAGTACCTGGGAGGGGAGTTCAGGCTCAACTCCCACGAGCAGATTAGAT
>Ga0315277_10008442_pt1 | contig 13252 bp, 7 predicted proteins | sample YL17G05_15_MG_FD_203695 | JGI IMG/M metagenome (GOLD analysis project Ga0315277, IMG submission 203695) | Sediment microbial communities from Yellowstone Lake, YNP, Wyoming, USA - YL17G05_15 | ecosystem: Environmental > Aquatic > Freshwater > Lake > Sediment | place: USA: Wyoming | collected...
ATCGAGGCATATTGTGTCGAAGCGCAAATAGTTATGGATTATCTGAACAGTGAATGCGGCGGTGTTCCTCCCGACCTTCAGGATAAATTCAACCGTCTCTGCGGCGGATAAAAATTCGTAATTCGTACCGTGTACCGTACCGTGTACCAGATGGTGTACTGTATAGATTTTGTACACAATTTTGATTTGTACCGTGTATAGTACCGTGTACCATTTTTGCGTGAAAAATTTCACGGAAAAATCGTATCCGTTACGAATTAGATTATTGTATATTTATAACCTAAGCGTTAAAATCCGCTTGCTGTCAAACCAAAGATAATATGGGAAGTGATGAGGATGGCACATATCAGCAAAACATTTCGAATCTTTGTCAGCTCCACTTTCGGTGATCTGAAAGCTGAGCGTAACGCGCTTCAGGAGCATGTGTTCCCGAAGCTGCGCGAGCTTTGCACGAAACATGGATGCCGATTCCAGGCGATAGACCTTCGATGGGGAGTAAGCGATGAAGCGGGTCTCGATCAACGAACGATGCAAATCTGTCTGAAAGAGATTGCTCGATGTCAGAATGTTACTCCACGTCCGAATTTCATCGTGCTTTTGGGTGATCGTTACGGATGGTGTCCACTGCCGTCGGAAATAGACGCGGATGAGTTCGAGGAGATACTACGGGAGGTTCCGAAGCAAGCTCTCGACTTTCTCCTTTGGGATGATGAGCAGCCACAGTATGAAAGGGGATGGTATCGCAAGGATGAGAACGCAGTGCCTCCTGTTTACTGCCTACGCCCAAGAGAAGTCAATATACCTGAGGGTGCGAGTGATAAAGAGAGAGATGAAGCATTTGAGAAGGAGCGTAATGAATGGACGATAATTGAGCGGAGACTTCGGACAGCCTTTCTTGAAGCGATAAACAAGCTCGGGTGGTCCAATAACGATCCGCGACGATTCAAATATGAGGCATCCGCGACCCATCAGGAAATCGTGGATGGGGCTATGAAAACCGAGGATGCCGATGAACATGTCTTCGGTTACTTCCGCTCGATGAAAAATCTTGACGAACTAAATAAAAACCTTCCCGGAAAACCCGCAAACAATTTCGTTGATACAGATGATAAGGGTCTATTTGATAATTCATCGCATCAAAAGCTTCTGGATATGAAAACGGATTTAAAGGGAAAACTGAGAGACAACATCCATGAGTATGATGCAAGGTGGATAGGATCGAATGAGAATCCAATTTCTTATGATCATATTCAGAGTATTTGTGATGAAGTTTACAAAGACCTTTCTGGAATAATTCTTACCGAAATCGCGAAGTTTAAAGCGGTCGATGAATTAGAGGCGGAAATCGAACAACACCTGAATTTTGGTGAGGAGCGCAGGCAGTTCTTCGTTGGGCGCAAGGAGATACTCAAGAGGATTGAGAAGCATCTTGAGAGCGATAACAAACATCCGTTAGCGATTCACGGAGTGTCAGGCTCAGGCAAATCAGCTCTAATGGCTGAAGCATTCATGCGCACAGAGAAAAAACATCCCAAGGCAATAAAAATGACGCGTTTCACAGGAGTGACACCTGCATCCTCAGAAATACGATCCTTATTGGAAGAATTGTGCAAGCAGATATACCGCGATTTCAATTTTAAGGAACAAAAACAACAAAAGCTGGCTGAGATAAAAGGTTATGACGAAAAGTCCCAAGAGGAAAAACGGAGAATTGAGGAAGAATATTCAATACCTTCAGAAATACAAAAAATTTCAAAGGCATTCAAGAACTTTCTGTCTATTATTCCCAAAAACAGAAAACTGATTTTATTCCTCGATGCTTTAGATCAACTGAGCACAGAAAACAATGCACGCATGTTATATTGGCTGCCAAAGGAATTACCTGTGAATGTGCAAATTATTGTATCCACTTTGCCTGGGGAATGCTTGAATGCGCTCGAAAAGAAACTACCCAAGGACAATATAATCGAGCTTGAGCCGATGGAACCTGATGAAGGTGGAGATCTGCTTAACAAGTGGCTTGATGATGCTAAAAGAAAGCTTCAGAAGACGCAGCGTGGTGAAGTCCTCAACAAGTTCGAACAATGCAAATTACCTTTATATCTCAAGCTCGCATTTGAGGAAGCACGGCTTTGGCGTTCATTTGATGAGGTACCGGATTTAGGCTGCGACACTCCGGAAATCATTAAGAATCTCTTCGACCGATTATCAGATCCCGCGAACCATGGAGAGAATCTTGTATCCCATGCTTTGAGCTATTTGCGATGCGCAAGGCATGGTCTCACTGAGGATGAAATGCTCGATTTACTCGCTCGGGATAAAGAGTATTTCGATGATTTTCTGGAACACATCCGTCACGAATTACCCAAAACAAATGGAGAACGCCGCCTGCCGGTTGTCATCTGGTCGCGACTCTATCACGACCTCGAACGTTACCTTACCTGGCGTGCCGGCGATAACACATCGTTACTTGCTTTCTTCCACAGGCAATTCGGTGAGGTAGTTGATGAGAAATATCTGGATGAGGAAAAGAAAACATCTCTCCACAAGAAAATAGCTGATTACTTTTTTAATCAAGGCCATGAGTTCGTTGATGAGAAAGGCAAAAAGATTCCCAACCACAGAAAGATGTCAGAACTGCCGTATCAGCAAAGCTACGGTAAGGATTGGAAGAATCTCGAAACCACGCTTACCGACCTTACTTTCATCGAGACCAAATGCACCGCCGGAAAAACTTATGATTTAGTATCAGATTACAACCGATTAGGCGTTGGTCGCGCGCAACCGGGACCAATCACCAAAACAGCATGGAAGCACGAAGGACGTCTTGGTGTGTGGTGTCCACAATGCCTTGCATGGTTCCAAATCGATGAATCTCAACTTGGTAAAGTCATCAATTGTCCGGAATGTAAAAGCAAGTTGAAAATAAATCCCTTTATTATTGAAGCCAAATGGCATCCACAAGGTGCACAACGCGAAGTTCCAAAGAGAGAAAAAATCGAGGATGCTTCTCTATCTTCTGATGTTGGCGAATTCACTGATTTTGTCCGCAACCAATCTAACATAGTAAGAGAGTATCCCCAATTAACATTCCAACAAGCAGCAAACCAGCCAGATAAATTGGCACCAGCAAAAATTGCGCATAGGCTTTGGAAATCAGGAATCGAAAAACGATCCTGGATACGTTGGATAAACAAACCTCAGTATAAAAATCCTTGCATAGCCACACTGTCAGGACATTCAGCCTGGGTGCATGCTTGTTCCTATTCCCCTGATGGACACCGAATAGTCTCAGCGTCATCTGATAAAACTCTCAAGGTTTGGGATACGGAAAGCAGTGAGGCGATAGCCACGTTGTCAGGGCATGCATGGGATGTGTCAGCTTGTTCCTATTCTCCTGATGGTCGCCGCATAGTCTCAGGGTCGTATTTTTCTCTCAAGGTATGGGATGCGGAAAGCAGTGAGGAGATAGCCACGCTGTCAAGGCATTCGCATCGGGTGTGGGCATGTTCCTATTCCCCTGACGGTCACCGCATAGTTTCAGGATCGTGGGATAAAACCCTCAAAATCTGGGATGCGGAAAGCGGTAAAGAGATTGCCACACTGTCAGGGCATTCTAGGGAGGTGGATGCTTGTTCCTATTCCCCTGATGGTCGCCACATAGTTTCAGGGTCGAGGGATAAAACTCTCAAGATATGGGATGCGGAAAGCGGCGAGGAAATAGCTACACTGTCAGGACATTCAAGCTATGTGGAAGCTTGTTCCTATTCCCCTGATGGTCGCCGCATAGTTTCAGGGTCGAGGGATAAAACTCTCAAGATATGGGATGCGGAAAGCGGCGAGGAGATAGCCACGCTATCAGGACATTCAAACGACGTGTTTGCTTGTTCCTATTCCCCTGATGGCCACTGCATAGTCTCAGGATCGTATGATAATACTCTCAAGATATGGGATGCGGAAAGTGGCGAGGAGATTGCCACGCTGTCAGGACATTCAGACACTGTGAGATGTTGTGCCTATTCCCCTGATGGTCGACGCATAGTCTCAGGGTCGAATGATAATACTCTCAAGTTTTGGGACGCGGAAAGCGGCGAGAAAATAGCCACGCTGTCAGGGCATTCAAGCGAGGTGAAAGCTTGTTCCTATTCCCCTGATGGTCGCCGCATAGTCTCAGCAGGAGGGTGGTGGCAGAAAACTCTCAAGGTCTGGGATGCGGAAAGTGGGGAGGTAATAGCTACGCTATCAGGGCATTCAGACTATGTGTCAGCCTGTTCTTATTCACCTGATGGGAGCCGCATAGTCACAGGATCGATAGTGCACAAAACTCTCAAGGTCTGGAATGCGGAAAGTGGCGAGGAGATAGCCACGTTGTCAGGGCATTCAAACGAGGTGTGGGCTTGCTCCTATTCCCCCGACGGAAGTCGCATAGTCTCAGGATCGTGGGATAAAACCCTCAAAATCTGGGATGCGGAAAGTGGTGAGGAGAGAGTCACACTATCAGGGCATTCAGGCAGGGTGTGGGCTTGTTCCTATTCTCCTGATGGTCGTCGCATAGTCTCAGGATCGCATGATAAAACTCTCAAGATCTGGGATGCTGAAAGCGGCAAGGAAATAGCCACGCTGTCAGGGCATTTAGTCTGGGTGCGGGCTTGTTCCTATTCCCCCGACGGAAGCCGCATAATCTCAGGGTCGCACGATGCTACTCTCAAGGTCTGGGACGCGGAAAGTGGCGAGGAGGTATCTACGCTGTTAGGGCATTCAGACGAGGTGAGTGCTTGTTCCTATTCCCCAGATGGTCGTTGCATAGTCTCAGGATCACGGGATAAAACTCTCAAGGTCTGGGATGCTGAAAGCGGCAAGCTGATTTTATTCTTCCCCGCAAACTATATTATTTTGTCTATGGATTTAGAAACCAGTAAGGGGCATATAGCTGCTGGTGACGCAGATGGCAACCTCTACATCCTCCAAATTGAAAACCTGCCAATAGGACCACCAATCCTTACACCTTGGCGCTCCCCCAACGGTGACAGCTATGCCTTCGGATGTGCTTTCTGCCGGAAGTGGTCGCCAATTAAGCAATCCGACCTTGGGACTGAGCTCGATTGCCCGAAATGCGGGAACAAGGTTAAGCTCAACCCGTTCACAATCAACGCCGACTGGCGCCCAATCGCCAAAGCCTGGGGCGATGAAAACTATAAATAAATTCGTGCCGTGCACTACTTTTGTGTGAAATCTTTCACAGAAAAATCGCACCGGATTTGAATTAAAAAATTCTCATATGTGCCGCCCACAAGCGAGGCTTTGGGAGCTTGTGGGTGCTCCATTTAAATTTTGTTTTTATTCAAGCACCCACAAACGCAAATTCACTTGACAGTGCAGATGTAATCATCTCCAAGCGTTTGTGGGCGCCACAGGCAATCCGTGTTGCATTTGAAAAATCTTAGATGGCACGGATTGATTTATGCTACTACTCAGGAGGACGATTTTCCATCATCGCGTGACGCTGCGGCATGATGTTGCTGTCCGCTATCACTTTTCCGCTGTCGATATTCACCGCAATGATCTGCTGACCGCGAAGAATATACAGAATATTCCCAACGAGCTTCAGCTCCGGCATCGGCGACATCATAGGCATCTGTGGCATCTGCATCATGTCCATGCGATCATCGCGCATTGGCTCGCGCCCTTTGTCGCCCATTTGATCATCCCGCATCGGCTCACGCTGCCTATTGCCCATTTGATCATCACGCATCGGCTCTTGTCCACCCATGCCCTCTCTTGGGGGATTATCGGGATTGAACATCGATGGCAACTCGCATTCCGCCTGTTTTTTGAACGATGCCGTATCAATCCTGATGAATCTGTCACCAGCAACGAGGAGAAGATTAGAGCCCGACAGAATCATCTCAGCCGGACCTTGCGGACCCATGGGAGCGATATCCCGCTCGGGGCCTTTGTCATCCATTTTTCCCTGCTGCTTTGCGAGTATCTGCGCCTCACCTTTTTTATTTAGCGTTTTCGGATCAAGTTTGATGAGAATATCACCTTGAAGAATGAAAACCCCATTCGAGTTGCACTGCATGACAGGTCTTGGAGGAGGCATTTGACCCTGGAATGGTTGAGATCCTCTATCTTGGAAATCCGGATTAAATCCGGGTCCCTGATCTTGTCCGGGTCCTGGACGTATCCCGGGTCCTTGCCCGGGTCTTGTGCCTGGTCCCTGATTTGGTCCAGGCTGCGCGAAGACAGAATAGCTGATGCATCCAATAAGCAATAGCGCGATTAGTAACCAATTTTTCATATCTGTTATTCCTTTCATCGGTAAGACAATACTTACCTCTGGGATTTGTAATTTTAGGTTCTATTATACTTTGAAACTGATCTGAATGCTGGAAAAAACTTGTGCCATGAAGTGGTACCGTGTACCGTACCGTGTACCACATGGTGTGCAGGGCATAAATTTTGTACAATATTCGGACTTGTACCGTGTACAGTACCGGGTACGGTACACGGTACCAAATTGTATTAATACCTATTAAAAAATATATCAGATTTTTTTTAAAAGAACTTGTGAAAAAGCGAATCATCATGTATAATCGCAAAGTTAAATGATCAACAGAGAAAACCGGGATACTCTCATTCGGAAGAGCACTTTGGTTTATCAAACTTAGTTGCCTCGAAGATTGACCTATCATCCGTGTGTCTCGTTGAAAAATTATTCCGGGAAATAATTCCCGAAGGAGTTTGATTGATGGCTAACAAGTCACTCTACGTTGGCAACTTGCCATACAACGTAATGGAACAGGATGTCCGCAATATTTTCGAACCGTTCGGTCCGATTGTTGAGATCAGGATTATCGGTGAGAAAGGATTTGGTTTCGTTGAGATACCTGAGGAAAACGCGGCATCTGCGATCCAGGCTCTGAATGAGCTTGAGTTCAATGGACGAAGACTGATTGTGAACGAAGCTCGTCCGCGTACAGAACGTTCAGACCGTGGCGGCTACAGTGGTGGCGGCGGCGGTGGATACGACAGGGGTCGCGGACGCGGCGGCGGCGGCGGCGGCGGTCGTGACAGAGGCCGCAGCGGCGGCGGCGGACGGTGGTAACAGATTTAAAAAAATGGGGACTGTCCCCATTTTTCTACTGCTAATTTAAGTCTGAATCCGAAATCAGGACATGACTCTTATTGATAGCACGTTTGCGAGGTAAATCCTCCGACGATGCGAACTAAAGGGTTGTGTCCTATTTTTTTTTGAAAAAAATGGGGACTGTCCCTAATAAGCAGATCTAACGAATAGAGAATATAGATAAAATGAGACTTGTGGAAAGGACAAAGAAACTAAATGTGTGTGGACTGTCCCCGTTTTTGCCAATCAATCGCGATAACCTTGCTCATCCAACTTCAACTGATATATAATGCCAGCACTTCAATAATGGAGGAGTCTAATGCCTAAAAATGAAACTCAATTGACATCGGAACAAGGGTCGGGGAATCCGATAATTCCTGCACAGGTGAGGATCGGGGTCTCGGGACATCGGAATCTGCCAAATAAGGAGGGCGTCATTAATGCGGTAGAGAAAGTGCTGAATAGCATTGATGAATTGTTGGAAAAAAACATGCCCAATGGAACTCCGTACCAGTATGTGATTGTCTCACCTTTAGCTGAGGGTGCTGATAGGATTGTCGCTGATGTTGTCCTCAATCGCAGACGAAAGGACGAGGCAGATAAACCCATATTAGAGGTGCCCCTTCCTGTTCCGGTTGTTGAGTACAAAACAACTTTCGATGGAGGGTCATCATCGGAGAAAGAATTCGATGATTTAGCAGTGATGGCAGAGAAGATTGAATTGCTTCCGCCGACAAAACGGGATGATAGATATGTGCAGGTCGGTCAGCATGTGGTGAGGAACTGCGATGTGCTTATTGTCATTTGGAATGGTGAAGAATCGAAAGGTCGAGGCGGAACTCAGGAGATTGTCAAATATGCGAGAGAGATAGGTCGCGCTTTATTTTGGATTAACTCAAAGAATCTTGAAATCAAAAAGGAAAATATTGATGACGATACATTCGAGCCGTTCAAACAACTTGATATATATAACGGTGAAAAAACAAAGGATCTTAGTGAAGACATTGATGAACGAAAGAAAAAAATAATTAAGAAAGTTGAAAATGACAATCTACTGAAGGATTTATTGTCAGCGATATGCGATGTTCTGATCCCCCATTGGGCAAAAGCATCAATGTTGGCAATTCAATATCAGAAGTACTATTTCTGGACCGGCACAGCTATTTACGGCTTATCCGCAGCAGCGGTTGCTACAGTCACAATACAAAGTCTTTTTTTCCCGAAGATTCCGCAAATTCTCTTTTTGGAAGTATTTTTAATGTTGTTTATTCTGGTTTTTGTTTGGGTATCCCTAAGGGGTAGATGGCATCGCAAATGGACCGATTATCGAATGCTCGTTGAGCGGCTTCGAGCACTGACTTACATGAGAGTAGCCGAGCTGGAATGTAGTCCCCCTGAAGCTCCTGCGTTGAGGGGTGATTGGGTAGTACGAGCCTTTGGTTATATCTGGAAAGTACTGCGGACGAAATTACCATGTTCAACCGATGAAGGTCCGAACGGTCCGAGCGGCGTACCCTGGGGAATAACAAATCCCGTTGATGATGATTTACGAAATTTCCTTATTGACGCATGGCATAAAGATCAACAGGTGAAATTCTTTAGAAGAAATGGCGAAAAACAACGTAAACAGAACGCTAAACTTGCTTATTATGTCCTCTTCCTTTTCCTTTTAACCATTGTAGCTGCACTTATACACGCTTTTGGCCTGGGAGTATTTATTTCAAGATACATTCGTTATGCTGATACTATCCTGGCTGGTATCGCTATTATATGTCCCGCATTTGGCGCGGCTATCAACGGAATCCGCGCACATCGTGAATTGCACAGGAATGCCGAACGGTATGGTGTCATGGATGTATATTTGGGTGACCTGATCGACCAGATAAACCTGGTTGGCGATAAATCGGATTTCAACAGGTTTATAAATACCGCCTACGAAGCCATGTTCCAGGAGAATATCGACTGGCGCCTGACATTCTTCAGCCGTCGACCTGAGGTGCCATAGGTAGGATAAAATTGTCATGCTCAGCTATTTAAAAAACTCACTAAGAAAAATCAGAAGTCGATGGCGATACGCGAAGCTTGAAAAATCGTTTAATATAAATTTGTTCAGGCAGATTTTCATCGACCCCTGCTTCAATATCTGCAATCTAAGCTGTCCTTATTGCCCCGTGGGGCAGAAACTCAAATTAAATGATATGTCCAAAGGTATGATGACCTCCGATGATTTCAAGCAAATATGGATGAAATCCCTCAGCGGATATAAAGGAAGAATTGGATTGTATAACTGGGGCGAATCTTTTTTGAATCCGGAACTTCCCGCGATTGTGAATTTCCTAAAGTCTAATACTAAAGCGGAAATCGTTCTCAATTCCAATTTCTCTTTTGAATGTGATGACCGAATAAGGGATATTCTGAAATTGCTCGATGATGATACGATTATTATTTCATGCGATGGCTTCTCGCAATCCATTTGTGAGAAATATCGTGTGAATGTTGATTTCGAAAAAGTCATTCATAATGCTGTTCTTATTAGTAAAAATAAAAAACCCGCAACCAAACTGAAATGGCAGTATTTAAGGTTTCCATGGAATTCAGGTGATATTGAAAGCGCAAGAAAATTCTGCGAAGAGAATAAAATTATATTTTATACAGGGGAGGGTGGAGTCACTCCGAATTATCCCATGTTCCCGACTCCTGTTATATTCAATAAATATGTTTTCAGATGTGAATTTTTTCTTGATTCTCTGACAATAAATTTCGATGGTGAAGTCTATCCATGTTGCGCTTATTATGGACCAGTGAAATACTCGATTGGAAATGCAAAAATAAACAGCCTCGAGGAAATTTTCGCAAAAGGAAATGGCAAAAAAATGCTGGATTACCTTATGTACAAATCGAAAGGCGAAAATGATATATTCTGCAAACACTGTGTTGAGAGGAATGTTAAGGAACTGGAATTCTGGAAGGTTCAATAAAAGAGTTTTATATAGTCATAACAAGTTTAATTGAGAGCTTTTTTACTGTTTTATCCGCGTCGTAATCACCGAACAAGGCATAGATATCGAGACCTTTTCGCACCTGCTGGCGATAGCTCAGAGTCAGGTTTATACCCTCCTCCTGATGAACCAGCCTTGCGCTTATGCTCTTCTCGGGAGTGATTTCATACTTCGCTCCGATGATTGCAAGCCATTTGCTGATTTTGCCCTCTTCAGGATTGTCCCTGTTAACATGCTGGAATGTGATGCTGTTCGAGAATCTTTTGACCGGAAGGAAACCACATCTGATTCTGAATGACTTGCTCGGTCCTCCTGCAACATCCCCCCAGCTGTATGAAATGCTTCCAGAGCGATACTGGTCGTCCGTGTTGAAGCCGAAGGACATTCTGTTAGTGGAGTCGGAGTACCAGTAATATGGCGTTCCCGGTTCAGCGTCGTAGTTGGCTATATGAGGTCCCCAGTAGCGAGAGAAGCTCCATGAGGTATGGTTGGCGTAATCGAGGCTTCCGCTTATGTAAGTATTGCGATCGATCAAGCCACGGTCGATATCCCAGCTTCGTGAGAGATCGCCATAAAAGCTGTAGCCTCTGAGCGATTTTCCCGGACGTTCCACATCGTATTCACCGCCTATATCCCAATATCTGGATCCCGGATAGTCGAGATACGATGTTGCCGGGTAGAAGAATTGCGAGCATCGTCCATAGTGACCCCAGAAAGCCCACGGTGATTTATATCGCCAGAGACCGGCGTTGAAATCGGTACCGTCCTTCTCCGCTCCGGATGTAATGCTTTTTGCGCCGCTCACCCACAAGGTAGCACTGGGTACGGGTTCGCTGCTGAGGGAAAAAGACAGGACTTTGTTGTTGACTTCATCATCATCGCGGCTGACAACATCAAAAGAGAGATCTGTCTGCGATGGGAGATCACAGCTTGCGGTGATTATAGAATCGATCCTTTTACCAATGTCCATACAACTCATCAGGCCGTAATCGAGTTTGTCCTGCCTTCCGAAAATCTTTATCCCATAGTCGAAATCGGGAATCAGACTTGTATCGACATAAGATGAGTAAAAGACGGAGCTCGCCTCCTGGAAGAATGGCCTGTTGTCATAGTAACGGTGAGCGGTGTATGAGAAGTCGATACTTTTAACGGCGCTCTCGACATATCCGAAGTCGGGAAATGCGGTAAAAAGCAATGTGTCGTCATCACCGAACTGATGCTTCATGTCAAACCCGAACCGTCCCTTGCTGCCGCCTTCTTCGGTGTGAAATAACATATAGGGCATTATCAATAACGGTTTTTTTCTGGGCGGTGGGAGGTCCAGGCCCTCCAAATCGCCTTCCTGTTCATCTGGATTGCCGCTCTTACTGTAAACCCACCAGCTGACCTCATTAAGGCGTTGCTCATTGCGATAGACATTCAACCCCATGGTAGTTGTATCCGCTTTGTAGTTAAGAATGGAGAATGGTATAGCCATCTCAGCGATCCAACCGTCAGCAACCCGTTTGGCAGAGGCGAACCAGTCACCTTTCCATTCGATTTTCTCGGCCGTTCCCCGCCCACGCCAATCGCTCTGGGTTCCGATTGCGTTAACTGCAAATTCATCTGAAGAGCGATGTTCGTGGAATGTGTCGAGAGTAATTCCTATATGGTCATCGTTCCACAGATTACCATCGCGTTCTTTTTGCGAGGCGACTATTTTGTCCGGCTGGCTGTCGTGGCAATAGATGCCGAAATACAAACTGGTGGAGTCGAAGCAGACGAAGAACTCCGTTTGTTCAGTTGCCGCTTTTCCGATATCCGATAATGTAAAACCATCTCCTTTAGCTGCAGTCTGCCAGCATGGGTCATCCAGAGCGCCATCGATTTTTGGGGGAGCGTCGATCTTCGGAACTGTGAGTTTTTTCGTTTCCGCGAAACTCAAGGTTATTAATAATGCAATGAATAATAAAGACACGAAGAGAACTAATGTTATACGACTGGCTTTGCCAATGTCAGTTATCCTGAACGATTTCACTCGTCATTTCTCCTGGTGGTTGTTCAAACTATATAGACTCGCTTTAGAATTGAATCGTTCTTCAATCTATTGATAAAGAAATAAGTCCACAGATTTCGCAGATTCAATGGAAGTTCTGTTAAAACCTGTGTAATCTGCGTAATCTGCGGATTCATTTCATCTCATCGAATAGCTCATTAGCTCGCACAACCGCATGACGTATAATATCCTCAGCTTTGTTTGTTTTGCGTTCAGCGAGACAATTCAGCATCTCTTTATAATCGATTTCACCAGCGGCTATTTCGCAAGCCTCCCAGCTCAGTATGCTCCGAACAATTCGGTCGATAGCATCATCGCATGAATCGTACGGTCGCGGCTGCATGTCATGACCTTTCCACCGGGAATATCCTGCTTCCCTCATCAGTTCTGCCACCGCAATATTTGCACCTGTTATCTTTACGCCATGGTCGATATCAAATTTTCCGGGACCGCCAAGTGTAATGCCATCGCTGAGTCCTTGCGAATTTATATGCAGATGAACCATCATCGAATTGTCGAGCTCCTCAACTGTATCATAGACATAATCGAGCCCGATCATCTCAGAATGTCCGAACTCCTTGTTGATTCCTTTTTTAGTTCTCGGAATGCCGTATTCCTCTTCAAGTTTTCGCCACAAGAGAATCGCGCTTGCAACAGTTGGGATTAGCATGGCGGGATGGCCCTCGTTCGGTTTCGGTTCGAGTCCGATATAAAGTTCTCCTCCAAGTTTCTCCTCTAACCTGCACAACTTTGCGATGCTTTCTTTAAGATTTTGATACATCCGACTGATTCCGATTGTTGCTATGTCATATCCGAATGAACCATTCCAGATAACCAATGCCGGTGCGAGTTTTGTGTCCTTATGCCATGCCTTCTTCAGCGGATTGTATGTCAATTCAACCGTTTTCTCCGCAAATTTCTCCGCTTTCCTTCGCTCATCAGGATCAATCGACGCTACCCCGCCATATGCGAAATGAGCGTGTGCGCCGGGAGTTGTCATCGCGAGATAAATTCCCGATTCGACTAAAGCATCAGCAATCTCGGATGAATTCTTCTCGTTGAACTCATAGTCGTAATGCATCTCAAATC
>Ga0315277_10008444_pt1 | contig 13251 bp, 7 predicted proteins | sample YL17G05_15_MG_FD_203695 | JGI IMG/M metagenome (GOLD analysis project Ga0315277, IMG submission 203695) | Sediment microbial communities from Yellowstone Lake, YNP, Wyoming, USA - YL17G05_15 | ecosystem: Environmental > Aquatic > Freshwater > Lake > Sediment | place: USA: Wyoming | collected...
GCGCGGGTCTACGTCGCCCAAAAGGAAACAATCACACTGGGGGATAAGAAATTTCAAACCTTTCGCATTGAAACAACACTCAATAATATCACGACCACGAGCTGGGTGGATGGGGATGGCAGAACCCTGATGCGACAAATCATGCCGGGCCTCATCATGCTGATGGCATCCAGGGAGGAAATCCTGGGGCAATACCCGGAATTCAAAGAGCCTGTTCCCCTTCCCGGGGAAATGCCTCTCAGGGATTTCAATCTCAAACCAGCCTCCCCTTCTCCGGATCAGGGAGGGCTTCAGGATATTTTCAAACAGATGATTCCTGAAGGAAAGAAAAAGGACAAACAATGAATACACCCATGATTCTGATCGAGAATCTGACCAAGTGTTTTGAAGAGTTATGCGCGGTCAAGGACCTGTCTCTTTCGATTCCCGCAGGAGAGGTGTTTGCCTTCCTCGGTCCAAACGGCGCAGGCAAGACCACAACCATCAAGCTGCTTACAGGACTTTTGAAACCCACCCGGGGCCGCGCCATCCTCGGCGGATTCGATATCCAGAAAGAGCCCTTTCAAGCAAAACGCCTCATCGGGTATATCCCTGACCACCCCTATGTGTATGAGAAACTTTCAGGTTATGAATTCTTCACTTTTATCGGAGATCTCTTCAGAGTGCCCGGAAAACAGGTGGATGAAAAATTTGAATACTATTTCAAACTCTTCGGATTGATGCATGCCAAAGACAAGCTCATAGATAATTATTCCCACGGCATGCGGCAGAAACTTGTGATGTCCGTCTCCCTTATGCACGATCCCAAAATCATCATCCTGGACGAACCCATGGTGGGTCTGGATCCCCAGAGCTCCCTGGTGGTGAAACGCCTGTTCCGGCAGTGCGCGGACGCCGGCGCTACTGTGTTCCTCTCCACCCACACGCTTTCCGTGGCAGAGGAAGTGGCGGACAGGATCGGGCTGATCCATAAGGGAGAATTGATCTTCCTGGGAAACATCCAGGACATGCGGGAAACAACGCAAAAGAACGGCAACCTCGAGGAATTGTTCCTGGAACTCACAGGTCATGAAATCGCTGCGGAATAGGGGTTTGTGGAATGAAGGAACTCTTTTCCCTTTGAACTTCTGAGGAGTGAATCTTGTGACACTCGCGATCCTCAAACTCGTTTTCTTTTCCAAGCAAAGGATGGTGAATAACTATATCCATCAGATGAGACGTCATCTCTGGATTCACGTCCTCATGGGGATTTTTGTTTTAAGCCTGCTGGTTGGCGGAGGCACGGCGTTTTTCTACATGCTTTTCGATTTCCTCCTCTCGGAAAGCCTCCAGCCCTTCGGCGCACCGCTTCTTAATCATCTCCTGGGCATGATCTTTCTCGCCTTCTTCTCCATGCTTGTTTTTTCCAATATCATCATCACACTGTCCACCACTTATATCTCCCGCGAGCTGGATTTTTTCATGGCTCTTCCGATCCGGTACAAGGATATCTTTATCGTCAAGCTTGTGGAATCCATCATCTATAGTTCCTGGGCGTTTGCCATTCTGTCTCTCCCCCTTTTCATGGCATACGGCGCTGCGGAGAAGGTCAGGTTTTTATATTATCTCCTGACTCTTCTTCTCGTTGTGCCATTCCTGGCGATCCCTGCTGCGATCGGGGCGATCCTGACCCTCCTGATATCCGCCTATCTTCCTGCGCGGAAAACGCGGCTGATCTCCGTTGCCCTTGCAGCCGGCACGATTATTGTCACCGTGGTTACGGTCAGGATCCTCGGGTTCCGACGCATCTTCAGCCTGTCCGACGTCAAAGATTTCAGCGAGATCATGGGATTTCTGAGCATGGGAAATGATCCTGTGTTCCCGAACTATTGGTTGACCCAGGGTATGATTGCCGCGGGCGCAGGAAGGATCAAGGAGTGGTTTTACTGGTTTTGCGTTATATTATCCACTGCCTTGATGTTCCTCCGTGTCTGCTGGTGGCTGGCGCCCCGTATTTATTACAAAGGCTGGGCTCTTGCAAAGGAATCCGCTCCCCAAAGCACCGTCACAGGCCGCTTTTCCCTGCTCAACTGGTTTTGCAATAAACTCTCGTTCCTCCCTTCCCAGACCCGCGCCCTGGTGACCAAGGATATCAAGACCTTCTGGCGCGATCCTGCCCAATGGACCCAGATCATCATGCTGTTCGGGCTCCTGTTTATTTATATCGGCAACCTGCGGAGCGCCTCGCGTTATACCGGCGCAGTCAATATCTTCTTTCCCAGGTGGCAAACCCTTCTTTCGTTCTTCAACCTCGGCGCCACATGCTTCATCCTCTCCATCATCACCACGCGGTTCATCTACCCCATGCTGTCCCTCGAGGGCAAACAATTCTGGGTTGTGGGCCTTGCGCCCATGGACCGCTCCAAAATCGTGTGGGAAAAATTCTGGCTCAGCGCCATCTCCGCCATGATCATGGCTGAAGGCATGATGCTCTTTTCCAATTACATCCTCAAGGTGAACATGTTCATGCGCATCCTTTCCGCAGGCACGATTGTGATCATGAGTTTCGGCCTGACAAGCCTCTCCGTGGGCCTGGGCGCCCTCACACCGGATTTCCGGGAGGATAATCCCGCGCGAATTGCGAACGGTTTTGGAGGAACCATGAACGTTGTTCTGAGTCTAATATATATAGGAATAATTATAAGTTTCGAGCTGTTTCCCGTTTACTTTGACGCCCTGGGCAGAAGATCTATGGAAAGCTGGCCCATGAAATATGCCGTTCCTTACCTGGGCGCGTTTGTGCTCATCAATCTTGCGGCCATTGTGCTTCCCATGAAGATGGGGATTAAAAAATGGCGGGAAATGGAAATGTAACAAGGAAAGGATTCGTATCATGAGAAAGACTGTGGAAATCGTTGTGATTATTGTCGTAGCCTTGATCCTTGCCTGGGGAGGATATTATTTATATTCAGGAAAAAGGGAAGCGCCCAAGCCTCCTGCTCCGGTCGAGCCGGGTATCACTCCAGCCGCCCCGGCAGCCGCAACACCTGCACCCGAGACTCCTGTTCAGGCTTCCATCGCCCCTTCTCCAGACAAACAGGTCACGAAAGAGCGGCAATTCTGCCCCCTGTTCAGCGGAAAAATTTTATCGCACGATGGCGTTCCTGTCAAGGATGTTGAAATCCGGCTTTACCGCTATTCTGATCTCATTTTCCACTTTGATCCCCTTGATGAGAAAATGTTTGAGGCAAAGCCTGTTCTTTCAGCCAGGACCTCAACTGATGGCGGGTATTCCTTGACCAATCTCCAGCCCGGCATTTACCGCATGGAACTTAAGATGAATGAGTCTGAGGGGTGGTGGCTCCAACCCCAGCTCAGCTTCAAACAGGGAAAACCGTTTATTGATTTTGATATCACACTCAAAAAGACCGGAATTTTTGAAGGCACGGTTGTTGATCCGGATAATGCCCCAGCTCCCGAAACCCTGGTCACAATTTCTTCCGATCAGGGTATTATGAAATATTACGGCCGCAGTTTGACAAATCCTGATGGGAGTTTCCGTTTTGCTTCAGCTCCCGAAGGCGCTGATCTGTTTCTCATTGCCCGGAGACAGAAGCCCGCCCCTCAGTTTGGATTCCAGAAACATGTTTTCTCGGATTCCCTCGCCAAACCCAGACTCGCCCTCACGCCCGGCATCACAGTCCAGGGCCAAATATTCATCCCTGGCGGAAAACCTGCTTCCGGCGCGGATGTGTTCCCTTATGTTGTTGTTCATTTCACAGCTGAGGACAAGGATAAAAGGATGATCAGCTTCGATCCGGTGCGGTCCAACGAAACAGGTTCTTTCAAAATGGATTTTCTCCCTCCCGGAGACCTGACCCTTGTTGTGCGCGGCTCAGGCAATGAACAATTATACACCCAAACCCTCACCCTGGCATCAGGGGTGTCCCCCAAAGACCTGTCCATCTCCCTTGCTGAAGGGAAAACCATCTCAGGCGTTGTGTTGGATGATGCAGGGACTTCCACTCCGGGCGCGATTGTTTATTATGACAACCCGAGCGAAGAGAGATCCATCCGCACCGGAGCAAAAGGCGAATTCCGCCTTTATGGATTCGGAGATAAACCTGTCACTTTGTATGCGTATGCGGATCAAACGACCCTGGTCAAGGTTTCAGATGTGAAGCCCGGAACAGATCGCGCGATTATAAAACTCCATCAAGGCTCGAGCATCGAAGGCGCGATCAGAGCAAAGGGCGATAATCGTCCCCTGACCCTTGCCACCTTTACATTGACCCGCTCTCCCTTTATTGAGCCCAAAAGACTCACCAATAAACAAGGGGAGTTCCAGGCTCACTTCCTCCCCGAAGAATACAAGGCGAAAATCTATGCAGCCTGTCCCGGGTTTGCCCAAAACAAAGGTCCGGAGCTCGACCTCAGCCCCGGGAAAGAGTTTACAGGAATTAATTTTTATCTCGTTCAAGGCGCAAGCATCGCGGGTCATATCTTTGAGGAAGGCTCGGGTCGCCCCGTCGAGTATGCGCGCATTCACGACCTTGATCCCCACTTCTTTGAACCGGTTTTTTCCGATGCGATGGGGTATTTCCGCGCGGATCATATCCCCGCAGGGAGCGAATCCCTTGAGGTGTCAGCTGAGGGTTATATAAAACCCCGCGCCAGGCGATTTATGGTTCAGGAAGGGGATGAAATCACAAGCGCGGATTTTTATCTTGTCAGAGAGGCAAAAATCAGCGGCCATGTCAAAAATACAGAAGGAGAACCTGTTCGCGATGCTTCGATCAAAGGCAGCTGGGGCATGCTCCGCCATATCAACGTCTCAGCCCAAACCTCAGCCAGCTCCAATGAAAAGGGAGAATACACGCTTAAAGGACTTGCCCCAAGCGAGCCTGTGAACCTCTGGGCTTCGCATGAAGAGTATGCCCCTGTCCAGGCAGGGCCTTTCCAGCTCAAACCCGGGGAACACAGGGAGAATGTGGATATTGTTTTGACCCAGGGCGGTTCGATCAGTGGAAAGATCATGGATGAAAAAGGTGCGGCTCTCCCCAAAGCCCAGGTCGCATCAGGCACAGGTATCGGGAAATTCATCGGCGCCTCCTTCGGCACTGTCATTGGCATGCTCGAAGGGGGCAAATTTATTTCCGCTGATGAGGAAGGTCGTTATGAAATTAAACACCTTTCAACGGATAAATATTATGTCCTGGCGCGCGCGGAGGGTTATGTTTATGACCTTCGCCAGGATGTGCCTGTGCAGGAAGGAAAACCCACACAGGGGATTGATTTTAAACTCAAAACCTCCGTCGTTCTTGCAGGACATGTGAAAAATGACAAGGGAGACAGTATCCCGGAAGCGAGAGTCATTGCCTTGGGTCTTGATTTCCAGACTCCCCTTTTTGCCCATGACACTTCCGACAGAAATGGATATTTCCGCATCGATGGCCTGGCACCGCGCGGCTATATGGTCATGGTGGAAAAGGATCCTTATCCCATGCTGCAGAAGATGAATGTCCCCGCGCCGGATGAAAATCTCGAACTGATTCTTGAATCCGGCGGCGCGATTCGCGGCGTCGCGCTGGATAACAAAACCAAAAAACCTGTGGAATCCTATCACATCACTGCGGAATTCACATCCCAGAATATGTTCGGCGGACAGATGATGGGCAATGATCAACGCCTGAATCGCTCCACGGATGTGAACAGCCCCGAGGGCGTCTTTGAACTCACAGGACTCAAGGAGGGCAAATATACGCTCAAGGTCCGTGCTGCCGGTTACTCCGAAGGCACAAAGAGCGGAGTGAAGGTGGAGAATCTCAAAACAGTCGAGAATGTGCAGATCTCGCTCAAAAAAGGCAGCACAGCCCGGGGCCAGGTCGTCAGAGTTTCCGACAAATCCCCTGTCAGCGGCGCTGTGGTGAAAATCTCCGAAGGCGGCGGGAACCTCATGGGCTTTGATCAAAGCATGTTTGAGTTCAGTCCTTTGGATAATGCCAGCATCACGGACTCCAAAGGCAACTTCACATTCGATAACCTTCCCTCTGGTCTGACCACTCTTCAGGCATCGAAACAGGGTTTTCTCGATGGAAAAAAGATGATCTTTATCCTGGAAGGACAGGATCAGAAGGATGTGGTCATTGAGCTCGCTTCAGGCGGAACTGTGAAAGGCAGGGTTGTGGCTAAAGGCTCTAATGAACCTGTCAAAGACGCGGAAGTCACTTTTTCAGGCCAGGGATTTGTCGCTGACCTGATCCCCTTTATCAGGAAAAACACATCGACTGATGCAAACGGCAATTTTGAATTCGCGCCTGTTCCACCGGGCAATCAGACTCTCAAGATCCTTCATGAACAATATTCAGGCAAGATTATCGAGAATCTCATAATAGAAGAAGGGAAAATCCTGGATCTCGGGGAAATCGCACTGGATCGGGGCGGCGGGATTGCCGGTTTTGTCATGGACGTCTCAGGCAAACCCATTGCCGGCGCCATGCTCATGCTTAATGGACCTTCCGGCATGAAACAGTCCAACACCAATGCCGAAGGCGAATATTCCTTCAATGAACTCATCCCTGGCAACTATTCGGTTAGTCTCATTGGAGACCAGTCCAGACTCATGATGGGAGAGACGGGCAATGTCCAGGAAAAACAGGCTGGAGTGGAGGACGGAAAAATCACGGAACTCAATTTCATCCTCTCTCCGGGATACACCCTTTCCGGCCATGTGACAAAGGCAGGAAAACCCTCCACTGATGTGAATGTCACCTATGGATCTGCAGATCCCCTTCGAACATCGGGTGAAGGCGCGAATCAGAAGGTGGATCAGGAGGGGAAATATCAGTTCCAGGAGGTGCAGCCGGGAAAATACAATATTGCCGTGTATCGGGGAACTATGCAGCCCGGAGCAGGGATGAAGCCTCTCTTCAATTCCCCCCTGGAGATCACCAAGGATACGGTTTTTGACATTTCCCTCCCTGTCGCAAGCGTGGCAGGACAGGCAAGGGATGCAGAGACCAGGGAACCCATTGCCGGCGCACGCATTGCCATTGTGAGATCCACAGACGCCAAGTCCGTGGAGGACGTCATTATGACAGGACGCTGGGGAGAACTCACCGATACAACCGATGACGCGGGATTCTACAAACTTGATGAGTTGCAAAGCGGGGACATGACCGTTGTGGCAACACACGACAAATACGCCTATGCCATGCAGGTCCTGAATCTTCCGGAAGGGGAGGAGAAAGCGGGAGTGGATTTTGAACTGAGTCCCGGATTGTCTCTCAGCTGCCGCGCCATTCTCCGCGAAACCGGCACCCCGCCGTCGCGGCTTTTTGTCCAGCTTACAAATTCCCAGGGACTCGCTTTATACAGTCAATACCCCAATGTGGATGGCGATGGCAGGTTTACCATCCCCGGACTCCGCGAAGGCGAGTATGTGATGCACGCCTTCCCCCTGAACGCAGCGCCGCTCTATCGGATTCCCTGTTCTGTCACAGTGGGGATGGAGGAGCCTCTTCAGCTCGTGTTCCCTGTGGGCGGCGCACTGATTGTGGATGTTGCGGATGAAGCCGGCAACCCGGTGAAAAAGGCAATGGTGAATCTCCTCGACTCCTCAGGCAGGGCGCTCAGCTTCCCTCCCAGCCTGGACAGCCTCATGGAATTCAACAAGATCTTTTTCACGGATGAAAAGGGACATCTGGAGAGAAGGAACATCCCTGAAGGAACTTACACTCTGAATATCACCGCAACCGGATTTCAACCCCACTCGTCCGAGCTCAGCATCTCCGAAGACTCTCCAACCCCCTGCAAAATCCAGATGAAACCCTGAAACAATGTAAAATGAAAAATGTAAAATGATAAATGCAAATTTATCTCTCGCAGAGCCGCAGAGAACGCCCTTCGGCAGGCTCAGGACAAGGCAGAGTATGAAATATGATTATTTTATTCTCTCTCTGCGAACTCCGCGCCTCTGCGTGAGAATATCTTTTTCCCGAATCAGGTTGGGTGCATGTCTGAATTCTATCATATTTATTGAATTCATACTACACACTCTAGAGTTGATACAAAGAGAGAGATCTCCCGCAGAGACGCAGAGGCGCTGAGAAGGAAGAAAATCACTCTCTGCGTCACAGCGACTCTGCGGGAAAATATTTCTTCCTGATATTCTGAGATGATGTGGGACATTCCTGGGATTCAAGACAATATAAGGAAAGATTATTTTATTTGATCAGAAATAGAAGATATGAATCGGGAACTCAGGAAATCAGGAAAAGAATGAAATAATCCGAATTGAAGAATCTTCTTTGTGAGTATTATAGAATTGAGATATGCGCCCCCCGCAAATTCTGGACCCATCATATTTTGATTGACCGTATTCCTTCAAACATGGCAATTAACTCCTCCTATATATATGATGAAAGGACGAATTATGCAGCCCAAAATTAAAACGAGAAATGTCCCCGGCCCCAAGGCGAGGGCGATCATCGCTCATGATAAAAAATTCATGTCCCCATCCTATACGCGCGATTATCCCTTTGTCATGGATCATGGAAAAGGCGTGTTTGTCACGGATGTGGATGGAAACGTGTTCCTCGATTTTGCCGCAGGCATTGCCGTATGCGCCACAGGACATTCCCATCCCAAAGTGGTGAACGCCATCTCCGAACAGGCGAAGAAATTCCTCCACATGTCCGGAACGGATTTTTACTATAACATCCAGGTGGACCTGGCTGAGGATCTGTGCAAAGCCCTTCCGATCAAGGGGCGCAAAAGGGTGTTCTTCACCAATAGCGGCGCGGAAGCCATTGAAGCTGCCATGAAACTCGCGCGATACCACACCATGCGGCATCAGTTCATCGCCTTTTTCAATGCGTTTCACGGCCGCACCCTCGGCGCTCTCAGCCTCACAGGAAGCAGGATCATCCAGAAAAAGGGATTCTATCCACTGATCCCGGGCGTGGTGCATGTGCCGTTTGCCTATTGCTATCGCTGCCCTTATAACCTTGAATACGATTCCTGCTGCCTGTATTGTCTGAAATATATCGAGGATATGCTGTTTCTCAAGACAGTTGATCCGGACGATGTGGCTGCGATCTTTGTCGAGCCGATCCAGGGAGAAGGCGGGTATGTGGTTCCGCCTGTGGAATTCCTCAAAGGCCTCCGCCGTATCTGCGACAGGTACGGAATCCTTCTCGTGTGCGATGAAGTTCAGACCGGAATGGGCCGCACAGGCAAGATGTATGCAATGGAACATTTTGACGTCAAACCTGATATCATCTGCCTGGCAAAAGGCATTGCCTCTGGCATGCCGCTCGGCGCAATCATCGCTTCATCGGACATCATGTCCTGGAAGTATGGATCCCACGCGAGCACATTCGGCGGAAATCCCGTATCCTGCGCAGCAGCGCTGGCAACAGTTGATCTTCTCCAGAACGGACTGATTGCCAATGCTGGAAAGATGGGAGCGTATATCAAAAAACGCCTTATGGGTTTTATTGAAAAATACGAATGCGTGGGAGATGTTCGCGGGATCGGCCTCATGATCGGAGTTGAGATCATCAAGGATAAAAAACGAGGCGAGCCTGCGCCCGATCTCAAGAACAAGATCATCTCTTACTGCTTCAAGAACGGACTTCTCCTTCTGGGCTGCGGACCCAACACCCTGCGCATCTGCCCGCCCCTCATCATCAAAAAGCCCGAGGCTGACATTGCGCTCGACATCATCGAAGAAGCCATCCGCAAGCTCGGGTGATAATCCCCCAACAAGGATAAGATCATAAATACTACATACTTACCCTAAACGCATTAAAGAAAGAGGGATGAGAATCTGGAGAATATCCGCAGATTACGCAGATTACACAGATTTGAAAACTTTTAATAAAATATATTTTTTTATCTGCGTAATCTGAGAAATCTGTGGATAAAAACATTGTCTTTGGTTGCGGCCGGAGGCCGCCTTGGGTATTTATATTTGAATCCTCTGCGCTCTCCGCGGCTCTGCGTGAAAATAATGAATTGGAATCTTACCCAGAGGAGCTGTGAACACAGAGAAAATAATTAATACATATCTCACGCAGAGGCGCGGAGTACGCAGAGAAGGTTTTCTGCACTAACGCTCAATCCTCAAAATGATGCACCAGCCGCGTGATGCCGTCTTTCAAAGTCGCCTCCCCGAAGTTGATCAGCAATCCCACGCTCAGACCCGTCACCTTTAGATAAGTCAGCACCTGCTTCTTGTGCACAGGCGCGACCTCTTCGAGCGATTTCAATTCAACGATCACGGAGTTCTCAACAATCAGATCCGCGCGAAAACCCAGATCGATCCTGACGTTGTCCCATGTAACCGGAATCGCTGCCTCGGACTGGACGTCCAGCCCCCCCTTCCGTAATTCATAAGCAAGAATAGCCTGATAAACCGATTCCAGAAGCCCCGGCCCCAATTTTCTGTGGATGTGCATTGCAACATTGATAATCTTCCCAGTAACCTCATTAATAGAAATCGAATTCATAATACAAGTCCTCCTGTATTAATATTTTATTCTCTGCGCTCTCAGCGCCTCTGCGCGAGAATAATGAATTTGAATCAAGGGCAGAGGAGATTCACAATAAAAATCTAAGCGATCCGAATACCTTTACTTGAGAATTAAAAAGATTTCTCGCAGGGACTTGCCTGCCAAAGGAGGGCGAAGAAGATACAGAGAAAATAATTAATACATATCTCGCGCAGAGGCGCAGAGATCGCAGAGAAGATTTATTAATAACTCAGCGCGAGATTATTTGCTCCTCTTCGTCCTTATTGCCGCGGAGCTGCCATTTGACCCGAATATAAGCGGTATGCTTGCGCATTCTTCAGGAATGGGATTTAAAGAAAATAAGGCATGGATCGTCATTGAAGGACCGTATCAAACGCCTGGGATCATTCCCCCAAAAGGTCTTTTAAATTGTCTGATAATGTCCTAACATAAGGATGATCCTCATCGAATGAGGCGCGGAGGATGGCAAGGGCGCGGCGGATGAGCGGCTCTGCCTCTGTTAGACGGTTCGTGGCATGAAGCAATGTCGCCAGGTTGTTGAGGCGTATGGCGACATTGGGATGGTCGGGGCCATAGGACGCTTCGTCAATTTCGAGCGCCCGGCGCATGAGCGGCTCAGCCTCTGCTAGACGGTTTGTGTCCTGAAGCAATGTCGCCAGGTTGTTGAGGTCTATGGCGACATCGGGATGGTCTGGGCCGTATGATTCCTCGTCAATTTCGAGCGCCCGGCGCATGAGCGGTTCAGCCTCTGCCAGACGGTTCGTGTCATGAAGCAATTGCGCTAGGTTATTGAGGTCTCTGGCGACAGCGGGATGGTCAGGACCGTATGACGCCTCGTCAATGGCGAGCGTCCGACGCATGAGCGGCTCAGCCTCGTCCAGACGGTTCGTATCCTGAAGCAATTGCGCCAGGTTGTTGAGGTCTCTGGCGACAGCGGGATGGTCAGGACCGTATGACGCCTCGTCAATGGCGAGCGCCCGGCGATAAAGCGGCTCGGCCTCGGTATAGGCAGCGCGGGTATAAAGATAAATCCCAAAATTATTCATCAGCCGCGCCGTCGGTTCTGCGATGCCTATCCGATCCGTCGCGTCCACAATCGCTGCAACATGGGGGCGCATAGGATTCCATCGGTTCCAACTGCGCACATCAAATGCGGGTGGGTCTTTGGGGAAATAATCATTTACGAGATTCAGCGCCGCCTCGACCCATTCGCGCCGCTTCTTCTCCGGGATGCGGAGCCGGATTGCTTCCTGCACAATCCGGTGGACGCTGAAGGTTTCCTCCCCGCGCTCGGTCATGGAATAGCGGGACAGTTCGGAGACCGCATCTCCCGTATTGATCTTTTTCGGCGGCTTTTTTACATCCTCTAAAAGTTTGCACGCCTCAGAGAGCCGCGCCTCGCTATTTTCGAAAAGGGCAAGGGGGATCGGCTCCGGCGCAAGATGGGCTGCAAGGCGGAGGAGCGTCCGCGCGGGAGGATGGAGCATGTCCCACGTCCTCTGCCATGTGACTGCGACGGCTTCTGGCACGCCGCAATTCTTGTCGCACCACTCAAGGACTCGTGCGCGATCCTTTTCCCAGTCGAGGAGGTATTTGGCGAATGTGAGGGAGTTGAATTCGATATAAGCCGCAGCCTGTTCGAGGGCAAGCGGAAGACCGTCAAGGAGGCGGGCTAGTGTTCGGGCATCCGCCTCATCATGATCTGTTTTGACCCTACCTTTGGCGCGATCGAGGAGGAACCGGAGCGAGGTTTCCTCATCGAGTTTCTTCAATTCAAGAGGCCGCACCGAGGCAGGCCATGAAACTCGGCGCGATGTGATCAATACTCGCCCCCGGTTCAGGCGCGGCAGCAAGGCCAGAACCGCCCCAGCTGCATCCTCCGTATCCGCATTATCGAAGATCAGGAGCCAGCCATCTGATTGTTCCAGCCATTGAAGGACGGATTCAACTTGCGCCGCCTGTTCCTTCGCTTCAGGAAGACCGAGTTTGGCGGCAAGCCCAGCCAGATTGGCATTGAGCGAAGCGGGCGAATCTGCAACCACGAATAACACCGCGCGGAAGAGGCAATCATTGACAGCGCGCCAGCCGAGTTCAACCGCAAGACGCGACTTCCCGATCCCGCCCAAACCTTTGATTGCCTGGGTAATCGCCATTGCGCTTTCCCCATAAAGAAGTTCCCGCAACTCCTCCTCCCGTCCCCGCATCATCTCTCCGATGGAGGCAAAGGGCAGGTTATGCACAACCGCGCCTTCGATTGCCGCCCTGTCCTCTTGACCCGCCGCCCCCAGCGGCACTTCTTGCGACGGGCCTATTGAGGGTTTGCTGCCTTTTTGATCTCTTCGCAGATTTTCACCCAAGACTTATCGCGTTCTGCCTTCATTTCTGCCAATGGTTTGTCGGGTGAAATCACTGCCTGGTATTTGCCAAGCGGAGTTTCATTGTATGAGCTGGCGCGTACAGGAATCCAGAGGATTTTCACTCCTCCGTTCTCTGCATCCTTCAACAATGGGCAGAGTTCCTCTTCGTGGATGAAGTCAGAGGCAAGGAAATTGGGAGTAACAAGCATTACAGCAACTTTCGTCCGAGAAAGTGCTTGTTTAATTTCCGTAAACCACTTTGATGAAGGGAGTATCTGTTTGTCCTACCATGGTGTAATGGCACCAGAACGCAGGTAGGGCTTAAGGCGAATCAGAAGGTCATCAAGCCATCGTTGATCCTTGTGATTCGCCTTAAG
>Ga0315277_10008445_pt1 | contig 13250 bp, 10 predicted proteins | sample YL17G05_15_MG_FD_203695 | JGI IMG/M metagenome (GOLD analysis project Ga0315277, IMG submission 203695) | Sediment microbial communities from Yellowstone Lake, YNP, Wyoming, USA - YL17G05_15 | ecosystem: Environmental > Aquatic > Freshwater > Lake > Sediment | place: USA: Wyoming | collected...
TTCTATCCCGACACCGCCATCAAGCTCGACGACGAGCCGATCCGCTACCTGTGGGCATCGGCCTTCCTGACGCGCGCCGAAGCCATGCGCTCGACCTGCGATTTCGACTACCTGAGCGAGCAGATGATCGACGACGGCGCGCTGGCGCGCCATAAGGTTCTCCTGTTCCTGTGGGGGCACGTCACCGAAAAGCGCATCCTGGAGCGTATCGATCAATGGGTGCGGGACGGAGGCGTGTTGATCTACCCGGAACGCCCGCGCGGCCTGCTGGAGACGGTCGAGGGCGATCTGTCGGTCTCCCAGCGCTGGCAGCGCGGCGAGACCGGAAACGGCCGCGTCGTCTTTTTCCCCGGCGACCCGGAACCGGGCCAGCCCTACGCGCGCTTCGTGCGCGACGAACTCCGCAAGCTAGCCCACCTGAACCCGGCGTTGCGCCGGGCGCTGGCGATGGAGAAATCGCCCAACGTCTACTGGAGCGTGCTTGAAAACGGCGCCACGGCGCTGTTGAACTTCAGCGATGACGAGGCCACGGTTCGCACGGCTGATCGCCGCACGATCCGATTGAAACCATACTCCATAATCATGGAATAGGAAACGTGGGGACAGACGGGACGTTCCCCGTATTATCCCGGCGCCGAGGCCGCGGCAAGCGGGAACATATCGCACTGTCTGGGGTCGAGCATCGGCTTGGGCTTCCGCCCACCTTTGTGCGGCGTCAGACCGCGGCCAAGTTCCCGCTCCAAGTCCTGGACGAAACCGGATGAACCCAACGGTCGCCCGGTGCGGGTGAATGCCCGGATCTCGTCGGCCTCCTCCTCCTGCTCGCCATCAACAGCGGCGTGGAGAAAGTACCGCCAATCGGGCGGAGTCCAGTAATAGCGCCATGGTTCGAGGTCCAGGATGTGCTGCCGGTCCTCTCCGGAACAATGAGCGGCGGCGCTGGACCAGGGGTAGTCCTCGGGGGCGCTCAATATGCCGGCGCAAACCGGGTTGCATTCCGCATAGCGCAGAGCGGCCCACAGATGGCGCTCATCGAGGGGACAAGAGTAATACCGTCCCTGCCAAACATGGCCGGAGGCGCCCTGGCGGGTGTTGAGGTAGACGGCAAAGCGTCCGTGCGCATGGTGAAGGGCGCGAGGCATAGAGTCAGACCGATGCGGAACCGCGACCAGATGGACGTGGTTGGACATCAGACAGTAGCCGAGCAAAGACAACTGGTGGAGGCGGGCCTGCTCCCGCAGCAGGCTGAGATAAACCAGGTAGTCGTTCTGAGTCTCGAAAACATTGCGGCGGGCGTTGCCCCGCTGCGTAATGTGATAGGCCACCCCTACGGCAGCCACCCGAGCCATTCGAGCCATATTGATAATGTGGCCGGAATGGCTCGGATTTCTCAGGGAACGTCGTGCCTGTCACCTCGTTTCCGAATGAGAAAACGTCGTGCCCGTCACCTCGTTTACCGTTTTTGTTTGCCGATGCCGATCGGATTGGGGTCGTAGGGGCCGGCGAAGTCGACGCGGCTCTTGGCCGAAATTCTGCTTTCCATTCCCGCGGCCCAGTAACACCCGTTGACCACCAGGCGGCGGAACCCTTCGTTCTTGAAGTCCCCCGGATGGCCCATGGTGGTCATGAATACGCGCGCTTTCTTCCCGGCTTCGCCGGTGTAGCTCTTGGTCCAGGCGACCGGCGTCAGCTTCTTGTCGGGATTGGGCGGCGAGCCGGGCTGCATTCCCGCTAGCACCTGCCCCAGGACCAGGGGCTTCGAGTCGCCGGTCAGGGTGGTGATCTCGTAAACGTCCGACTCGCCCCAGATGTCCTTCACTCCCTTCAGAATCGGGTGCCGCTCCATGCCCGGGGCAATCACCCCGCGCGTGCTCTCCTTCTGGTGCACGCCGTAGTGGCGGATCCAGGTCTCGCCGAGCACCTGGCGCCCGTAGCCGCCGTCGAACTCCTTGCTGTTGTAACTATACTTGGCGTACGGGCTGCCGCGATTCTTCCGGTAATTGAAGGGGTGGCTGGAAGTCCGCACACCCACCACCGGCCGGCCCGAGTTGGTGTAATCGACGATCTCCTTCATCTGCTCGTCCGGCAGTTCGAGCCAGCGCGCGAACAGCACCATCAGGTCCGCCTTGCGCAGGGCTTCCAGGCCCGGAATATTGTCGATCGTCTGGGGATCGATCTCGCCCGTTTGCCGGTTGACCGGCAACAGCACCGTACACTTGAACCCGTGCCGCTCGGCCAGGATGCGGGCCAGCGCCGGCATCGATTCCTCCGACCGGTACTCCTGGTCGCCGACGACAAAAACGATGTGCTTGCCCTTGCCACTCGCCGCGCCCAACGGAAGCGCGTACAGGCACGCAAGCCCCACCAGAAACGTGGTGATGATGGTTTGTCTCATATCAGAATGTCAATTTTAGCGCGAACTGAATGACGCGGGCGGCCTCGCCGACTTGAGTCCCAGCACTTTCCCCAGCCGCGCCGCGAGACCTTCCGCCATCCACTGAAACCCCAGATCGTTGGGGTGCGAGCCATCGACCAGACCATCCAGCCGGTCCGGCCCGAGCAGGTCTGTCCCCTCGATCAGTTGCAGGCGCCGGTCGCCATCCGCGATGCGCTGGGCGACCACTTTGCGGATATGTTCGCGCATGGCTTCCAACCGCTCGCCGACCGCGCCCAGCCGCTCACTGGAGCTGGAGATGGGCGTGATGGCCAGGATCGGCGTTTCGGGATGCTTCTCGCGCAGAGTCTTGAGAAACGGCTCGTAGACTTCGCGGAGGGACTCGACCGTCTTGTTGTTCTGCGCGAAATCCAGCACGAAACAGGACGCGTCAATCCCGGCCGTCATGCGCGCGACCTCCGGCTCGCCCTTCCCGTTGCCGGAGAAGCCAAGGTTGACGAAATCGAGGTTCAACATCCGGCCGAGAATGGCCTGGTAGCTCATGCCGGGACGGCTGGCGCAACCGCCCTGCGTGATGGAGGTTCCGTAGAACACCACGGGTTTGGCAATGCTGAACGGCCGTGCCCGGCTCAGGCGCGCGTCCTTCTCGACGCCGATGGCCAGCACCTTCACGGGCTTGTAGAGAGGCAGGTACAGCGTGATCTCGCGCTCGACGCGAGGCCCGCCCTGGACGTCGAAATAGGTGAACTCGCTGGGCGCGCCGACCTTGGCGTCTTTGCCGGCGGTGGCCGTGCTGCGGTAGATTCCGTCGACGTAGAGGTCGACGCCGGTCTGGCCGAAAGCGTGCATGTTGGCCATGTTCGGAGGCGAACCGTATTCCAGCCGGATCGTCAGCCGGCTCGCATCCGTCCGGAAGCGGATTCTCCCGCCGCTCGGCGACTGTCCCAGACTCCAGACTTCCTTGGGCAGGCTGTCTTTCAGCCGCAGCGGAAGGCGGAACAGTTCGCCGCCGTTCTCCCCATACCAGGGAAGGCCGTTGACTTCGAGCCGCGGATCGGGCGGCGCGATCCAGGTGAGATCGGTTCCCTGGCCCAAGGCCGAGACGGAGACTAACGCAAGACCAACCAGAAGCAGACGCATATTCCCTCGCACGCCAGTATATCGTGCATCCGGCGGCCGTCGCCGTGGGCGGAGACAGATGAGTGTGTCCCTGCGCACACGCCAGTCTGTGGACATGATCGCGTTGCGCTCACCGAAGGAGATCACAATGGCGGCCCCTACAACCGAGCCCGCGGGTCGCATATATGCGACCCCTACGGCCCGCCGCCGGGCGGTGCCCTGAGGTACGGGGTGATTTTCGAGAGTGTTCCCACGCGGACTGGCCGGTCTCCCCAATCGGGGTTTGAGTGTGCTCTCCCGGGTTGTTAGAATCCCCGATGGGGATCACAATGAGCCGGCTGAATCGCATGTTGGCCTTGACGGCTGCCACGCTCGCCGTGTGCGCCGGCGCCGAGGACCGCGCCGCGTGGATGAAAGAGGCGCGCTGGGGCGTGATGACGCACTTCCTGGCCGAGTGGATCGTCCCGTCCGCGCACAAGGACGCCGGCGAGTGGAACAAGCTGGTGGACAACTTCGACGTGAAAGGGTTGGCCGAGCAACTGGCCTCCACCGGAGCCGGCTACTACCTGATCACGATCGGCCAGAATTCCGGGTTTTACATCTCGCCCAATTCCACCTATGACCGCCTGGTTGGGATCAAGCCGAGCAAGTGCTCGCACCGGGATCTGATCGCGGACCTGTACGAGGCGCTCCATCCGAAGGGCATCCGGCTGATGGTCTACCTGCCGGCCGGCGCTCCCGGGCGGGACGCCGTGGCGGTGAAGGCGCTGGAATGGACGCGGGGGCCGTACCCGAATCGCGAGTTCAAGGCGAAGTGGGAACAGGTCATCCGGGAATGGTCTCAGCGCTGGGGCAAGAAGGTCTCGGGCTGGTGGCTGGACGGCTGCTATTGGCCGAATACGATGTACCGCCCGCCGGAGCCTCCCAATTTCGCGACCCTGGCCGCCGCCGTGCGCGCCGGCAACCCGGCCAGCATCATCGCATTCAACAACGGCGTGATCTACTCGGTGATCTCTCTCAGCGAGCACGAGGACTACACTGCCGGCGAAGCCAACGAGCCGGACCGCATAAACTTCGGGGGATCGCGCTTCGCCAACGGGAGAGTGGATGGCGCTTACCCCCACATGCTGAGCTACCTGGGCGAGACCTGGGGCAAAGGCTCCCCGCGATTCTCCGACGACCAGATCATCGGTTGGACGCGGACGCTGACCCAGAAAGGCGCCGTGACCTGGGACGTGCCGATCCAACCTGGCGGCTTGATCTCAGAGCCGTTCCTGCGGCAATTGAGATCCGTCGGCAAAGCCTTGGGGGTAGGAGTGGCACGGCCTTGAGGCCGTGTGCAGTGAAGTGGTGTGCTTCACCGCCCCGCCACCGGCAGTTCGATGTGCGATGGAAGCGTCCTGGAACGGTAGACCCGCTGGGTGGCCTTCCGGAAGTCGGCTTCGGTCGCCTCGAAAATGTTGCTCACATACTTCTGGGGATTGCGGTCGATCAGGGGGAACCAGGTGCTCTGCACCTGCGCCATGATCCGATGCCCCTTCAGGAAGGCGTGATTATTCGAGTGGAGGTCGATGGTGTATTCGTTCACGCGGTTCGACGCCACCGGTTCCGGCTTCTCGAAACCGCGGCGGAAGCGGCCGCGCAGCACCTCGCTGGCGATCATCAACTGGTAGCCGCCCATCCTCGGATCCGCGGGAACCTTCTCCGGGTAGACGTCGATCAGCTTCACGATCCAATCGCTGTCGCTGCCCGAAGTCGAGGCATACAGGCGCGCGACGATATCTCCGGCGACCACGACGTCGTCGTTCAGCGCCTCCGTTTCCCAACTCAAAACGTCCGGGCGCAGATGCACGAAACGCTGATCCTCCAAAAGCCAGACCGGCCACCCCGGCCCCGGATAGGTAGGCTCGATGGGGCGCTGCCGGTAGGGAACCGGGCGCGCGGGGTCGGAGATGTAGCTGTCGAACTCCTGCTTGCCTTCCCGCCGCGGCGAGTCGAAAGACAGGGAGCCGGCCTCGCGGAAGTACAGTTTGCGCCGCGTCACGTTCCGGCGCGGCGGCCACTCGTCGTGGGACTCCCACTTGTTGGAACCGGTCTCGAAGGTGAGCGCTTCCCTCAGCGGCAGGCTGCCCTGGTCCTTCAACCAGAACGCAAACCAGGGTGCTTGGATCTTTTCCCGGAAGTAGCGGGCCGTGTCGCTCCCGAAATCGATCTTGCCCAGCTTGCGCCCGTCGCCCCTGGCCCAGCCGCCATGGTTCCAGGGCCCGGCGGCAAGGTAGTTGCGATGGTCCGGGTCGTTTCTTTCCAGCGTTTCGTAAATCTTCAGCGGGCCATAGAAGTCCTCCTGATCCCACCACCCGGCTACGTTCAGGTTCGGGACCAAAGGCTTACCCAGATATGGCGGCACGGCCAGCCCGCGCCAGTACTCGTCGTAGTTGGGATGGGCGACGAAAGCCGCCCAGGTGGGCAGTTTGCCCAGCGAGTACCTCTTGTCGGCGTTGGAGAGCGGGCCCAGTTTGAGGTACCACTCGTAAGTGTCGTAGCGATCGAAGGCGAAGGAGAAATTCGTCTTGGACGTCTCCATCAGGGCCGCGTATTCGAGCCCGTAACTCAGCCGGAACGCGCCGTTGTGATGGAAGTCGTCGCCCAGGTACATGTCGGCGGGAGAGGCCTGCTCGGAGACCGCCTTCAGGGCGGGGTGCGGGTCGATGGCCGCCATAACCGTCAGCCAGCCGCCATAGGAGATCCCCAGCATGCCGGCGCGGCCATTATGGTTGGCGACGTTCTTCAACAACCATTCGACGGTGTCGTGCGCGTCCGTGCTTTCGTCGATGGCTTTCGGGTCGCTCCGCTCGCGCGGGCGGCGTTGCATGACGAACTGGCCCTCGGACTGGTAGCGCCCGCGGATGTCCTGAAACACGAAGATGTAGCCGTCCTGGGCAAGCTCTTTGTAGGCGTTCTTCAGTTCCCGGCCGGGCGCTTTGCCGGGGGCCACTCCGTACGGCGTGCGGGTGATGAGGAAGGGCAACCGCTCCGGCGAGTCCTTGGGAACGTAGATCTCGGTGTACAGTTTGACCCCGTCGCGCATCGGGATGAAGGCCTCGGTTCTCGAGAAGTCCGCCTGGCCCGGGCTGGCGGCGGACAGGGACAGCACGGCGCAGCTTATCGTCACGAACAAAGCGGGTTTCATTGTCGCCATCGGACCCCCAGGTCCAGCGCCTTTCTGGCGTAGTCGATGCTGCGCTCCATGTGCTCGCGCTGCTGGAACTGAACGGCCTCGAGGAAGTGCGGCGGAGTCGAGCGGCCCTGCAAATCTTCGACCACCATGTTCCGGTCGTAGGGCTGGCCCCGCTTGGCCAGCGCCAGGAAGCGGGCCAGGTCCGCCGCGCGCGCTTTCGGGTACAGCTTCCAGTGATCCTGCTCATAGATCGGCAGGATCTGGGGCGGCCGGCCGGTGATCGGCTTGATGTACACGTAAACCGGCGGGCAGTGCTCGCGGACTTTGGCGATGACCTGCTTGAAGTCCACCGTTCCTTCGCCCAGCGGCACCCACTGCACGGCGATGCCCCGCTTATGTTCGTAAACCACCGAGTCGCGCAGGTGCACGGTGAGCGCATAGCGGCCGAGCTCCTCGATGGTGGTGATCGGGTCTTCCATCACAAAGACCGGATTGCCGGTGTCGAGGTAGGTGCCGACGAATTCCTTGCCCGCCTCCTCGATCAGCATCCGCTGTTCCCACGCCTGCAAGTCCTTGTGGATCTCGATGGCGATCTTCAGCCCGGCATCCAGCACCTGGGAGCGCACCGCTTTGAGCAGGCGAACCATGGTCGCGATGTGCTGTTCGATCGGTCCCGGAGGCAGGGCGGCGCGCTCGGAGGCGATGACGCAACGCAGGATCGGCGAGCCCATCGCCTTGGCCCGCTCGGCGTTCTTGAGGATGTTGTCGACCGAGGTCTGGAAGGCATCCGGGGTCTTCGGAAAGACGCCTCCGCCGCCGGTTTCCAGATGCAGCGCCAGCCGCTTGGCCTGCTCTCGGACCTCGCGCCAGTGCGCCGGATCCATCGCCTTGGGGTCGAGCGAATCTTGAAGGAAAACGGCATCCAGCTTCAGCCGCCCGCAATAATCGAGCAATTGCGCATCGGGCCAGCGCATCGCGCGAAGGCAGTAAGTGTTCAGGCCCATAGGAATGCGGCCGTCGATGGCCGCGGGAAGGACCGAGACCGCGCCCGAACCCGCCAGGGACTTGAGAAACGTGCGGCGTTCCATAGTGAATCTCCAAAATAGCAGCTTCAAACCTCGATTTCGGGGACCGGTTACGAAATAGAATGGAGAGATGATGATCCCCGGTCTTTGCCTGGCCTTATTTCTGGCGGCGCCCCCGCCCGACACCCTGGTTTCTCCCGAGGTAAGCCCCGACCGCCGCGCGACGTTTCGCGTCCGCGCGCCCAAAGCCGCCGAGGTAACCTTTTTCGGCGACTGGATGCCAATCGGCACCCAGGAACGGATGAGCAAGGACGCCGCGGGCGTCTGGAGCGTGACGCTGGGGCCGCTGGAGCCCGGCATCTACCTGTACTCCTTTACGGTGGATGGCCTCACCATCGCCGACCCGGTCAACCCGCGCATCAAGCTGAGGTCGCGCACGTCCGCCAGCATGGTCGAGGTGCCGGGGGAGCCGCCCGCGCTGTGGCAGGCGCGCGACGTGCCGCACGGCGCGGTCGAGATCAACTGGCAGAAGTCGAAGGTCATCGGCGGCCAGACCCGCTGGATCTGGGTTTACGCTCCGCCGGGCTACGAGAAGCAGAGCGCGCGCCGCTACCCGGTGCTGTACCTGTTTCACGGCTCCAACGACATCGCCGGCGGCTGGGTGCTGGCCGGCTGCGCGAACTTCATTCTGGACAACCTGCTGGCGGAAAACAAGGCCGTCCCGATGATCGTGGTGATGCCCTACGGCCACGCCGTGCCTTTTGGATCGCCGCGCGAGGTCCAGGCCACGAACACCGCGCTGTTCGAGGAGTACCTGCTGAAGGACGTGATGCCGCTGGTGGAATCGAAATACCGCGTCGCGCCGGGCAGGCAAAAGCGCGCCATCGCGGGGCTCTCGATGGGCGGCGGGCAGTCGCTCAGTATCGGATTCGACCATCTGGACCTGTTCAGCGCCGTTGGCGCGTTCAGCGCGGCGGCGCCCGCGGATTTCGAGACCCGTTTCGCGCCGGCTTTGAAGGACGCCAAAGCGACCAACGCCCGGCTGAGCGTCCTGTGGATCGGGTGCGGCCGGCAGGACTCCCTGTTCTCCCGGTCCGAGAAGCTGTCCGAACTGCTGAAGGCGAGCCAGATCCGGCATACGTTCCGCGCCACCCAGGGCGCGCACACTTACACCATCTGGCGGCAATACCTGGGCGAGTTTGTGCCGCTGTTGTTCCGGTAGGGTCGCCTGGCGGGCCGGGCGCTCCATGCGCGCCATCCCCTCCGCGGATTCTTGCTCCGCGAATCCGGAATCAAGTTTTCGCCGGGCTGTCCGATAAGGTTCCCGTGACTCGGTCGAGAGGACCCACCGGGCCGCGCCGCCCAGCGGCTCGAAGGCGCCAGCGGGAACCCTCGTCCGGGGAAATTTTCGCGAGAGTGCTCCGGGGCTGATGCTACTATCTTGTCGGGCGAGGATCTTTTCACCCTTTTTCGCGCTCCGGAGACACGGCCTCCGGCTGAAAAAGGCGTCGCGGGGTTCAGATGACCGGTTGTGCCGCCAAGCATGGAAACTCCTGAAAGAATGCTGGTCTACATCCCTATCATCCATACCCAGGCTGACATGGGTGGGCTGGGCCCGTCATTCCAGAGGGCGAAACTGTCCAAACTCGGCCGGCAAGGTCTGGCGCGCCACGCCGGCCTGGTGGCGAAGATGTGGGACCAGATCGAGCGCGTAGTGGACAACCTTCCGGTCGTGGCCGGCAAAGTGCGGGTCTATCAGGACGGACTGCCGGTTTGCGGGCACGAGCAACAGATCGTTTCCCAACTGGCGGAGGCAGGCAGCCGCAATCACCGATTACTGCTCCGCCTGCAGGCCCGGGGCGCCGTGCTCATGGGCACCGAGTCCGGGGAACTCCTGGTCGAGGAGTATCGCCTGGCGAGCGCGACCCTGGCTTCCGGCGGCGCCGGGGCCCCTGCCCGTGCGGAAGCCCGCCAGAAAGCGTCGCGCGATGCGCTGCTGGAGAAGCGCGATCGCTATATTGCCGCTCGCATCAACGCCACTCTGGCGGCCGGAGAGACGGGCATCCTGTTTCTGGGGATGCTTCACGCCGTGAACCGGCGCCTGGACCCGGATGTGCGGGTGGTCTATCCGGTTGGTCCCCCGCAGAACCAACGAGGCGGCGCGAGATGAACCCGGCCAAGGGCAGCACGATCCTGATTGTCGACGACGAGCAGGAACTCGCCTTGACACTGGCCCGGCTGGTGAGCCGCGAAGGGCTGACTCCGGTCCTGGCGAGCGATGGGCCGTCGGCTCTGCATCTGATCCGGTCGGAGCATCCGGACGTTATTCTGCTCGATTTCAAAATGCCGGGGATGGACGGCATGGAAGTGATGCGCCGGGCCAAGCGCCTGGATGAGGATCTGCCGGTGATCCTGATCACCGCTTTTGCGGAGGTGCGGGGGGCGGTGGAGGCGATGCGGGCGGGCGCCTACGATTACCTGGCCAAGCCCTTCAACCATCACGAGGTCATCCGGATGGTCCTGCGCGCTCTGGGCGAGCGGGACCTCAAACGGCGACTGGAGGCTTCTTCGAGCCAGGCGCACCAGGACGGCTCGCTGCGGGAGATCTTCGGACCCAGCGAGGCTGTCGGCCGGCTGATTGCCGACGCCGACCGGGTGGCGAGGGCGAATTTCAGCGTGGTCATTCTGGGAGAGACGGGCTCGGGCAAAGAGGTAATCGCGCGGGCCATCCACGCCGCCAGCCCGCGCGCCACGGGCCCTTTCATTCCGCTGGACTGCGGCGCCATTCCCGAAACCTTGCTGGAGAGCGAGCTGTTCGGGCACGAGCGGGGCGCCTTCACCGGCGCCGACCACCAGAAACCAGGGACATTCGAAGCGGCGCGCGGGGGAACGCTCTTCCTGGACGAGGTTTCCAACCTGCCGCGGCTTTCCCAGGCCAAGCTCTTGCGGACGCTCCAGGAGAAGGTCGTCTACCGCGTGGGCGGCGCCAGGCCCATCGGCGTGGACGTTCGCCTGCTGGGCGCCAGCAACGACGATCTCGAGCGCCTGTCGGAGAGCGGTACGTTCCGTCGCGATCTCTATTTCCGGCTGAACGAGTTTACCATCCGCATCCCGCCGCTCAGAGAGCGCAAGCAGGACATCCCTTACCTGGCCCAGCGGTTCATGGACATCACCAACGCCGAGCTTTCCAAGAAGGTGAGGGGGTTCTCCGAGCCTGCCATGCAGGCCCTTCTCGCCCACAACTGGCCCGGCAACGTGCGGCAGCTCCGCTCCGCCATTCGCCGGGCGGTGCTGCTGGCCGCCGATGTGGTCACGGAATCGGAACTGGAACTGAAGGACCGGCCAGTCCTCGAAGCGGCCAGCCGGCCGGAGGCGGGCCTGAACGGGTCGAACGGGGGCTGGGCGGGCCTCCCGCTGCGGGAGATTGTCAAGCGCAATACGGTGCGTGTGGAACGGGAAGTGATCGAGCAGGTCCTGCGGAAGACCGGCGGAAACAAGGCCAAAGCCGCGCGCCTGTTGCAGGTCGATTACAAGACCATTCATACCAAAGTGAAGGAATACAGTGCTCGGATCGAAAGAGAGTAACCCATGGGGAAGAGGAACAAGGACCAAGACAAGTCTTCGGAAGCAGGCATCGGACTCGGGCTCGGCGGGATATTGAAGGGCCTGGGCGACATTGTCGAGAAACTGAACGAGCTGGGGGAAACCGGCCGGCAGATGTCCGAAACCGGAGAGATCCACGGCTCGGGCAAGGACGTGAAAGGGATCTACGGCTTCACCGTGAAGGTGGGCCTGGGAGAGGACAAGCCGCGGGTCGAGCCGTTCGGCAACATCCGCAAGGACGCCAAGTCCGGGCGTACGGTGGTGCAGGAGGTGCGCGAGCCGGTGGTGGATGTGTTCGAGGAACCGGATCACGTGCTGGTGGTGGCCGAGATGCCGGGCATCAGCGCGGACAACGTGCAACTGGCGGTCGAAGACGACCTGCTGACCATTACGGCCGAACGGGGCGACAAGAAGTACCGCAAGGAGGTGCTGCTGCCGGGCGGTTTTGCCCGCGAGAAAATGCAAGTCAGTTGTAACAACGGCGTCGTCGAGATCAAGTGCGCGAAATAGCGGCGCGGGAGCAGCCATGGAGAAGACCGAAGAGACCGTGCTCAAGCTCAAGGTGACCGAGGCGCTGAGCCGGGACGTGGGGCGGGCGTTTGCCAGGATGGGCCCGGAGGATCTGGAGAAGCTCGAAGTGGCCATCGGCGATATTGTCGAGGTGACCGGAAAGCGCCAGACCGTCTGCAAGGCGATGCCGGCCTACAAGGACATCCGCGGGCAGTCCCGGATTCAGCTCGACGGGCTGGTGAGGGAGAACGCCGGGGCCGGACTGGACGAGTCGGTCCAGGTGCGCAAGATCGCCTGCCGTCCCGCGCAACGGGTGGTGCTGGCGCCGGTGAACGTGACCCCGGCGGAGCGCGATCTGGATTACATCGGCAGCCTGCTGGACGGCCTGCCCTTGCAGGAAGGCAACCGTATCCGGGCGGTGCTGTTCGGCAGCCGGTGGGCGGATTTCAAGGTCGAGAGCACCACGCCCAAAGGGCCGGTGCTGATCAATCCGACCACTCAACTGGTGGTCGGCAAGACCGGGCAGCCGGCCGAAGCCGTCGCGCGGGTGACCTCTTACGAGGACATCGGGGGGCTGAAGCCGCAGCTCAATCGCATCCGCGAAATGATCGAACTTCCGCTGCGCTATCCGGAGGTCTTCGACCGGTTGGGCATCGATGCGCCCAAGGGGGTGCTGCTGCACGGGCCTCCCGGCTGCGGCAAGACCTTGATCGCGCGGTCGATCGCGCACGAGACCGAGGCCAACTTCTTCTCGGTAAGCGGTCCGGAAATCATCCACAAGTTTTACGGCGAGAGCGAAGCGCACCTGCGGAAGATCTTCGAGGATGCGGCCCGCCAGGGTCCCAGCATCGTTTTTCTGGACGAGATCGACTGCATTGCGCCGCGGCGCGAGAACGTGGTGGGAGACGTCGAGAAGCGGGTGGTGGCGCAGTTGCTGGCGCTGATGGACGGGCTGGCCCAGAGGCAGCACCTGATCGTGATCGCCGCCACCAACCTGCCCAACGTACTGGACCCGGCGCTGCGGCGGCCGGGCCGCTTCGACCGCGAGATCGCCATCCCCATACCGGACCGCAACGGGCGCGCCGAGATTCTGTCCATCCACAGCCGGGGGATGCCGCTGGCCGAAGACGTGGACCTGGCTCACCTGGCCGGGATCACGCACGGCTTCGTGGGCGCCGACCTGGAAGCCCTGTGCCGGGAGGCGGCCATGATCTGCCTGCGGCGCATCATGCCGGACATCGATTTCGCGCTGGCGCGCATCCCTTACGAGCTGTTGGCCAAGCTCGAGGTCAAGATGGACGATTTCCGGGACGCCCTGCGCGAGGTCGAGCCTTCCGCCATCCGCGAGGTGTTCGTCGAGGTGCCCGACGTGGGGTGGGAAGACGTGGGCGGCCTCGAGCCGATCAAGCAGCGGCTGGTG
>Ga0315277_10008446_pt1 | contig 13249 bp, 11 predicted proteins | sample YL17G05_15_MG_FD_203695 | JGI IMG/M metagenome (GOLD analysis project Ga0315277, IMG submission 203695) | Sediment microbial communities from Yellowstone Lake, YNP, Wyoming, USA - YL17G05_15 | ecosystem: Environmental > Aquatic > Freshwater > Lake > Sediment | place: USA: Wyoming | collected...
AAGCCTACAGCCTAAAGCCTAAAGCCTAAAGCCTACAGCCTAAAGCCTAAAGCCTACAGCCTAAAGCCTAAAGCCTAAAGCCTAAAGCCTACAGCCTAAAGCCTAAAGCCTAAAGCCTAAAGCCTAAAGCCTAAAGCCTAACAGCCTCACCTAGAACCCCCGGAGGAAAAAATGCCCGCCATAACCGAACCCTATCAGGCGCCAGCCGGCCATCCGCCCGTCGAGATAGATGCCGGATCCTTGACCATTGAGCAAATCGTGGAGGTGGCGCGCTTTCGCCGCCGAGTCGCTCTTGCGCCGCAGGCCGTTGAGCGCATCCGGCAAGGGCGCGACACGGTGCAACGCGTGGTGGAGAGACGCGAGAAGGTCTATGGGGTTACCACGGGTTTCGGGGCGCTGTGCGATAAGGTGGTAACCGGCGATCAGGTCAAGCGGCTCCAGCGGAATCTAGTCATCAGCCACGCCAGCGGCGTCGGGGCCCCTTTTTCTCAGGAGGTGGTGCGGGCGATGCTTCTTTTGCGCGCCAACACGCTCGCAAGCGGGAATTGCGGCGCGCGTCTGGAGATCATCGAGACATTGATCGCGATGCTCAACAAGGGGGTGCATCCTCTCGTTCCGCAGAAGGGGTCGGTGGGCGCTTCGGGCGACCTGGTGCCTTCGGCGCACCTGGCCCTCACGCTGATCGGCGAAGGCCAGGCCCACTACCAGGGTCAACTGCTGCCCGCGCGCGAGGCGATGGAGAAGGCGGGGATTCCGCTGGTGGAACTCGAGGCGAAAGAGGGACTTGCCCTGATCAACGGGACCCAGGCCATGACGGCGGTGGGCGCCATCAGCATCCACGACTCGGAGATCATCATGAAGACGGCGGATATCGTGGCCGCGTTGACGATAGACGCGCTGCGCGGCGGGGAGGAGCCCTTTGACCCGCGGATTCACGCGTTGCGTCCGCATCCGGGGCAGTTGCGGAGCGCCGCCAATATCCGGGCGCTCTTGAGGGACCGGCGCAACGGCGGGAATACCCGCGTCCAGGACGCCTACTCGCTGCGCTGCATTCCGGCGGTTCACGGCGCGTCCCGCGACGCGCTGGAGCACGCGCGCGGCGTGGTGGCCATCGAATGCAACGCCGTGACGGATAACCCGCTCGTTTTCCCCGAGACACAGGAGTTTCTGTCGTGCGGGAACTTTCACGGCCAGCCCATCGCGCTCGCGATGGATTTCCTGAGCATCGGGCTTTGCGAGATCGCCAACATTTCCGAGCGCCGCAGTCTGGCCGCGATCCGGCACGGCGAATACGAGGCCCTGCCGGAGAAGCTGACGCGGCCGGAGTGGAAGCCGGACTTCGGACCGGCCCGGTTCAACGCGCGGGCCGGGGCGACGGCGATCGGCGCGCGCCAGGAATGCCTGGAGATCGAGAAGAAGGCGCGGGCCGCGCTGGATAAGGTAGCGGAGATGGTGGAAGCGCGGTTGGGATAACGCTAAAAGGCTTTTGGATTGGGCATGACGCCTTGCCTCGTTCGTAGTGAGCCCCGTAAGGGGCGTTTGTGGACCGCGAAATGGAAAAGAACCGGAGAAAACGCCCCTTACGGGGCTCACTACGAACTCTTTCCGGAAGGGCGTCAGCCGGATACGAATCAACTCAAAGTGCTCGAAAACCTTCGCTACGAACGACAGACTGGCCTGCTCTATTGCACAAGCAATTAGGAAGGATTTCTACCTCTATGACGCGTCCCTTATACATGGAAGACAAGCCGACGGGGCCGATTCGCGCCGCGCGAGGCGCCCAACTGCGCTGCAAAACCTGGGAAGCCGAAGCCGCCCTGCGCATGCTCGAAAACAACCTCGACCCGGACGTGGCCCTTGTGCCGGATGAGCTGATCGTCTATGGCGGTTCGGGCCGCGCCGCCCGCAACTGGCGCGCCTTCCGGGCCATCGTTCAGGCGCTCACGAACCTCGAACCCGACGAGACGCTCCTGGTGCAATCCGGAAAACCGGTGGGGGTGCTCAAGACCCATGCTGACGCGCCTCGCGTGCTCCTGGCCAACTCGAACCTGGTTCCCAAGTGGAGCACGCAGGAGGAGTTCGACCGGCTGGACCAGCTCGGCCTGACCATGTATGGCCAGATGACGGCGGGCAGTTGGATCTATATCGCCACGCAGGGCATCCTGCAGGGGACTTACGAGACGTTCGCGGCGCTGGCCGCCAAACACTTCGGGGGAGACCTGCGGGGCCGGTTTGTTTTGACCGGCGGGCTCGGAGGCATGTCGGGGGCTCAGCCGCTGGCCGTCACGATGAATGAAGGCGTGATACTGGCGGTGGAAGTCTTCGAGGAGCGGGTGCGGCGCAAGGTGAAGGAGAGCTATTGCGACCGCATGACCCACAGCCTGGACGAAGCACTGGCGTGGGTGCGGGAAGCCCGGGAGTCCCGCGCTCCCCTGTCGGTGGGGCTGGTGGCCAACATCGCGACGGTGGCGGCAGAACTGGCGGACCGGGGGATCACGCCGGACGTCGTGACCGATCAGACCTCCGCGCACGACCTGCTGTACTATTACCCCGAGGGGGATCTCGCGGCTAGCCTGCGTCTGCGCGAGGAGAATCCGGAGGGATTCCGGCGGCAGGCCCTGGCCACCATCCGGAAACACGTGCGCGCGATTCTGGCCATGCAGGAACGCGGCGCCGTTTGCTTCGATTATGGAAACAATTTGCGCGGCCAAGCCGCGTTGGCGGGCCTGGAGGTCCGCGACGCAAAGGGGAGCTTCCTCTATCCCGGTTTCGTGCCGGCCTACATCCGGCCTCTGTTCTGCCAGGGGAAAGGCCCATTCCGTTGGGCGGCGCTTTCGGGCGACCCCGCCGATATTCTCCGCATGGACCGCGCCCTGCTTGAAACCTTTCCTGAGGACGCCATGCTGCGCCGTTGGATCACCAAGGCCCAGGCCAAGGTGCCCTTTCTGGGATTGCCGGCGCGGGTTTGCTGGCTCGGCTATGGGGACCGCGCGAAGTTCGGAAAGGTCATCAACGGTCTGGTGTCCCGCGGCGAGGTCAAGGCGCCGGTGGTCATCGGCCGCGACCATCTGGATTGCGGCAGCGTGGCCTCGCCCAATCGTGAGACCGAGGGAATGCGCGATGGAAGCGACGCCATCGCCGACTGGCCGCTCCTGAACGCGATGGGGAACGTGGCCTGCGGGGCCGACTGGGTATCCATCCACAACGGCGGCGGCGTAGGGATCGGAAACAGCACCCACGCGGGCATGGTGATCGTGGCGACGGGGACCAGGGAGAAGGAACTGCGGCTCGAACGGGTCTTGACCTGCGATCCCGGCATGGGCATCTTCCGTCACGTGGACGCGGGTTACGAGGAAGCGGAGGAAGTGGCGCGGCGGTGCGGTGTCAAGGTCCCCTGATACCAATTTGCATTCAAAGTGACACAATATGAAAGAACTCACCACAGAGACACAGAGGCGCAGAGAAACAACCATAGGAATCACGACGACACAAGGATCCGGGGAACAAGAGGGTTTCTTTTTACTTCTCTGCCTGATGCTTTCCTCTGTGCCTCTGTGTCTCTGTGGTGAGCTGTTCCTTGGTTTTTCCTTGTGCCCTTCGTAGATTCCTTTCTGCAATGCTCATACATTGGAAAGGGGCTTGAATTGTATCTCTTTGATCGCTACTCAGTATGAGATGTCCGCCAAGAGACGCGGCGGGGGAGACAATACCATGATGCAGGCGGACCTGGTTATCGCGAACGCTTCCGAGCTCCTGACGTGCGCGGCGGACAAGCCCAAGCGCGGCAAGGCGCTCAGCGACTTGGGCATCATCCGCAACGGTGCGGTGGCCGTGAAAAACGGCCTTATTGCCTGGGTGGGCAAGACAAGCGAATTCGACTTCGAAGCCTCGCAAGTTCTGGACGCGGGCAATCGTCTCGTCATGCCCGGGTTCGTGGACTGCCACACGCACCTGGTCTTCGGCGGCGGGCGGGAGAAGGATCTGGTCAGAAAATTGCAGGGGAAGTCGTATCTCGAAATCCTCGCCGAGGGGGGCGGCATCCTGAGCACCGTCGAGCATACGCGCGCCGCTTCGGAGGAGGAACTCTACCATCTGGGGTGGCGGCGCCTCGATACGATGCTGGCCCACGGCACCACCACGGTCGAGATCAAGTCGGGCTACGGCCTGGACGAGATGACGGAGCAGAAGATTCTGCGCGTGGCCAGGCGTCTCGGGCGGGACCATCCCATGGACGTGGCCACGACCTACCTGGGCGCGCACGCCATTCCAGGGGGGAGAAACCGCGAAGAGTACGTCGCAGAGGTATTGGCCTCGCTCGAGAAAATGCGGTCCTGGGCGGAGTTTTGCGACGTGTTCTGCGAGAAAGGCGCATTCACGCTGGAGGAGTCGCGCCACATCCTGGAGGCGGCGAAATCACTGGGCTACAAGCTGAAGATTCACGCCGAGCAGATGACCGGCCTGGGAGGGGCGGCGCTGGCGGCGGCGCTCGGAGCGGTCAGCGCGGACCACCTGGACCATATTTCGGAGCGCGGCATCCAACGCCTGGCCAGGAGCAATACGATCGGCGTTCTTCTGCCGGGCGCTTCGTTCTACCTGATGCAGGAATCCCGGGCGCCGGCCCGCGGGATGATCGAAGGCGGCGCCGCGCTGGCCCTGGCCACCGACTTCAACCCCGGCAGCTGCCCCTGCGAAAACATGCAGCTCATGTTGACCCTGGCCTGTCTCCAGATGAAACTGCTGCCCGCCGAGGCTATCAACTGCGCCACCATCAACGCCGCCTTTGCGTTGGACCGCGCCGGCGCCGTCGGCAGTTTGGAGGAGGGAAAGCAGGCTGACATTCTGATCGCGGACGTGGTGAGCCACGAGAGCCTTGTCTCCAGGTTTGGAACAAACCGTGTCGCCCGCGTCATCAAAAAGGGGATGCTGATGCAAACTGGGAAAACTGCTGAAGCTGGAGGTGGCGGCGGGCAGCGCTTTCCAGTATGATGCCGGGGTGAGAGACGGGAAATCTCACGAACGCGAGTCACATGTCCAACGAAACCGCCGCCGGAATACTCAAGATCCCTCCTCGCGGAACCGGAGTGCTGTGCGATCCGGCGAATTCGCTGCGTCCTTTCGCCCCGCCTATCGCCGTGCCCGCGCGCCTTATCCGCGAGCACACCCTGATCCAGGGCGTCACGCTCGCCGGCCCGCTGCGCCGTCAGGGAAACGCAACGGAACTGGCCGGCGTGGAGGAGGTTTGCGGCCTCACGCCCCAAGCTTTCCGGAGCCGGACTCCCTACGCCCATCTCACCGCCATCAACCCCTGCGAGCGGTTTGATCTCGGGGTGACGGGCGACGTGTCCATGCGGATCCTCGATCTGATCGCGCCGATAGGCAAGGGGACGCGGGGCCTGATCGTTTCGCCTCCCAAGGCCGGCAAGACGATCCTGCTGGAACGGATCGCCCAGTCCATCCGCGCCGGATCTCCCGAAGCCCGCGTGATCGTTCTTCTGATAGACGAACGGCCCGAGGAAGTCACGCAGTTCCAGCGGGCCGTGGACGCCGAGGTTTTCGCCAGCTCGATGGACCAGAGTTTGGAGGACCACATCGAGTTGGCCGAGCTCACGCTGGCCCACGTGCGCGCCGAGCTGGAGTGTGGGCGGGACATCGTGATCCTGGTGGACAGCCTGACCAGGATGGGCCGGGCCTTCAATTCCGGGGGCGGCGGCAGCGAACAAGCCGCGCGGGATTTTTGTTCCCAGGGCGGCGGACAAAGAGGCGGGGCAGGCGGGCAGGGGCGGCGTGACGGTGCGCGGGGCGGCTCGGGCGCGCGCGGCTCGGGCACGCGGGGCGGCTCGGGCACACGCGACTCAAGCGCACGCGGCTCGGGCACACGCGGCGCGGCGTCGCGCGGGGGAAGCAGCGGCCGGATCATGTCGGGCGGCCTGCAGGCGGGAGTTCTCGAGATTCCCCGGCGTTTCTTTGGCCTGGCCCGCAACATCGAGAATGGGGGTTCGGTCACCATCATCGCCACGGCCCTAGTGGACACGAACTCGCGCATGGACGAGGTGATCTTCCAGGAGTTCAAAGGAACCGGCAACAGCGAGATCGTGCTGGACCGGACCCTGGCCGACATGCGCATTTTCCCCGCCATCAACTTCGCCGAGACCGGGACTCGCAAGGAAGAGATCCTCCACGGTCCCGACGTTTACCCCAAGGTTGCGCTCCTGCGCCGCGCCCTGGCCGACCTGCCGGGCCGCGAGGTGATCCCCGCGCTCATCCGCCAACTCGAAAAGCACCCCACCAACCGCGAGTTTCTCGAAGGACTTCCGGGCTGAGTTTTGAGCAGCCGCAAGCGCGCCCTGCCGGAAACGAACACCAGAGCCATTTCTCCTTGAGGCGTATCGGGCTTGCATGTACACTCGCCGCACCGTGGCGGGCTCGCGGCGATATACGCTCAGAAGGAGGATGGAAAGATGAAGGGACGTTGGATCGTCATGATGTGTTTGTGCTGTGCCGTGCTGGGCGCCGTCTGGGGCGCGGGAGTGGCTTTGGGTGCGGAGGCGGCGCCGGCCGCCGGAGCGGCGCCGGACTACAACGACCAGTGGCCGGCCTGGCGCGGGCCGGAAGCGAACGGGGTGGCGCGGAACGCCGATCCGCCCATGAAATGGGACGAGAAAACAAACGTGAAGTGGAAGGTGGAGATCCCGGGCGGCGGGCACGCCTCCCCGATCGTCTGGAAGGATCGGGTGTTTGTCCTGACGAGCATTCCGAGCGGAGAGAAAGCCGGGAGCGGCGATCAAAAGCCGGCTGCGGCCGCCATACCGGGAATCCCCATGAAGAATCCGGGCGGCGCCCAGAAGTTCGAGGTCCTCTGCCTGGACAGAAAAGACGGCTCCCTCGTGTGGCGTCGCACCGCGGCCGAGAAAGCGCCGCACGCGGCGACTCACGCCGACGGCAGCTGGGCGTCGGGTTCTCCCGTCACGGACGGTGAGCGGCTCTACGCCTTCTTCGGCTCGAACGGGCTCTATTGCCTGGATATGAACGGAAAGCCCCTTTGGGACAAGGACCTGGGGAAGATGAAGGTGCGCATGGACTTCGGCGAGGGCAGTTCGCCGGTTCTGTGCGGGGACAGAATCATCGTGAACTGGGACCACGAAGCCGGTTCCTTCATTGTCGCCTTTGACAAGAAGACTGGCGATCAACTCTGGAAGATCCCCCGCGAAGAGGCCACCTCCTGGGCCACGCCTCTGGTCGTGGACGTGGGTGGGAAACCACAGGTCATCACCAGCGCAACGAAGGCCATTCGCTCCTACGATCCGGCGACGGGCGCGGTGATCTGGGAGTGCGGCGGCATGGTGCAGAACGTCATCCCAAGTCCCGTCGCCGGCGGCGGCCTGGCCTGGATGATGAGCGGCTATCGCGGCAACGCGCTACTGTGCGTGGACCTCTCGAAGGCCAAGGGAGACATCACCAACTCCCCAGCGATCCTGTGGAAGCACGACCGCGACACGCCTTATTCGCCTTCGCCGCTGCTCTATGACGGCACGCTGTACTTTCTGAAGAGCAACGCCGAGGAGCTTTCGTGCCTTGAGGCCAAGACGGGCAAGGTCCACTTCAGCGCCCAGAAGATCGAAGGCCTGAAGGGGGTTTACTGTTCGCCGGTCGGCGCGAAGGGCCGCGTCTATATCACGGGACGCAACGGCGTGACGGTCGTGCTGGAAAAGAGACCGGCGTACGAGGTTCTTGCCACCAACAAGCTCGACGACAACTTCACGGCGTCGGCCGCGCTGGTGGGCAAAGAGATGTTTCTCCGCGGCCACAAGGCGCTGTATTGCATCGCGGAGAAGTGATACTGAGTAGCGATCAAAGAGATACAACTCAAACCCTTGTTCAGTGCATGAGCATTGCTGGAAGCAGTCTAAGAAGGGCACGAATAAAACCCCAAGAACAACTCACCACAGAGACACAGAGGCACAGAGGAAAGCATCAAATGGAAAGGTGCGAAGAAACTCTCTTGTTCCCCGGATTTTTGTGTCTTCGTGGTTTTTGCGGTTGTTTCTCTGTGCCTCTGTGTCTCTGTGGTGAGTTCTTCCATATTGTGTCATTTTGAATGCATATTGGTATGAGAGGGCAACCGGTTGTGAGTAAGGTCTGGTGGTCTGCCAAGTGTGTCTTGAGGGGCGACTATATCAGGAGGTTGGCCAAGTCGGGGATCAGTCTTCTGACCTCGTCCGCGAACCCCCGCGCGTCGCCGCCGAGGTTGCCGCTGTCCCGGCCCCCGCAGTGATACACGCTGCCCGAGAACAGCTCGTGAGTGGCGTCCGAATAGCGGATCGTCTCCGTTGTTCCGCCGGTGCAGCCTTCGTCTTCGCCGAGTTCCGCCCTTCCTATCCGATGCCGGCTGAGGGAGCGCACAATATCCTCAAACTCCTCCCGGGTTATCTCGTACGCCTGTTCCGCCAGCACGTCTCCGTAGCTGTCCACGACCACTCTCGCCTGACCGGCGGTAACGGTGATCGTGTAGCTCCGATGATACTGGGGAGGAACGGAAGCGTCCCCGAAGCGGTACACGATCTCTCGAATGTCTTTTTCCATTATGGGTCTTCCAAAGAATCTGTGGGCAAGGCAAAGATGAGTTTTTCGCTTTTCAACCAAAACACGGATTGGAAAGAGGGAGCCGTTAGGAAATCCGCGAGCGAAAAAGCCCCTCACCCTGCCCTCTCCCCCTGGGAGAGGGAAAAAGTTTTCCGCGCACGCAGTATATGTTTTCCCGCGCGCCCTCTCACCCTGGGAGAGGGAAAAAGGGACGTCTTTTCCTCAAGGAGAAAGCGGCATATATGCAAGAGAGAGCGGGATATGGCAAGAAAACTCGGGAGAAAGGATTCCCTCTCCCAGGGGGAGAGGGCAGGGTGAGGGGTCTTTTCCTTGACGTCGCGAGGAGGCTGAACAACAAAGCGAAGCTGGTCCCGGAAAAGTGCGGGGATTTCGGACGCTCCAAATGCCGCAAGTCGCGTCGTATCATACACTCGGCAATCCACCTGAGCCGAAATCCACCCACGAATTCTTTTGAAGAGGCGTGAATCTAAAGCTGCAACGGTCCGGGAATCACGCGCCAAGTATCGCAGTGGCCGCAAATGACCCATCGGAGAAAAAGGTTCGCTATGGTTTCCTACTTCACGAAGTTTCAATACGGATGGCGGTACAAGTAAACTCTTAGGTATGCTCCTTGAACTAGACAAACTCACCGTCCGTTATGGCCGCCTCGAAGCGCTGGACGCGGTGTCCGTCGCCCTGGACTCGAAGGCGCTCGGCATCCTCGGCCCCAACGGCGCCGGCAAGAGCACGCTGATCCGCGCCCTGCTCGGCCTGCTCCCGATAAACGGCGGCGAGGCCCGGTTCGAGGGACTCGATGCGCGGCGCGAGGGAAAACGCATCCGCGAGATGATCGGCTACATGCCCGAGCACGAGAGCTATTTGCCGGGAATGACCCCCATTCGCTTCCTGCGGTTCATGGGGGAAATGTGCGGCCTGCCCGCACCCGCCGCCATGGAGCGCGCCCATGAGGTCCTCTTCTACGTCGGGCTCGGCGAAGTCCGCTACCGCCCCGTTGACGGCCTCTCCTACGGCCTCCATCAGAAGGTCCGCCTCGCCCAGGCCCTCATCCATGGCCCGAGGATACTGATCCTCGACGAACCGACCAACGGCCTCGATCCCACGGCCCGCGACGAGATGCTCGCGCTCATCCGCGACATGATCGCCCATTCCGGCTCGAAAGTCGTCATGTGTTCCCACCTGCTGAAGGACGTCGAGACCTGTTGCGAGGAGGTGCTTGTGCTCAAGAAGGGGCGCGTCGTGGCTTCCGGCAACATCGAGGCGATGAAGCGGACCAGCCAGAGCGTTTTTGAGATGCGCATCAAGGGAAACCTCGACCGTTTCATGGCCGCTCTGTGCGATCTGGGTTGCGAATGCCGCCTGAATGAGCGCGACGCCCTTCAGGTCACCATCCGTGACGGAGTCACCCCCCAGTCGTTTTTTGAGATCGCGCGGAATCAGGGAATCCAAATCCGCCACTTCTATGCGAAGAAGGATACGCTGGAGGACGTCTTCCTGAAGGCGCTCGAAGACGAAATCCCACCCCCGCCCCCCGCCAACGGGGAAACGAAGGACCTCCATGCCCGTCTATGATTATTCCTATCAAACCTGGCGCGGGGAACGGTCCGGGCCGATGCTGCGCTGGCTGGCCATTCCCAAGTACACCTACATGGGCTTCTTCGGCAAGCGCATGTTCATCTGGCTCTTCTCCATGGCGTGGGTTCAGTTCCTGCTGCGGCTCGGATACATTTACCTCCTGGTCAATACCGATTTTCTCGCGTCGCTCCGGATTCCGGTGGAAGCCCTTCCGAAAATCAACGCCTATTTCTTTAAGACCATGATAGACGTCCAGATGATCTTCTGCTTTCTTCTCGCGTTCATCGTCGGGGCGGACCTGATCTCGCGCGATCTGATCCACCGCGCCATTGTGCTCTACGCCTCCAAGCCCATCAGCCGCTGGGAGTATTTCCTCGGAAAATTCCTCACGCTCTTCGGCATGATCATGCTGCTGACCTGGTTCCAGACCACTCTGTTATACGGCTTGCAGATCGCGGTCGCGCCCGCCCGAAGCCCCTGGCGTTTGCACTTCTGGCGGGACTACGCATGGATTTTCCCGGCCATCACCGCCTACTCGGTGATCATCTCGACCGGTCTGAGCCTGATGATTCTCGCCGCGTCGAGCATGGTCAAGAACAGCCGCTACGCCGGCATCGCCCTGGTCATATACGTTGTCGGCACCTCCACCGCCGGCGGTATCGTAAGCGACATCATGCGCAACAAAAGTGCTTTGGCGTTGTCGCCATTCACCTCCGGCCTTGACCTGGGTTTTATCCTCTTTCGCTTGCCTGGGGAAGGGTTCGGGCTAAGCGCCGGCGCGGCATGGGCCGGCGTGATTGGAGTGTGCGTGTTGTCCGGCATGATTCTCAAATGGCGGTTGGGAAGAGCGGCGCGCTATGGCACCTGATCCGGCATCCATCCGTCTCCACAACGTGTCGCGCTGGTACGGCGAAGTGCTCGGCGTGAACAAAATCAGCGTGGAAATCCATCCTGGAATCACCGGCCTGGTGGGTCCGAACGGCTCCGGGAAGTCCACGCTCATGAATCTCATCTGCGGCCTTCTGCGCCCCGGCCAGGGCGCGGTGACGGTGCTGGGTGAATCAGCCTGGAACAATCCCGCCCTGCAGCGCAGGCTGGGCTATTGCACCCAGGTGGACCACTTCTACGAACGCTTCACCGGTCTCCAGTTCATCCGTTCGTTGCTGGCTCTGCACGGACGCGGCGGGCAATGGGCGGACCGGACCGCCCGCGAGGCGCTGGAGCGCGTCCACTTGACGGAGAGCCGCGACCGGCGGATAAACACTTACAGCAAAGGGATGCGCCAGCGCGTCAAGATCGCCCTCGCCCTGGCCCACCAACCCGAAGTCCTGGTCCTCGACGAACCCTTCAACGGACTCGACCCTCAGGGCCGCCACGAGATGATGCAGCTCTTCGGCGATTACGCCCGAGAGGGCCGCACGCTTCTCCTCTCGAGCCATATCCTCCACGAGATCGGAGAAATGACCAACCGGATTCTCATGATGAGCAACGGCTACGTCATGGCCGAGGGAGAAGTGCGCGACGTCCGCGACCTATTGCGCCGGCACCCCTTCCTGGTCTTCATCCGCTGCGACAAGCCCCGGCGTCTCGCGGCGATGATGCTCGACGAGCCAAGCGTCTCGCGTGTCGAGTTCGAGAATCAGAATTCCCTCACGGTGGCGACAAACGATCCCGACGCCTTTTACCTGCGGCTCAACGAAGTGGTCCTCCGGGACGGCGTCGAGGTGGATATGGTGACTTTGGCCGACGAGAACGTCCAGTCCATCTACCAGTATCTCGCGGGAAAAGAGCATCACTAAGGCGTCCGCATGAAAACCCAACAAATCACCGCCATATTATCCATCTCCCTCCGGCGTCTCAGCCGCAGCAAGCTCATGGGGGCCTGTGTGGTGCTAGGCGCGATCCCCCTTCTCATCGCGTGCCTGTTCGCCTTCAACCCCCGCGCCTCGCTCTACTATCGAGACATCGCGAGAGTCAACGAGATGTTCGAAATATGGGTTCGGACCTTGTTCCTTCAATTCATCGTGTTCTTTGTTGCCGGCATATTCGGATTTGGCGTCGTGCGGCAGGAGATGGACGACCGCACGCTCCACTATCTCTTTCTGCAGCCGGTGAAACGGTGGGTTCTCGTTCTGGGGAAGCTGGCGGCCTATCTGGTGCTTGCCTCCGGATTTTGCCTCGCGAGTTTGTGGATCTGTTACCTCTTGATGACCCTCGCCCTTTTCGGCCCTGGTGTCGTAGTGGCTGAACTCTTTGCGCACGGGCGATTCGTTATTCTGATCCGGGAATCGCTGGTCTTGGTTCTCGGGCTGCTGGCCTATGGCAGCATCGCCATGCTTATGGGATCGCTGTTCAAGTCCGGTTTCTACGCCCTCATTCTGCTGGCGTGGGAGACAGGGCTTCCCTACCTCCCCTCCAGCTTGAAACTCTGGACCGTTATGCACTACCTCCAATCCCTGCTGCCCGAACGGCCCGTGGGAGCGAACCGTCTCTTCGAACTCCTCGGTGAACCGGCGCCCGTCTGGCTCTGCATTCTGGTCCTCATCGCCGTTCCTTCCATTTTCATCGCTCTCTGCGCCCTCTTGTTCCAGAGGCGCGAGTGCCTCTACGCGGAAACGTAAGAGCGGGAAAACGCAATCGCAATCGGTGGACGCAATACCGATTGCCATTACTAGCATAATCGCATAATCGCAGCCCCGTCCTTGACAAGGACCTCATCGGGCGGTATGGTGATCTGGCACGGTGTCTTCCCTTGGGGAGAGGACAGAGATGGATTCGGCGTCCCAGCCCCCCCTCAGGGAACACCCAGGAAGGGCGATTTCGCTGCAAGAGGATAACGCCATGAAAGTTGTGGAAACCTTTGGCTTGTCCAAGACCTACGTGCAGGACGTGATCGGGGTGGAGTACGGCCGGCTCAAGATCCGGCTGCGCAACCGTCACATCGAGGCGCTCAAGGACCTGACGATGTCGGTGGAGGAAGGGGAGATCTTCGGACTGCTGGGTCCGAACGGCGCGGGCAAGACGACCACGATCAAGATCCTGATGGGCATCCATTTTGCGACGAAGGGCCGGGCGC